>Ga0209536_100000542_pt1 | contig 60733 bp, 66 predicted proteins | sample DeeMarSeWOR28_12_FD_187461 | JGI IMG/M metagenome (GOLD analysis project Ga0209536, IMG submission 187461) | Marine sediment microbial communities from White Oak River estuary, North Carolina - WOR-2-8_12 (SPAdes) (version 2) | ecosystem: Environmental > Aquatic > Marine > Intertidal zone >...
CACCCGGGCGTCGGACAGGTTATGGATGAGCAGGATGTCCAGATAGTCGGTCTGCAGCCTCTTCAGGCTCCCCTCCGCCTCCCGGATCAGGGCGTCCCGTGTGTCCCGCCAGCCCACGTGGAAATGAACCTTGGTGGCTACATGGAAGGTGTCCCTTCGTCCCTTGATGACCCGGCCGATCAGGCGCTCGCTGTTTCCGCCGGAATAGGATGAGGAGGTGTCGACGTAGTTGACTCCCATTTCGATCGCCTTCAGGAAGACCGGCTCCGAGGGAGGGGGGCTTCCCCCCAAACTGATCTCCGAGATCATCAGGTCCGTTCGTCCAAGACGCCGGTAGGTCATACCCCCCTTCCGGAGCCTGTCGGCCGTCCTGTCCGATCCTTCCTCCAGGGCAAACAGGGGTCCCGACGGTATCCGGCTCCCGACGGCCGCCAGCGCGGAGGTCTTCAGGAAGTCGCGACGGGTGATCCCGGGAATGCGGAGCTCTCTTTTCATGCCTGATCTGTCCTCCCGAAAGCGTTCACGATGTTCGGGGTTCGGATCTCTTCCCCCGATTTTATCGCAAGGAGAGCGGGGGCACCTGCTATAGTATTCGAGGAAGCTGTCAACCGGAAACGCGGCGGATGCCGCGCAGACGATCACCCCGGAACGGTTCATGCTCGTTTTCGATGCAGGTCACGGATTCCTGGAGCCTTTCATCGAGCACCAAGGGGAGCGACGCGTTTTCTGGTGCAGGAAACCCAAGACCATCGGCACCAGGTTCCTCCTCGCCAGGAAAGGGATGGCGGTCCCCCGCTCCCATCGGAACCGATTCGTCATATTCCTTGATTTCGACAGCGCATTCGGCACGGGCGGCCACGGCACGACGGAAGGATGCCTCATTGCGCTCGAGCATGCGATGTCGGGCGGAGAAACGGTCCTGGATGTGGGGACGGGAACGGGAATCCTTGCCATCGCGGCCCATAAGTTGGGGGCAGCCCGCATAACAGCCGTGGATATCGACAAGGCCGCATGTGCGGAAGCGAAAAGGAACCTCGCGATCAACGGAATCGAAGGAACCATTGTTGTGACGGATGGCGGAATCGGATCTGTGGACGGCCGGTTCGACATCATCGCCGCCAACCTGAGAACCCCCGTTCTTGTCGGGCTCATGGACGAACTGATCGATAAGGTGAACCCGGGAGGGTTCGCGATCCTCTCCGGGATCATGGAGAGAGAACTTCACCCTTTTATTTATTTTCTTAAGGCATACTCATTGAAAATACTGGATATACAAAGGATCCGCGGCTGGATGACCCTTGCCATGAGAAACGAACCGGACCTTTCATCCCCTCCGGTTCCCCGAAAAGGACGGTGAGGGACGAGGGCGAAATGCCCGGGGTCACCCGTAACGAAGGGAAACCGCAAGGGACCACCGTTCATCGAAGGGAAAAGGGAGGGAAACCATGATGAATGTGCCTTTGGGGAAGTGCGGGCTCTCGGTGTCCCGGATGGGACTGGGATGCATGGGGATGTCGGAGTTCTACGGCCCGGCGGACGAAAAGGAGTCGGTCCGTACGATCCACCGCGCCCTGGAGCTGGGTATGAATTTCCTCGACACCGCGGACATCTACGGAGTCGGCCGGAACGAGGAGCTCGTCGGGAAGGCGATCCGCGACCGCCGCGACAGGGTCGTCCTGGCGACGAAATTCGGCAATGTCCGGGGAGAGGATGGAAGCTGGCTGGGCGTGAACGGGAAACCCGGGTACGTCCGCTCCTGCTGCGAGAAGAGCCTCAGGCGTCTCGGGGTGGAGGTCATCGACCTCTATTACCAGCATCGGGTCGACCCCGAAACGCCGATCGAGGAGACCGTGGGCGCCATGGCGAAGCTCGTCCAGGAGGGGAAGGTCCGCTACTTAGGGCTTTCCGAAGCGTCCCCCGCAACGATCCGCCGGGCCTGTGCGACCCACCCGATCGCCGCGCTCCAGACGGAATACTCCCTGTGGACCCGAGACCCGGAAAGCGAGGTGATCCCCACCTGTCGGGAACTCGGCGTGGGATTCGTCGCGTACAGCCCCCTGGGGAGAGGGATCTTCGGGGGCTGGATCAAAGGACCCGGAGACCTGCCGGCGGGTGATTACCGCTACAACCACCCCCGTTTCACGGGGGAGAACCTGGAACGGAATCTCGCCCGGGTCAATCAGCTGGAGAAGATCGCGGCGGAAAAGGGATGCCGCCCTGCCCAGGTGGCCCTGGCCTGGGTTCTCGCGAAAGGGGAAGATATCGTCCCCATCCCGGGCACCAAGCGGGTAGATCGGCTGGAGGAGAACGCCGGGGCGCTGGGGGTGAGCCTGACGCCGGATGACATCACACGTTTCGAGGAGGCCTTCCCCCCCGGAGCGACCGCGGGAACCCGCTATCCGGAGTGGGCGATGAAAGCGGTCCACCGGTAGGGTTTCGCCCGGAGGATAGATTCCCGGACGACACTATAAACCTGCACCCCACCGGTATTGCCAGATCAACGCGATCGCGTCGTAGTAGCTCCCGGTGCGTGCGGACACCCCGGTGCTGGCGAGGAATTTGACCGAGTGATACCGGTTCACGGGCAGAGCCAGGGTTGCGCCGAGCCGCGAGTTTTCCTGGAAGTCATCGCCCTTGACCCCGTCGATGGTAGATCGCCCGCCGCGGTAATATGTGCCGTCCACCGCAAACCAAATCCCGGAACGAAATGCATAGATGATGTGTCCCTGGAGGGAATAGAGAGGTTCCTGGTCTTTATTCTGCCCACCCAGGAAATCGCTGTTCCGCGTGTAGAAGTACGCGGCTGCGTTCAGTTCCAGCGTCACAGGCCCCAATGCCTTTCCGACGCCGATCTCCGGCTTGAAGAACCACCGGTTCGTACCGATATTCAGGAGCCTGTCGCCGTCGTACTGACCAAGAGGCGCGGAGACCTGCAGGCTTGCCCCCACGATGAGATCCTGACGGTACCGGGCAAATTCCTCGAGGGTTAACGAAGGAGCTCCATAGAGGTTGACGGAGATCCGGAACCTCGGATCGGCCGCCCCGCAGATGTCGCGCTCACGGAACTCTCCTAGGAACAGGGCGGACCCCGATGCGCACCCGTACGGTAAAACCACGTCGACCTTGCCGGACATGCCCCACAGATCGAGCGACCGGGCATACCCGAAAATGGGACCGTGGATCCGGAGTTTTCCGTTCTCCAGCGGCACCGAGGGATCGAACAGGACGTTCCCATCCGAATAGCTGTACCCTGCGACGAGGAAATTGAGTCCCTTCGGGACGTTTGAATAGAGCCTGGGCTCGAGATCCTGCGCGTGCGCGGCGGCGGCCCCAAGGAACACAAGGAATATGGCGGCTCGCATCCCTCTCATGCCGTGGAGGATATCTTATTCCAGGTATTTTTTCAGGTGCCCGATCGCTGCGGGCCAGGCTTTTTCCGATGCGGCGAGATTCGCGCCCTCCCGACCGTCCTGTGCCCGCAGGAACCCGTGCCCGGCCCCCGGATAGGTGTGCGCGACGAACGTCTTCCCGAGCTCCTTCATTTTTCCCTCGGCGGGACCGACCGTGGCGTTGACCCGGGCATCGTCCCCGCCGTACAGCCCGATCACCGGCGCGCGGACCGTCCCCAGGGCTTCCAGGTCGGGGGACGTCCCGTAGAACACCACGGCTGCGTCCAGATCGGGCTGCACCGTCGCATAGTGAAAGCTTCTTGCGCCTCCCCAGCAAAATCCCACAGTGGCAAACTTGTCCGTTGCGGCCGGCAGCGCCCTTCCGTAAGCGCTCACTGCATTGAGCACCGCGACGACGTCCGACGACTCCAGGCTGCGAACCGCTTTCACGACGTCGTCCCGGCTTCCGAACTTGTCGGTCCCTCCGCCGCCGGGTCCCATGCCGGAGAGGAAATCCGGCGCGATCGCGATAAATCCGTCCGCGGCAATCCGGTCCGCCACGGCCCGTATCCAGTCGGACAGACCATAGATCTCCTGGATGACGATCACGACGGGGGCCTTGTCCTTTCGTTCCGGGTAGGCGATGAAGGCGGCCACCTTCGTATCCCTCCCGGGGACGGAGATGTCGGCCCACTCGTGGTGGCGGGGGGATCTCTCCAGTGCGGCCTTGGCCCCCGCCTCGCCCGGCGGGATCGGCGCAGGCTCTTGCCCGGCGGCGGCCCCGGGGGACGGCAACATGAGGAATGCGACGAGGAAGAAAACGATCGCGATCTTTCCGTTCATGGAAAGTCCTCCTTTAGATTCTTTTCCTGTTGCCATGTCCCCATCCTCCACCTAAGGAGTGACGGCGTAGGCCAACAGCAGACCGATTGCGAGGGCGACCCCTCCCCACATCCGGAGGAAAGCTGTCCCCCTGGAAGACCACCAATCGAGGATCCTGCGGAAACGCTCAACCCCAAAGAAAGGCGTGACGAGCCCAGAACCGAAAATGATGGCGCCGGCGATGCGGACGGGCACGGGAGTGCGCGAGACAGGCGAGGCGACCAGAAGAGCCGTGCCCAGGACGATGCGAAGAGCGGCAGCCCCCCAGAGCCCCGCCGGGCTTTGGAACCGGCGGACGAAACCGAGGAGCTTCGCGGGGAAAACGATCCCCACCGCACCCAGGGTGGCTACGAAGAGGCTCAGGACGACAGCGACCGATGCCATGTCGTATATATTATAATGATTGCCGATCCCCCGTCGCTCCGATCGAGGCCGGAAGAAAAGAAGATGGGAGGCGAGACATGAAAGCGTTGGTCCTGGACGGGTGCCGCGAGGGGGACTACCTCGCAATGGAGGCTGTCCTGGAGATGACCACCGCGCTTGCCGGCCGGGTCGATGACGTCGAGGTGGTGAAATTGCGCGAGCTCGTCATTTCACCGTGCGCGGGATGCTTCGGGTGCTGGACGCGTACGCCGGGAGAGTGCGTGGTCCAGGATGACGCGGCCACGGTGCTGCGCTCCTATCTCGCGGCGGATGTCGTGGCATACGTGACCCCGGTGACATTCGGCGGGTACTCCTCCCAGCTGAAGATGATGCTCGACCGGTGCATACCCCTGCTGGACCCGCGGTTCACGATCGTGGGTGGCGAGGTTCATCACCTGTTGCGGTACCGGCGTTACCCGAAGACGATCGTCCTCGGGACCCTGCCGTCTCCCGACGCCGAGTCCGAACGCCTGTTCGCGAGTCTGGTGGCCCGGAACGGGTTCAACCTGCACCAGACCATGGAAGCGGAGGTCCTGGTGGGAGTGCCGGATCCCCCATCTGCCCGGCAATGCGCGGAGCGCCTCCTCGACCGGATCGGGGTGACGGCATGAACGCCCTGATCCTTGTGGGCAGTCCGAAGGGCCGCACATCGGCTTCGTGGATGCTTGGCTCCAAACTCGGCGAGGGATTGCGGGATCACGGCGTCACCGTGCAATACGGCATGGTGCATCACGAGCTTCGTTCCGGGGAGGGAACCGGGAAACTGCTGGACCTGGTCGATTCCTCCGATCTCGTCGTATTGTCGTTTCCCCTTTACGTCGACTCCCTTCCTGCGCCCCTCACACGTCTGCTCGAATTGGTGGCCGAGCGGAGGGGCCGCACTGCCGCTGCGGGGATTCCCCGGCTCGCCGTCGTCGTCCAGTGCGGCTTTCCCGAGGCCCACCAATGCGACACCGCCATCGGGATCTGCCGGCGGTTCGCCGGATTCGCCGGCATGCATTGGGCCGGCGATCTTGCGATGGGGATGGGCGGCTCGCTGGAAGGGGATTTCCGGCGTCTGCCGGGGGGAGGAAAAAAGATCCTTGAGGCGCTCGGCAAAACGGCGGAGGCGCTCGCCAGGGGCGGCGACATCCCCGACGAGGCAAAAGCGGTTTTCGCAAGGCCGCTGATGCCGCGCTGGCTCTATACCCTGACCGGCAACCTGGGATGGCGGCTGAAAATCCGGAAAAACAAGGCGCTGCGGCCGATCGGGTACCGGCCTTACGCGCAGGATTGACCCGTCCGAAAGCCGGCGCTCAACGAGATCGATTCGACCAGGTATGGCATCGCGCACGTGACGGATTGGTGCCCCATTCCGCCTGAATCGTCGGGCAGGCAGAAACATCAAAGATCTATGGAAAAACGAAGGCTGGGGAATTCCGGACTGACGATCTATCCTCTTGCGTTCGGGGGCAACGTCTTCGGGTGGACGGCGGATGAGCCGACCTCGTTTCGATTGCTGGACGCCTTCGTGGAGGCCGGATTCGATTTCATCGACACCGCGGATGTCTATTCCCATTGGGTCCCCGGACACAAGGGGGGGGAATCCGAAACGATTCTCGGGAAATGGCTGAAGCGCAGCGGGAACAGGCAGAAAGTCGTCATCGCTACCAAAGTCGGAAAGGAGATGTCCCCCGACAGGAAAGGGCTCTCGAAATCCTACATCCTTCGCGCCGCGGAGGATTCCCTGAAACGCCTGCAGACGGACTACATCGACCTGTACCAGTCCCATGCCGACGATCCGGATACGCCGCTGGAGGAGACGCTGGAAGCTTTTGGCCGATTGATCGGGGACGGAAAGGTACGGGCGATCGGAGCATCGAACTACAGTGCGAAACGGCTTTCGCAGGCGCTGGAGACGAGCAGGCGACCTGGACTTCCCGCCTATCAGAGCCTGCAGCCACTATACAATCTGTACGATCGCGCGGAATACGAAGCGGAGCTTGAGCCGCTTTGTCTGGAACGACAGCTGGGGGTACTCTGCTACTTCCCCCTTGCCAGCGGGTTTCTCACGGGGAAGTACCGGTCGGAAACGGATCTGTCGGGGCGTGCACGGGCCGAGCTGGTCAAAAAATACCTGGATGAGCGGGGATTCCGGATTCTCGGCGCTCTGGACCGGATCGCCGGGAAGCATCGTTCCACACAGGCGGCCGTTGCTCTCGCCTGGCTGATCGCCCGCCCGGGCATCACCGCTCCCATCGCGAGCGCCACAAACCTCGAACAGCTGACTGCATTGACCGAAGCGACGAGGCTCAAGCTGGACCCTTCTTCCATCGAGGAACTCACCCTCGCGAGCGCATGACCGGAAGGCGTTTCCTCACGCCCCCCGATCTATCCGATCCGCTTCAACAGCCATGCCATGTTCTCCCCCAGGATTCTCATCGTGTTCATGCCCTCGGTATCTCCCTGGACCTCCTGCTCCCCCAGACCGAAGCCCATGTTCCAGTACACGGATCCGGGAACGACGAGCTGATTGATGAAGAAGAACTTGTTGATCGCATCGAACGTGTCGGTCGCCCCTGCCCTTCTCACCGCGACCACCGCCGCACCGACCTTTCTCTTCAGCATATGCCCGTTGGCGATCGCAACAAGGCCCGCCCTGTCGATCAATGCCTTGACTTCGGCACTGACATTGGCGAAATACGTGGGTGAACCGATGATGATCCCGTCGGCTTCGATCATCCTGTCCACCAGATCGTTGAGAATGTCCGTCGTGATCGAGCAATGCCGATCCTGATTCTCGAAACACTTCATGCATGCCGTGCAGCCCCGGATCTTCCTCCCGCCGAGCTGAACGACCTCCGTTTCCACTCCTTCTTTCCGTACCTCCTCCAATACGGCGTCGATGAGCATTGCCGTATTGCCGCTCTCCCTTGGGCTGCCATTGAATGCCACGACTTTCATCTCTTTTCTCCTTTCCGGAAACAACATGTGACGCTTGGTCAGCATCCCACCAGACCGGCACCAGAACGTGATTCTACCGGCCGCCCGCGCAGGGGTCAAGAACACCCGGGAGGACGAGGAGGAAAGGGAATATAATGACGAAAAACCGACCCGGGAGAAGCAGGAAATGGATCATCTGACCGAGACCGAGAAGACATTTTTTGAAAGTTTCGTACTCGTCGCAAAAAGGCCTTATCTGGGGTTTCTTGCGGGGGCGGTGCTTTTTTTCATCGGCCTGGCATTCTATTCGAAGGGCATGCGGCACGATCAATCCGGAAAGATCTTGCTCGCGGGGATCTTCTTCGGTTGCAGTCTGTTCGAGATCATCGAGTCCTATCTGGCATACCGGCTGTATACCATTTTCGAGAAAATGAAGAGCCTCAGCGGGTAACGGGCACGAAGAAAACGGCCAACAAGGGAGAGGAGGCATTGGGACCCGAGGAGATCATCGCCGCGTACCGCATGGAACGGCACCGCGAGGGAGGGTGGTTTCGGGAGGTGCACCACTCCCCTCGCTCTCTCGGGCAGATCCCCGGTTATCCGGGAGACCGCACGGCATGTTCCGCGATCTACTTCCTCCTCACGCGGGGCGATTTCTCGGCCTTTCACCGCCTGCGCAGCGAGGAAGCCTGGATCCACCTGGCGGGAGCCCCGTTGGAGCTGGTCCTCATGGGACGGGAGGTCCGTCGGGTAAGACTTGGTCCCGTAACAGAAGGGGGTGGCCCGGTCGCCGTGGTGTCCTCAGGCGAACTGCAGGCAGCCAGAAGCTGCGGGGAGTACACCCTGGTGGCCTGTTTCGTGGCCCCGGGGTTCGATTTCGCGGATTTCTCGATGCCTTCGCGGGGGGAACTGCTGCGGGAGTACCCGGATCGAAGGGAACTGATCCTCGCCTTCACCCGCTGACCAGAAGGCCAGCCTCTCAGGGAGCCATCCCGCGGAACCCGGCCCCGGAGCCCCTCCTACTTGACCTGCGTGGTGAGAAAGATGGGAAGCGTCATGTGCCCGATCTGGTCCTGCAATTCCTCGATCCCGTCGATATGGCGGTCCTCGTCCTGGAGGATATGTTCCAGGATCTCCCGGGTGGCGAAATCGCCTACCTCTCCGGCCAGAACGATGGCACGGTTATAGGCCTCGATGGCGCCCATCTCGAGGGCGTGGTCGCCGGCGAGCTGTTTGGGCACGTCCTTGCCGATGAGCATCTTCCCGAGGTGGCTGACCGTCGGGGTCCCTTCCAGGAAGAGGATCCGACCGATGAGTTTCTCGGCGTGCTTCATCTCGTCGATGGCCCGTTTTTCGAAATGCTGGTGCAGCTTCTCGTAGCCCCAGTTGGCGCACATCTCCGAATGCACCATGTACTGGTTGATGGCGGTGAGTTCGTCCGCCAGCAGCGAATCCAACGTCTGGATGAGCTTCCTGTTCCCCTTCATCGTCGCCTCCTCCCTTTCTGGTTGTCGGGGTCGTCGTTTCCTTCGTACGGATTCGATTATACCGTACGGAATGCGCTATCATTACAGAAACCGGTGCCCTTCGCCCGAAACCGGGAGATGCGAGGAGTCCCGATCATGGAGCACCCCAACCACACCGTCTCTCTTGTTCTGGGCAGCGGAGGCGCCAGGGGCCTTGCGCACATCGGGATCATCGAGTGGCTCACGGAGAACGGGTACGAAATCCGCTCCCTTGCCGGTTCCTCCATGGGCGCCCTGATCGGAGGCGTCTATGCCGCGGGCAAGCTGGATATCTTTACCCGCTGGGTTTCCGACCTGCAGCGCCTGGATGTCGTCCGCCTTCTGGACCTTTCCTTCGGAAGCACCGGGCTGTTCAAGGGCGAGCGGGTGATCGGCGTCCTCAAGGATCTGATCGGGGACCGGAATATCGAAGACCTCCCCGTTCCCTTCACGGCGGTGGCCACGGATATCCAGAACGGCAAGGAGGTCTGGTTGGGTCGAGGTTCCCTTTTTGACGCCATCCGCGCGTCCATCGCGATTCCCATGATCTTTACCCCCCATAGCATCGAAGGCCGGCAGCTCGTCGATGGCGGCCTGGTCAATCCCGTCCCGATCGCCCCTACCCTTCGCGATCACACGGACCTGACGGTCGCCGTAAATGCCAGTGCGGAGGCGACGGGTGACCTTGACCCCCCGGATTTGGGAACGGAACCAACCGATGACGAGGCGGGGAATTTCCACGAACGCATCGTCAAATTCATCGCGGATCTCTCCCAGCAACGGAGTGTCAAGAAAGAGACTCTCGGGCTGCTCGATGTCATGTTCCGGTCGATGGATACCATGCAGAACATGATCGCCAGATTCCAGCTGGCGACCTACTCCCCCGACGTGCTCATCGAGATCCCGCGAGACCTTTGCGGCGTGTACGAGGTGTACCGTGCACGCGAACTCATCGGGATCGGGCGGGAAAAAGCGGAAGCGATGCTTTCCCGTCTCCGGGCACACCGGGGAGATGACCCGCAACGGATGTGATCCGCGAACCATCCGGATTCTTTTCCCGTCAACGATCCGCTTCCGATAGGGTCGACGGGGAACCTCCCTGCTGTCCGATGGCGCTGGAAACGCAACCAATGGCCTTTCCCCACGAAATCTGCTAAATACCCTTTATCCTGGTAATAAAAAGGATTGTGCGGCGTGAAAACGGAAAATCGTAAAACCATCATTTTGTCCCTGTTGCTGATCGCAGCGGTGGGGATCGGCTGGGCGGTCTTCCGGCAGCTCTGGAACCGGGGGGAAACGGGCAACCAGGGCCGGCTCAAGCAGCCTGCGCCGGTGGAAGTGGCGCCGATTACCCGCGGACCGATCGAGCTTCGGCGCACCTACAGCGGCACGCTGGAGGCCAGGGCCGAGTTCGTCGTCGCGCCGAAGGTGAGCGGGCGCGTCGAGCGGCTTACCGTGAACCTGGCGGACACCGTAATGCGGGGCCAGGTCGTCGCGGAACTGGACAATGACGAGTACGTCCAGGAGGTGGCCCAGGCCAAGGCCGATCTCGAGGTGGCGAGGGCCAACCTTTCCGAAGCGAAAAGCGCCCTGGAAATCGCGGACCGGGATCTCGAGCGAATCAAGACACTTCGGACGCGAGGGGTGGCCTCCGAGTCCCAGCTCGACGCGGGCAGGGCGAACCACCTGACGAAACAGGCCCAGGTCGATGTCGCCATGGCCCAGGTGACCAAGGCGGAGTCGTCGCTGGAAACGGCCAATATCCGGCTCGGGTATACGAAGGTCCGGGCGAGCTGGACCGGGGGCAGCGACCGCCGTGTCGTGGCCGAGCGGTTCGCAAACGAGGGGGGAACCGTTTCCGCGAACACCCCCCTGCTGCTGATCGTGGAACTCGATCCCATCACCGGGGTGATGTCCGTCACCGAAAAGGACTACGTCCGCATGCGGACCGGCCAGATCGGCACGCTGACCACGGACGCCTATCCGTCCGAAACGTTCGAAGGCCGGATCGACCGGATCGCGCCCGTCTTCCGGCAGGCGACGCGGCAGGCGCGGGTCGAGCTTACGATCGAAAACGCGGGGCAAAAACTCAAGCCCGGCATGTTCATCCGGGTCACCGTGGTGCTCGACCGCCTGGCCGAAGCCACGATCGTCCCCGAAAAGGCCCTGACCACCCGCGACAACCGCACCGGGGTCTTCGTCGTGGGCGAGGACGGCAAATCGGTTTCCTGGCGGGGCGTCACGGTCGGCATCCGGGAGGACGACCGGGTCCAGGTGGAAGGCGAGGGGCTTTCGGGCCGGGTCGTAACCCTTGGCCAGCAGCTGGTGGATGACGGCTCGCCGATCACCATTCCCGTCGTGGAGAGCGAATCCCCTTCCGCCGATCCGAAAGCAGCCGGGAAATGAACCTGCCGGAGTTCAGCGTACGGCGTCCTATTTTCGTCACGATGATCACCCTGATCGTCGTGATTCTCGGCGCGGTGTCATTGAGCCGCGTGCGGATCGACCTGCTCCCCAGCATCGAGCTGCCGACGATCACCGTCCGCACGGAGTACGAGGGGGCCAGCCCGGAGGTGATGGAGCGCCTGGTCACCCAGATCATCGAGGAGATCGTCGGCACCGTCCCCGGCGTGGAGGAGGTGACGTCCCAGTCGTCGGAGGGGAACAGCAGGATCCGCGTCAGCTTCGTCTGGGGCACGGACGTGGAAACGGCCGCGCTGGACGTCCTGTCCAAACTGGAAGACGAGATCAACGAGCTGCCCGAGGACATCGTAAGGCCCCGGGTCAGCAAGTTCGACATCGCCAGTTTCCCGGTGGTCCTGCTGGGGATCTCCAGCAACCTGGACCCCGTGGAGCTCACCCAGCTGATCGAGGACCAGATCCGTTACCGTTTCGCCCACATCCCGGGGGTGGCCCAGGTCGACGTCTGGGGAGGGTACAACCGGGAGGTCCGGATCGAACTCGACCCCGACCGGATCAACGCCCTGCAGCTTCCCCTGGACCGGGTGCTCGTGGCGATCCGCGACGCCAATCTCGACCTGCCGGCGGGACAGATCGAACAGGGACGATACGAGGTCACTCTCCGCGCACCGGCGGAGTTCGCAAACCTCGATCAGATCCGCAACACGGTCATCCTCCAGCGCGAAGGCGCCCCGTTGACGCTCGGCCAGATCGCCGGGGTAACGGACACCTACGAGAAGCTCACCCGGATCGTGCGCGTCAACGGCGGACGCGGCATTCGGGTGGCGATCCGTAAACAGGCCGACGCCAACACCGTCGAGGTCTCCCGGAGGGTTCTCGCCGAGATCGACGCGGTCAACGAGGCCTTTCCGCAGATCCGGATCGTCCCGGTGATCAACCAGGGAAACTTCATCGAACGATCGATCAATAACGTCGCGCAGTCGGTGCTGTACGGGGGCGGCCTGGCGATCCTGGTGCTGCTCTTCTTCCTGCGCAACTTCCGCAGCACGCTGGTGATCTCCCTGGCGATCCCGATCTCCGTCATCGCGACCTTCGCGCTGATCTATTTCGGCGGGCTCACCTTGAACCTGATGACCCTGGGGGGCCTTGCGCTGGGCGTCGGCATGATGGTCGACAGCTCCATCGTGGTCCTGGAGAACATCTTCCGGCGGCGCACCGAGTCCGGTGATGCGCCGGCGTCCGCCGCGGTGGAAGGCACCCGGGAGGTCGCCCCGGCCATCATCGCCAGCACCGTCACCACGCTGGTGATCTTCCTTCCGGTCATTTTCGTGCGCGGCGTCTCGGGGATCCTCTTCAAGGAAATGGCGTACGTGATCATCTTCTCCCTGTCCTGTTCCCTGCTCGTGTCCTTGAGCCTCGTACCGATGCTCTCCGCCGGCCCCCTGGCAATACGGGAACAGCGCACCCGGAAACGGGCGGCGTGGATCGAGCGGTGGGATACAAAGGCGGACGGATTCTTCCGGAACCTCGAAAACGGCTACCGCGATCTGCTCGGGTGGGTGCTTTCCCACCGGCTTCAGACCGTTCTTCTCGCCGCGGCGATTCTTGGCGCAAGCCTGCTCCTTCTCCCCTTCATCGGAACCGAGTTCCTTCCCCCCAGCGACGAGGGGGAAGTGCGGATCACCGGGGAGATGGAGGTCGGAACCCGGCTGGAGCTGGTCGATGAGCAGACGCAGCGCATGGAGCGGATCGTCTATTCCGCGGTGCCGGAGGCGGTCTCGTCGGTCGTCAGCGTCGGCGCGACGGGATGGAACCCGGCAGCGTCCTCGCAGGGGCAGATCAGCCTGGCGTTGTCACCGGCGACCAAGCGGAGCCGGTCGAACGTGGAGATCGCCGATGACCTGCGGCGCCTTTTGACCGGCAACATCCCGGGCATGGACATCCGTACCCGCGCCCCGCAGGGCCAGTTCCTGCTGGACCGGCTGCTGGGCGCTGACGAAGGGCTTACGATCGAGATTCGCGGGTTCGATCTTTTTGCGCTCGACGCCCTGGCCAACCGGGCCGCGGCGGCGATCCGGGACGTCAAGGGGATCACGGACATCGACACCAGCCGTGAAGCGGGCGTCCCCCAGCAGGAGATCCGCGTGAACCGCGACAAGGTAGCCGATCTGGGTCTAAGCGTTCGAGACGTCACCAAGATCCTGGAAACCGCAATGGCCGGCTCCAAGGTCGGAGAGTTCCGGGCCCAGGGCAACTCGTACCGCATTCTCGTGAAGCTGAAAGACGCCGAGAAACGGTCGCTGGACGAGATCCTCAACCTGACCCTGACCACGGGAACCGGCGAACAGGTGGCGCTGCGAAGCGTCGTCACGACCGAGGAAAGCCGCGGGCCGATCCTGATCGACCGCAAGGACCAGCAGCGGCTGGTGAACGTCACGGCAAACGTCACGGGACGCGACATGGGCTCCATCGCCACGGACGTCCAGGAACGGCTGGCCCGGATTCCGCGCCCCGTCGGGTACGACCTTCGGGTCGCCGGCAACTACGAAGAGCAGCAAAAGTCGTTCCACGAACTGGTGATCTCGCTCGTGCTGGCGCTGGTCCTGGTGTACATGGTGCTGGCCTGTCAGTACGAATCGCTGCGGGACCCCCTGGTCGTCATGGTGTCCGTCCCGGTGGCCGCGACCGGAGTGCTCCTCATCCTGTTCCTTACGGGCACCACCCTGAACCTGCAGTCGTACATCGGCTGCATCATGCTGGGGGGGATCGTCGTCAACAACGCGATTCTCCTGGTGGACCAGGCCGGCCAGCTGACAAAAGGAGGGATGGGCGTCCGCGATGCAGTGGCCGAAGCGGGCCGTCGCCGGTTGCGGCCGATCCTGATGACGACGCTCACGACCGTGCTCGCCCTGCTGCCGCTGGCGCTCGGCATCGGGGAAGGGGCGGACGCACAGGCCCCTCTGGCCCGTTCGGTCGTCGGGGGGCTCACCGGATCTACGCTGATCACGCTGGTCCTCATCCCGGCGGTCTATTCCCTGTTTCACCCCGAACGAAAAGAGGTCCGCGAATGAATGGTCTCCGCTCGCAGAGGCTGCTCGCGCCGACTCTGGCGGTCCTGCTTGCGGTCCTGCTTGCGATCCTGTCCGGGGGTTGTGTCCGGGTAGACCGCTGGGGCGTCTTTCAAAAACTCCCCGAGCCCCCCGTCCCCGGGGAAGATACCCGTCCCATCGAAGGGGCCGAGGAGTTTCTTCCCCGCCTGTCCGAAGAGCCGACGTTCGCACTGCCGGCCGAGGGACCGGTTAGCCTTTCCGTCGAACAGGCGATTCTGCTTGTCCTGAAAAACAACCGCGACCTGCAGGTGCGCCAGATGAACCCGGTCATCGCCGGGACCTTCGAACAGATCGAACGGGGAACGTTCGACCCCGAGCTGTTCGCGGATTTTTTGTACGGGAAGGAACGGACGAGGGAGACGGCCACCTCGACCGGCACGGAGTTCGATGTCGAAGGAAACGAGACCGCCGCCATCGCCGGCATCCGCCAGACGCTCCCGACCGGAACCACGTTCGAAGCCACGATCGGGCAGGAACGCACCATTTCCGACCGCACCCCGGAGCTTCAGACCGCCCGTCTGGGTCTAAGCGTCACGCAATCCCTGTTGCGCGGGTTCGGGCCCTCGGTAAACCTGGTAAGCGTGCGGCAGGCCGAACTCGGCGCCACCGCCAGCGTATACGAACTGCGCGGCTTCACCGAGGCGGTTCTGGCAAGTACCGAGATCGCCTACTGGAACTACGTGCTCGCGCGGCTCGCGATCGAAATCGTCGAGAAATCGCTGGCCGTCGCGCGACAGCAGAAAAACGAGGTCGAGCTGCGCATCGAGGTCGGCATCCTGCCGGAGATCGAGGCTGCAGCCGCCCGCGCCCAGGTCGCAAGCCAGGTGCAGGCGTTAATCGAGGCGCGCAGCCTGCTGGAAGAGAACCGGCTGCGGCTCCTGCAGCTGATCAGCCCCGGCCCCCATGGCCGGCTCGATTTCCAGGTTGACGCCACAAGCGAACCGACCATCGAACCGGAACCGATCACCGACCTTGGCGATCGTCTGCAGCTGGCTGAGCAGTCCCGCCCCGATCTGAACGAAGCAAGGCTCAGACTCGCGCAGAACCGCCTGCAAACGATCGCGACCCGCAACGGTATCCTCCCGCGACTGGACCTCTTCATCGCCCTGGGACGGACGGGGTTCTCCGATACGTTTTCCGGTTCGTTCCGCGAGCTGGACGGAAATACCTACGACGTCACGGCCGGGGTCCGCCTCAGCCACTACCTGGGAAACCGGGCGGCCGAAGCGCAGGACCTCGCTGCCCGCGCGTCGCGCCGCCAGGCGGCCGATGCCGTGGACAACCTCCTGCAGATGGTCCAGGTCGACGTGCGTCTCGCGTTCAACGAGGTCGAGCGCGCCCGCCAGCAGATCTTCGCGAGCCGTGCAACCCGTGCGCTGAGAGAGGAGACGCTTAACGCGGAAAAGGAACGGTTCGACGTGGGGCTTAGCACCTCCCTGCTGGTCGCCCAGGCCCAGCGGGATCTTCTGGTCAGCAGCATCGAAGAGGTCAAGGCGATCGTCAGCTACCGGACCGCCCTCGTCCGGCTGTATCTCGCCGAAGGCAGCCTGCTCGACCGCCGCGGCGTCCTGCTCCCTGGCGGAAACCCCGGTGACGGCCTTTGAAGTCCCTTGACAGACGGAACTCTCGAACTTCCTCTTCGCCTGCCCTCGCCCCCCCTGCAACCTTTATATACATCTATATTCGATAGTTACATCATGACACCTAAAGCTTATTCTTCACAATCGACCAGGCCGCGATCGTCATCCCGTCCCATATGACGACCGACCGGATCTTCACATCGATTTCGGCGGGCGTCAACCGGAGGAGCTCCAACTCCTCCGTTTCGTCCGGCGTTCCCCCCACGAACCCGAGATCCTTTGCGAGGAACACCTGGCACATCTCTGTTGTTACGCCATTGTAGGGGTTGAACTCCCCGGCCTTGATCAGACTCCCCGCCGAATAGCCGGTCTCTTCCGCCAGTTCCTTTTGCGCCGTTTCTTCGTGGGTTGACCCGTCTTTCACACTCCCGCACGGAAACTCCACGCTCTCCCTGCCCATCAGGTAGCGATACTGGTTGACCAACAGCACGGTCCCGTCCCCCATGATCGGGACGACCATGGAAGAACCGTTCGTATGGACGTAATGGTACTCGCCGTGCTTTCCGGACGGCAGCTCGAAGGCGTCCCGCTTGTACGTCCAGTACGGATTCTTGTACACGGTCGATTCGTATATCTTCTTCCAGGGCTTGAGAGTCATTCGGCGGACTCCTTGTCAAACGCTCCTTTAGCAGGAGCGTATCAGGGGGGCTCTTTCGGCGCAACGAATACACTCCCCGCATCCAGGAAAGGGTCCGCATGGCGAATCCGGCATCGCCACGGATGAGATGGAATTCGGATGACGAGCCAGAAACACCTGATCCGGAGGGCAATCCCTGATATGATCGGGAAAAGGAACCCCCGACAGGATCCTGTTAGCCGATCGTTCCTTTAAGGAGGGAACCATGACAAATGTCGCCGAGATCGCTCCGGACGTTTATCGCATTTCGTCCTACAATGACAACTACAAACTTCAATTCAATCAATTTCTCGTCAAAGACGACGAACCGCTTCTCTTTCACACCGGCATGAAGGGCGAGTTTTCGGTCGTGCGGGAAGCGGTCTCACGCATCGTCGATCCCTCTTCGATCCGGTGGGTCAGTTTCAGTCATTTCGAGTCGGACGAATGCGGCTCGCTGAACGAGTGGCTCCAGGTTGCTCCGCACGCCCAACCGCTCTGTACGGTCGTGTCGGCGCTCGTCAACCTCTCCGATTTTGCCATCCGGCCACCTCGCTGGATCCAGAAGGAGGAGACCGTCAACACCGGGAAATACCGGTTCCGCCTCTACCCGACGCACCACCTGCCGCACTCCTGGGATGCAGGCATGCTCTTCGAAGAAACGAACCGGACGCTGTTCTGTTCGGACCTGTTCCTCCACGGGGGGGAGGTGGAGCCGCTCACCGAATCCGACGTGGTCGGAAGAGCCCGGAAGGCGTTGGTCGATTTCCAGTCCACGCAACTGCTGAACGCCACCCCTTACGCTGTGGGCACGGAGCGTCTTATGCGGGAGTTGGGAGGCCTGAAGCCCGGGACACTCGCGATCATGCACGGATCTTCCTTCCGGGGCGATGGAGAAAAAGCGTTATTGGAACTGGCCTCGGTCATGAAGGAGGTGTTCGGGAACGAAGGATGACCCGCACGTCGTGCCAGGGCAGCCGCTACACGGCCGGCTTCCTGCCGATGAGTGAGACACTCGAGATCGATCCCGCTGCCTCTTGGACGGCTTCACGGGGAATCTGAAAGGCGTCCGCGAACCAATCCGCTTCCGCAGAGACGTCGAACGCCTTCCCTTCCACGACGCTTACATCCCGGAACCCGGCGGTTTCCATGAGCCGGAGATATTCCGACAACGGGACCGCGCCACCGATACACCCGGCATATGCGGCAAGGGACTTTCGTACGGACTCCGGCAGGTCCCCGGTAAGCACGAGGTCAGATATCATCACCCTGCCGCCGGGCTTCAGGATTCGGTGCGCCTCCGCAAAGACCTTTTCTTTTTCGGTGGACAGGTTGATGACGCAGTTCGAGAGGATGACGTCCACGGAGGCATCGCCCGCCGGGAGATGTTCGATTTCCCCGAGGCGGAACTCTACGTTTCGGAAGCCCCCTTTCCTCGCGTTCCCCCGGGCCTTCTCGATCATTTCCGGGGTCATATCCACCCCGATCACGCGTCCCTTCGGCCCGACCTCCCGTGCCGCGAGGAAGCAGTCGAAGCCCGCTCCTGACCCCAGGTCCAGAACGGTCTCCCCCTCCTCGAGAGACGCAAGGGCGATCGGGTTTCCGCATCCCAATCCCAGGTTCGCCCCCTCGGGTACCGACCGGATCTCATCCTCGGAATATCCCACGTTCCTGCTCGCACCCAACGCGCCCCCCTGACTCCCGCAGCAGGCAGCGGGACCGCAACAGGACCCACCCTGTGACGCGATCCCGGCGTACCTGTCACGAACGAATTTCCTGATTTCTTCCGTCCCCATGGCCCTTCCTCCTCCCTCCCCTACAGGAGAACGTTGAACAGATATCCAACGACCAATATTCCCATCCCGACGATGCCGATGAATGCCGCGATCAATGGGACCTTCAGCACTTTCCGCAAGATGATCATCTCGGGCAGAGAAAGACCGATCACCGACATCATGAACGCCAGGGCGGTTCCCAGCGCTGCCCCCTTCCCCAATAGGGCCTGCACGATGGGGATGATTCCTGCCGCGTTGGAATACATGGGAATTCCGATCAGGACCGCCAGCGGCACGGACCACCACGCCCCTGCCCCCATGATTCCGGCCATGAAGTCCTCCGGGACGTACCCGTGGATGACGGCGCCCACTCCGATTCCCGCGAGAACGTACGGCCACACCTTCCCCACGATGTCATGAACGGATTCGAGACCGTAACGGACACGTTCCTGCCAGATCAGGCGAGGTTCGGGTCCTCTCTCCTCTCCGTTGATGGGGGAAGAATAGACCCACTCCTCCACATGCTTTTCCATCCCGAAACGCCCGATGACCCACCCGGCGGCCATGGCGATGATCAGGCCTGCAGATGCATAGATCGCGGCGATCTTCCAACCGAACAGGCCAAAGAGGAGGACAAGCGCGATCTCGTTGACCATCGGCGCTGCGACCAGGAAGGAAAACGTAACCCCCAGCGGCACCCCGGAAGTGACGAACCCGATAAAGAGCGGAACCGCGGAGCAGGAGCAAAACGGGGTGGCGACCCCCAGGAGGGCGGCCAGGATGTTCCCGGCGGTTTCCCGCCTTCCTGCCAGAACTCGCCTCGCCATCTCGGGAGTGAAGAAAGACCGGACGATCCCCACTGCAAAGACCACCAGGATCAAAAGCATCAGCACCTTGGGGGCATCGAAGACGAAGAACTCCACGGAGGTGCCCAAGTGCGAATTCGGCGGCAAGGCCAGCAGGGAGAACGTGAACCACTTGGAAAAGGGGGCAAGCCCTTTATAGACAATCCACCAGATAACCAGGCCGAGCAACCCCATCCCGAAGGTTCTTGCAATATCCCCGGCACCCGACCGAGAGGGAATTGCCGCCTGTCCATCCGCTGTTGGCATGTCTTTATTGCGGGGAACGTCCACGACTATCTCCCGGGATCCTCCGAAAGCAACGATCGAATTTCTTCCACGGTTGGCACACGGCCGGATATTCTCACCTTGCCGTCAATCGCGACTGCCGGGGTCATCATCACTCGATACCGCATGATCCCCCGTACGTCTTCGACCTTGTCGATCGTCGCGTCGACAGCAGCCTGCTCGACGGCCTGCCGGACCACCTCGGCAGTCTGCTTACATTTCGAGCAGCCGGAACCCAGAATCGTGATCTTCACGGTTTTCTCCAACCCTCATTTCGAAGCAGCGTCTGCAGTCCATGGAGAGGGGCAACATGCCCCGGCCCACCGGGCCGGCAGCGTCATCTCCCGCTCGCATATCTCCACGGGCCCCATCTTCCGTGCAATCGCTTCCCGCTTCCGGTCCCTCCCGACGACCGGGTCGTCGTTGAGCCAGCCCTTCAAGGCCTGAAGCATCTTCCTGGCATAGGGAGACCCCCCGGAGCCGTCATGAGAGTAATACACCCACTTCCCTTCCTTCCTTTCCTTCACCAGACGCGCCATCTTCAGGAGAAAGAGATGCTTGGAGATCGTGGACTGGTTGAACTCCAGAATGGCGATGACCTGGCAAACGCACATCTCCCCGTTTTCCAGGAGTTTCAGGATCCGCACCCGGGTCGGGTCGGCCACGGATTTCATCACCAACTCGTAATCCCGCAGGGACATGGAATCCTCCTTTATATTGACATCTGGCGATATGACATAATAGCATAGCGTCGGATGTTCCATCAACCTACCAGTCAGGGGCATCGTGACCGCAAAAAAAACCCTTGATCTCTTCGAGCGCTATCTGACCCTGTGGGTGGCCCTCTGCATGGGGGCGGGAATTCTCATGGGGAAAATGTTCCCCGAAGCGGTAAACCTCATACGGGCCAAGGAATTTGGCGAAACGAGCCACATCAACATCCCGATCGCGGTCCTCATCTGGCTGATGATCTACCCGATGATGCTCAAGGTCGACTTCGGCTCGATTCTCCACGTTGGCAGAAAACCCAAGGGGTTGATGGTCACCCTCTTCGTCAACTGGCTCGTCAAGCCGTTCTCAATGGCGTTTTTCGGCTGGCTGTTCTTCAAGCATCTCTTCTACCCCTGGATCGGTCCCGGGCTTGCCGACCAATATCTGGCAGGGGTCATCATCCTTGCGGCTGCCCCCTGCACGGCGATGGTGTTCGTCTGGAGCTATCTCACGGACGGCGACCCCGCATACACGCTGGTCCAGGTGTCGGTAAACGACCTGATCATGCTCGTTCTCTTCGCTCCCATCGTCACCTTCCTCGTCAGCGGGGCCTCTTCTCTCACCGTGCCGTTCATCGTGCTCCTCCATGCGGTGTTCTTTTTCATCGTGATTCCGCTCGCAGCGGGCGTTCTCTCGAGGATCTTTCTCATCCGAGGGAAGGGATTGGCATGGTTTGATCGATTCACGGCGGCTCTCCACCCGATTGCCGTCACGGCGCTTCTCGCCACGCTGGTCTGCATCTTCGCCTTCCAGGCGGACAACATCACCACCCGCTTCCTTCACATCGTTCTCATCGCCATCCCGATCCTGATCCAGGTCTATTTCAACTCCTCCCTGGCATACGGTCTGATGAAGTGGCTCAAGGTTCCCCACAGCGTGGCGGCACCGGGAGCCTTGATCGGGGCCAGCAACTTTTTCGAGTTGGCGGTAGCGACGGCGATTGCCCTTTACGGAGCTGACTCCGGAGCCGCCCTGGCCACCGTGGTGGGTGTACTCGTCGAAGTCCCCGTGATGCTCTCGGTGTGCTCTTTCTGCAATCGAACGCGGCACTGGTTTCCGGCCGAGTTGCATTCCCGTGGCTCGGATCGTTCTTTTCCGTGATATTCAAGTTTTTATCCGTTTCATCCGTAACGAATAACAACAGGCAAACAGGAAACAATCTGTCGCCCGGGCAGATTCGGAGGGTGCCGTGGCAATAGATTCCATCTGGGTATATTGTGAACGGGAAGGGTATCGTTTTGGGAGCATCGCATATTCCCGGGGGCATGTGACTCTCGAGCAAATCCAGCAAGCTCTTGCAGAGCAGGTAGAGGACAATGTAACGGGCAGGCAACACCGGTACCTCAGTACAATCCTCAGGGAGAAACATTGGATCACGGCTGAACAGGAAGAATCGATCTTGGCGGAAATGTTCGGAGATGTTAAGCCCCCCTGGAAGAATATACCCGAATGAGTCTGTTTTCATTGGAAATACCGGTATGGATTGTACTGATTATCTCCTTCGGGTTTCTCTTTGCCTTGCTCTACCAGCAGAAAACCAAAAACAGGTTTTCTGAAAAAATGAAACTCCTTCAGACGCAGTTTAAGGACATATCCTATATCGTGAAAAAGAGTCAGGAAGAACTGGCACGGAAAAAGGAAATTGCCGAAAACGTCCCGGTCCTGGTGAGAAGGCTAAGCGAAAATTTACCGGAAAACGCCATTCCACCCATCGTGGTACGTTTTTCCAAGAAATTTTTTCATGCATTGAGGGTAGGGTATTTCGTGCCCCGGGAGGAGACGGGCGAGTATACCTTGCTGGATGGTGCAGGGTTTCCTCCGGATTTGATGGGGAGAGTCAGGCTGCCTGCTGATGAAGGGATTCTTGGCACGGCTGTCCGGAAAAAGCTGGTTGCTTCCAGGGTAAATCTTGCCTTTACCGGCACGAGGTCAAGTAGAACCTCTTTAGGGGATGGAGGAACGGAGGTGGATTTCGTGGCCCCGATTATCGTGCATTCGACAACGAGGGGTGTCCTCGTGATCGGCGGATGTGGCGTAGATATCGCAGACGAACGGCAAAATGTTGCGTGGGTAGCCGATCTGTTTGGTATTGCACTCCAAAACGCAATTACAGGCCAATTATTGGAGTCCTCTGTCTCTCTCGACGATCTCACCGGATTATGTAACAGACGGTATTTCGCACAGTGGTTCGAGACGGAAATACGCCGTGCCAGGAATTACTTGATCCCCCTATCCATCTTCCTGTTCGATATCGACCATTTCAAACAAGTGAACGACACCTATGGACATCACTCCGGGGATATGGTCTTGAGGAAATTAGCCGAGGTTGTCCGGCGGAACACGCGAAGCTCCGATCTTGTATCAAGGTACGGCGGTGAGGAATTTGCTGTGGTGATGACTTCTGCAAACAGGGAACAGGCTCTCTCCTATGCCGACAACTTGAGAGAAATCGTTGCTTCTACAGGGATCAAGATCCCGGGTCTTGATCATCCTCTGCGAATAACAATCAGCGGTGGGGTTGCTACGTTTCCTGCCGACGGGGAAACAACGACCGAGTTGATCAACGCCGCGGACCAAGCCCTGTATGGAGCAAAACGCAACGGGCGAAATGAAATACTTCTCGCGAACCCTGTCGGGCTCGATGGCAGCCCGATTTTGTAGTGCAATCCTGGCCCATCCCTTAAAAAACGCCGAATCCCGTTTGAAGACGGTTCATCGGTGAATAATCCGTGGGGGCCATGGACCAGCCATGGCCCCCTTTAACCACGTTCCGTTGCCGGGACGGACGGTTACCGGCGGAACCCGCCGCCGCGTCCGCCCCCCCCATAGCTTCGCCGCGCCCCCCCTCCATCGCGGGGGGCCTGGGGAAGGGCCTCGGACACCTTGAGCGTCCTTCCGTCCATTTCGGCGTTGTTCATCTTGGTGATGGCCTCGGCCGCATCCTGCTTGGTCGAGAACTCGATGAAACCGAACCCTTTGCTCTGGCCCGTGTACCGGTCCGTGATGATGTTCACCGACTCCACCGCTCCGAACCGCGAAAATTCCTCTTTCAGCGAATCCTCCGTTGCGGAAAAGGGAAGATTCCCGACGTACAATTTCTTGCCCATAAGACCTCCTTCTAAAGCGCTAGGGCCGCACAAGAGGTCATGAGCACGATTCTCGGGATCTCTTTGGCTGCGGACGGTTAACTTTCCCTGTAAGATACCACAGATCGATGGGGAAACCCGTCGATCCCTCCATTCCCCTGTCGCCGACGGACGGTGGGTCCTACCGAGCGTGGCGGCGCTCCGCCTCTCGGTTGCCCTTCTTGCCGCCTCCGGAACCGGCGCCCCACTTCGACTCGCGTCGCGATCGGCCCGGCCGGCCGTCGGATCGGCCGGGGAAGGCGTCCATGCGCCCCGGCCGGAACAACTCGTCGGCACGGATCATGGAAAGAACGGGCACACCGTTCGCCCGCCGCGGGTCGAGGTCCGTCGGGGGACCGGGATTGCGTCCGGAGCGGAAGGGATGCCCCTCCGCCACAGGGAGGTGTTTGCGGATGAGCCGTTCGATGCCGGCGAGGAAAGGGCGCTCCTCGAAGGAACAGAAGGAAAGGGCGATGCCGGAGGCGCCGGCCCGGCCCGTGCGGCCGATCCGGTGAACGTAGCTCTCCGGCTCGTTGGGAAGGTCGAAGTTGATCACGTGGGACAGTTCGACGATGTCGATGCCCCGGGCGGCGATGTCGGTCGCAACGAGGACCTTCGTCCGGCCCCGTTTGAAGTTGCTCAGGGCCTTTTCCCGGGCGTTTTGCGACTTGTTGCCGTGGATCGCCTCGGCCCGGACATTGTGCCGTTCGAGCTGCTTGGTGACCTTGTCCGCCCCGTGCTTGGTGCGGGTGAAGACGAGCGCGTTTTTGACGGTAGGGTCCCCCAGCAGGTGCTTGAGCAGACCGATCTTTTCCGTTTTCTCCACGTAGTGGACCCGCTGCGCTACGGCTTCGGCCGGTGTCGCCACGGGCGTTACGGCCACCCGGACCGGGTCGCGCAGGATGCTGTCGGCAAGCCCCTGGATCTCCCCCGGCATCGTAGCCGAGAAGAACAGGGTCTGCCGCTTCCCGGGCAATTGGCCGATGACCCGCCGGATGTCGTGGATGAAGCCCATGTCGAGCATCCGGTCGGCCTCGTCCAGCACGAAGGTCTCTACCGTCCGCAGGGGGACGAGCCCCTGCGACATGAGGTCGAGCAGCCGTCCGGGCGTGGCCACGAGAATGTCGATCCCACGCTGCAGGGCCTGCACCTGCGAGTGCTGGCTGACGCCGCCGAACACGATGGCGTGACGGAGGCCCGTGTGCCTGCCGTACGCTCCGAAGCTCTCCGCGATCTGGGAGGCCAACTCCCGCGTAGGCGTCAGCACGAGGACGCGGATCGGCCGCCTCCCGCGCCCATTCCAGGGCTTTTCCTGGAGGCGGTGAAGGATCGGGAGGGCGAAGGCGGCCGTCTTCCCGGTGCCGGTCTGGGCGCACCCGAGGAGGTCCTTCCCCTCGAGCACGAAGGGGATCGCCTTCTCCTGGATGGGGGTTGGGGTGTTGTAGTTCTTCTCCGCTACGGCGCGGAGGATTTCGGGGCGTAGCCCGAACGTTTCAAACGACCTTCTTTCTAGCGACGTTCTCCGTTCTGTCATGTTCTCTTCTTCTCCTGACGTTTTTCACCAAGCACAACCGGGGGAGCACGCCGTTCGCCCGTCCGATCTTTCCGCATGGTGAAGTTTCAGGAGAAGGTTCGAACACCGTCCGCAACGGCGTCCCGCTTCTTCGAAAGGTCCCTTGTGGAGAGGATTGTGTCTCGGGATTTTTCGATCTGTCGCCAATGTACCACGTCGGTCCCGAATTCGCAAGCGGTCTGTTTGCCATCGCCCGTCTCACGAACCGATCAGCCGGTCGGGAAGCCACGTCACGATTTCCGGGAACATCGCGAGCAACACGATATACAGGAACATGATGGCGATGAACGGCAACACCCCCCACATGATTTCCCGGAATTTGATGTCCGGTGCGATTCCGTTGATGACGAAGAGGTTCAGGCCGACGGGAGGGGTAATCAGCCCCAGTTCCATGTTGATGGTCATCACGATGCCGAACCAGATCGGGTCGAACCCGTGAGCGAGAATTCCCGGCATGACCACCGGCGTCACCATCAGGATGATCGCTACCGGCGGAAGGAAACAACCCAATACGAGCAAGAGGACGTTCACCCAGAACAGGTAGGCCCACTTCGACAGATGCAATCCGACGAGCCACTCCGTCGCGCTTTGGGAGATATGAAGATAACTCATCACATAGGTGAAGAGGAAGGCCATGGCGATGATCATCATGATCATGCAGGATTCCCGGGCGGTGCCCGACAGAATCTCCTTGATGGTCTTCCAGTTGTATGCCCGATACATGATCGCCACGAGAACCATCGCCCCGAATGCGCCGACTGCCGCCACTTCCGACGGGGTCGCGAGTCCGCCGTACAGGGCCACCATCACAACCAGGATCAGGATCAGAAACGGGAGGAGCCGCGGGAGGGTTTCCAGCCTCTCCTTCCACGTGAAGGTTTCCTCTCTGAGCATTTCCTTCGCCTGCTCGCCGCCCTGCCCCGCGCGGGCACGCCGTTTTTCCCGCAGGAAAGCGAGAACGACCCAGACAGCGAACAAAAACGCCAGAAGGAACCCGGGAATGACCCCTGCAAGAAACAGCTTCCCGATGGACTGTTCGACGATGATGCCGTAAATGATCAGGGTAACGCTTGGCGGTATGAGGATCCCGAGTGTGCCCCCGGCCGCGATCAGGCCGGATGCAAGTGCTGGCGAATACCCGCGCCTGCGCATCTCGGGAATCCCCATTCCGCCGATCGCCGCACAGGTGGCCGGACTGGAACCGCACATGGCGGCGAAGATGGAACAGCCTGCGATGTTGGCAACGCCGAGCCCCCCGGGCATCCGGTAGAACCAGCGGTGCATCGACTCGTACAAGTCCATGGACGCGCGTGTCTTGCCGACCACGGACCCCATGAGGATGAACAGGGGAATCGCCAGCAGCGTGAAGTTGTGCAGCTCGCTGTAGAGCGTTTCCGCAATGATCTGGATATTGCTGGGGGGCATGAAGAGAAACATGAACGTGACGGCAACACCCCCGAGGGCAAAAGCGATCGGAATGCCGCTCAGGAGCAGAAGCAGCGCGGAGCCGATATAGAGAAGCCCGATCGAGAAAACGTCCATGCTACTCCTTTCGGACGACCGGGCCGAACAGATCGTCGATGATCTGAACGATGAATTGAAGGGTCAGCGTGGTCATTCCCAGCGACATGAAGAAATAGGGAATCCAGAGTTTGGGCGCCCAGAGGGAGTCGGTCACCCAATCTCCCTCCCAGGCCTCGGAGAAGTAGCGCCAGGCATAGAAGGCGATGAAACCGCTGAACACGGCCGACAGGATGTCGGCGACCAGATGGCGCCACCGGTTCCATTGCGGCGACAGGAGGCTGTCCAGCACCTCGATCCCGACATGCGCGCGCCCTTGTTGCGTGTATGCGGCGGCCATGAACGTCGAGGCAATCAGCAAAAAGATGTTCAGCTCGAGGTTCCAGTCATGGGGTTCCCGGAAAAAATAGCGCGCCACGACCTCGAACGAGATCGCGACCGTGGAAACCACGATCAGAACCGCACTCATATACCCCGTGGCGACGTTGGTCCACCGCACCACGAGCTCGAATGCCCGCCAGGTTTGCCGCATGTCTGTCGAGCCGGAGCTATTTCACCGATATCGCCAGATCCATCAGCCGCTTCCCGTCCTCGACTTTCTCGGCGAATTCCTTCCACGCGCTCTTTTCGGCAAGCTTGCGCCACTTCGCGAACATCGCCTCGTCCATGTCGTGAACGGTGACACCGGCCTTGCTGTACACGTCGGCCACGCGCTGGTCGTCTTCCTTGGCGGATGTCACCGCAAACGAATCCAGGGAAGCGCCCACCTCCGTGACGATCTTCTGCTGTTCCGGCGTGAGACTGTCGTAGGTGGATTTCGCCATCAGGAGCGGCTCGAACATGAACCAGAAGGTCTTGTTCCGGGCCGTGGTCACATGCTTTGCCACCTCGTAGAGACGGTAACTCACAAGAGAGCCGCTGGACGTCCACATGGCGTCGGCCACCCCGGTCTGCATGGCGCTGTAGCCTTCGCTCGACGGGATGCTGACGATCGCACCACCGGCCGCCTTGAGCATGACCTCGATCGATTTCCCGGCGCCTCGCACCTTCAGGCCGCTTACATCTTCCGGATTGAGAATCGGTTTGTCCCGGGAGACGTTGCCGCCCGCTTGCCATACCCACGTTACGATCTTGACGCCTTGCTTCTCCAGTTCCTTCGATAACTCCTTCCCGATGGGAGCCGTCTTCCACCGCAATCCCTGCTCGTAGTCGGTGACGAGCGCCGGCATGAGCGTGATATTGACCATCGGGATCTTCCCGCCCTGGTACGCCAGCGGGAACACGGACATGTCGAGCGCGCCCCGCGACATGGCGTCGAACTGCTGTTTCGCTTTCACCAGGGAACCGGCGGGATAGATTTCGAACTTCAACGAGCCGTTGGTGCGTTTCTCCACTTCCTGTGCGAACTTCCGTGCGATACGATCCCGGAAATCCCCCTCGTCCACGGTGCCGCCGGGCCACTGATGGGAAATTTTAAGGACTTTTGCCTCTTGCGCTTGCGCTGAAGGCGGAACCGGGAAACAGAACAACCCGATCAGGACAAAAGACAGGATCCATCCCGTTTTTGCGATTTTCATTGAATCCCCCCCCCTTTTTGATGGGTATCGGCCATTATACCCCCCTGTGAATTCGATTCATCCACCTTTTCCCCCAAAAACATTCGGGGGATCCGATTTTTCTGGATCTTCCCCATCGCATTTCGGGGAAGTTCCGCAACGAATACGATCTGCCTTGGGCACTTGTACGAGGCCAGCCGCCTCTTGCAATGTTCGATAAGGGCATCCGGGCGGAGGGAGCCTTTTCCCTCCTTCAGTTCGACCGCTGCAACGACTTTCTCCCCGAACTCCTCGTCCGGCAGGCCGACCGCCGCCGACTCCTTCACGGCTTCATGGCTCTCCAGGACAGTTTCGACCTCCTTCGGGTAGACGTTGTATCCGCCGGTGATGATCAACTCCTTTGCCCTGCCGACCAGATACAGCCTCCCGCGGTCCTTCGGGTCCTGATACCCCAGATCTCCCGTCCGGAACCACCCCTTGACAAAGGATTCCTGCGTCTTCCCGGGCATCCCCCAGTACCCCCGGAACACGTTGTCCCCCCGGATCCACACCTCCCCCACGTCCCCCGGTGGCACATCGGAGCCGTCCTCCCCCACCACCCGGAACGTCACTCCTGCGAGGGGATACCCGACGCTTTTCGCCTTTCGCCCGGCCGGATCGATGAGATTGGACGCGTTCATTCCCGTCTCGGTCATGCCGTAGCGCTCCAGGATCCGGAACCCCGTGGAACTTTCGAACCGGTGGAAGAGGTTGTCGGAGAGAGGCGCGGAACCGGAGATGAAGACCCGCATTGCGCGAAGATCGGGTTTTCTCTCCATCTTTTCCCACTCGTTCATGAGCCTCTGGTACATCGTGGGGACCCCCATGAAGAGAGTGCACCGTTCCTCCTCCAGGGCCCTCCACACCCTCCCCGCCTCGAACTTCCCGTGCATGATGAGAGTGGAGCCGGCGTACAGGCTTCCTTGCGCCGCGACGTTCAACCCGTGCACGTGGAACAGGGGAAGCGCATGAAGGAGAACGTCGTCCGCGGTCCATTTCCAGGCGGCTTCTAGGGCCAGCACGTTAGCGACCAGGTTCCGGTGCGTGATCATCGCACCCTTGGCTCTGCCGGTCGTCCCGGAGGTGTAGCAGAGCAAGGCGACGTCGTCATCACCGGCCGGATAGGCCCGCGAAAATTCTTTGGGCGGTTGTGCAAGCCGGTCAGAAAGGCTGTCCGCCCCTTCCCTTTCGGCCCCGTCCACGAGGAGGGTACGGACTCCTCGAAGACCCCGGACCCCGCTTTCCGCCGACGCGAATCGTTGTTCGTCCGTGATGAAGAGGGAGCTTCCCGAATCCGCCAGGAAATATTCGACCTCCTCGGCCCGGTATTCCGGGTTGAGGGGCAGGGTGATCGCGCCGACCGAGAGGATGGCGAAGTGGAGGAAGAGGACCTCCATCCGCTTCGGGAGCTGTATGGCAACCCGGTCGCCTTTCCCGATTCCCGACGCGTGGAGCGTGGCAGCGTATCGCTCTACCTCCCGGTCGAACGATCGAAAGGTATAGGAAGTGCCTTCGAAAACAACGGCAGGCTTGCCTGCGTGCTTCCTCGCGGTTTCGGCAAGAAGTCTCGCCAGGTTCACGATCGCCGTCCTCCGGAACAACAGGTGTCCGTTTCCCCCCGTGCCACTCCGGGAAACGCGGTATCCCGGGCCAAACCCCAAACGTCGGTTTTTTCCCTTATATAGAGAGATGATATCGTTGGGAAGGAAAAAGATTCCTTCCCGTGGTATTTCATCCCGCTCCCCGGTCGGATGGGGCGGGGACCCCATCGTCCGTCCGTTTCCCGCATCCTCTTTCCGCAGCATTCCATTCGGGTCCCGAATGGTACCGATTCATTGACAATCCCGCACGATCCCGAGTACGTTACCTCAGGATTTCCCTTTCCCGGGAAGATCAAAGGGGGAAGGAGCGGAGGCCGGTTTTGCCTCGGCAATCTCGCCCCACGAAAGCAGGCACATGAATCATCGTTTCCTCCGCAACCTGTTTCATTCGCTTTCGGAGAACGTCAACGGTCTCCTGGGCCGCATGCGCCCGTCAAAGACGGAAAAAAAGTACCTCCTCCTGCAACTCGCCGAGACGCTCCTCTCCGGACGGGGGGAGGCATCCGACGTGGCCGTGGCCAGGGAGTTTCTGGCCGCGTACGACGGGTTGACGGAAATCGAGCGACTTTCCTTCCTGACGCTTCTCGATCGGCAATTCGGCCCGGACCAGGCGCGCCTGGAACGTGCCCTCAGGAATATCCAGGATCAGCCGACGGCCAAGGCCGCGTATGAAATGCAGGATGCGGCCGAGCCGCGGCGTATGGAGCTCTTTCGGCGGATCAATCTTGCTCCCGGCGGGACGAAGGGGCTCCTGCAGATGCGGGAGGATGTATTGCGCAATCTCCCCGCGCACCCGGAACTGGCCTCCATCGACGAGGATTTCAAACACCTCTTCTCCTCGTGGTTCAACCGGGGGTTTCTGGTCTTACGGCGGCTTGACTGGGGCACGCCGGCCAACATCCTGGAGAAGATCATCCGGTACGAAGCGGTCCACGAGATTGCCAGCTGGGACGATCTTCGCAGACGGGTGGAACCTGCGGACCGGAGGTGTTTCGCCTTCTTTCATCCGACGATGGAAGACGAGCCGCTGATCTTTGTCGCGGTTGCCCTGACATCCGAGGTTCCCGAGGCGATCGCCCCCTTGCTGGCGGACCATCGAAATCCCATCCCCGCCGGCGATGCGACATCCGCCGTCTTCTATTCCATCTCCAATTGCCAGGTGGGTCTCAGGGGGGTGCCCCTGGGCGACTTCCTCATCAAGCAGGTGGTGGAGAAACTGAAACTGGAGTTCCCGTCCCTGAAGACATTCGTCACCCTTTCCCCGGTCCCCGACTTCATGCGCTGGCTTGCGAAGGAACGGGGAAAGGATGCTTCGGATCACGTCGAGGATGGGGACAAGGCCCTGCTCGCTCTGCTCGATCGGCCGGACTGGCACCTGGATGCGGAAGCGGCCAAGACACTGAAAGCCCGGCTCCTGCCCGCCGTCGCCGCCTACCTCCTGGCGGTCCGGACGGACTCCGGGAAACCGATCGACCCGGTCGCGCGCTTTCATCTGGGCAACGGGGCACGCCTGGAGAGAATTCACTGGCTCAGCGATCTCACTCCCAAGGGGTTAAGGCAATCCGCCGGGTTCATGGTCAACTACCTCTACGAGCTTGACCGAATGGAACGGAACCGGGAAGCCTTTGCCCATCACGGCGAGATCGCCTCTTCCTTCGCCGTGAGGAAACACCTGCGGTCCGACATCCGGAAACGATTCGGATTCTCTTCCTGACCCGGACCTCGAACGGATCCCTTGCCGGAATATCGAACCACCAAGGATCGGGCACAGGGATAGCCCCGCGGGAACGGGACGAAACTTTCCCTTGTGAAATGCACCTAAGAGTCGCATAGTAATGCATGGGCACGCATTGTGCCTCGCAATTGCGCTATTTGGGCTGCACCGCCCGGATTGAGCAATAATTCATTTTCAGGAGGTAGTTGTGGCTACAGGAAGTGTGAAGTGGTTCAACGACGCGAAGGGGTTCGGATTCATCAGCCAGGAGGACGGGCCGGATGTATTCGTCCACTTCAGCGCCATCCGGGCGGAGGGCTTCAAATCTCTCCAAGAAGGGGACCGTGTCGAGTTCGAGATCACGCAGGGTCCCAAGGGACCCCAGGCTACAAACGTGGTCAAGTCCAGCTGATCCCTTGCCATTCGGGGAGACAACCCCGAACGAGGAAGAGCCCCGGCGGGAAACCCCGCCGGGGCTTTTTTCTTTAAAGCACCGTTCCGACAAGTCCCTATCTACTATTTCCCGGTGTTTTTCGGGATTGCCGGCAAAAATGGTTCCCCGGGGCGCCAGCCGACTGGGCACAGCTCTCCGGTTTTGAACCCGGAAACGAGCCGCAGAATCTCTTCGATGCTCCTTCCCACGGTCAAATCCTGAACGATGTACGCCCGGAGGAGCCCGTCCGGACCGATGAGGAACGTCCCCCGCAACGCGGCCCCGAGCGTCTCCAGCAGGACTCCGTAATCCTTCGAAACCTGCTTGGTGAAATCCGCGAGGAGGGGGTATGTCAACTCCCCCAGTTCCTGGTTTACCCACGCCAGGTGGGAAAACTTGCTGTCCGTGCTGACCCCGAGGACCTGCGCGCCTACCGAAGCGAATTCGCTCTCCCGCCGGGAGAACTCGAGGACCTCCGTGTGTCAGACGGGGGTGAAGTCCAGTGGGAAGAAAAACAGGACGACCCACTTCCCCTTGTAGTCGGACAGCTTGACCTTCCGGAACTCCTTTCCCACGACCCCTGACAACTCGAACGGCGGCGCCGGGCTATTCACGTGGACGGCCATGTGCGCGACTCCTTCCATGGAACCGGTACCCACGACCAGCATAAATCAGCAATACTAAATAGGGAAGGCGGGGAAACATTTCGTAAGACCCTCGGGGGAATGCCATCACTCCACCGTCTGGGGGGTCGGTTTCAGAGCCTAAGCCTCCGGACGGCATGTCGAAAAGACCGGTTCTTATCTCAGCAGGAATTCCATCCGTTCCCCCTGTTCGGCAAGAAATCCGTGAAGCGCCGACAGCCCGATCAGGGGGCGACCGGAAAGAGACAGCCGGGGAACGTTCCGACCGGGAAAGAGCTCGGGCGGCAGAGGAAATTCTTCCCCGGCCGCCTTGTTCATCACCGGATCCATGCACCGTTCCAACTCAATCTCCTTGAGCTCGTCGCAGATACGGCCGGTTTCGCGAATCGACAGTTGTTCCGGGTTGAACACCAGGTGAATGCGGGTGGCGGCTGGATTTTCGAACAGCGTCTTCAGGTCCGCGTAGAAGGCGCCTTGTTCTTTCAGCCGGCCCAGGATCCGGTCCGTTTCCAACTCCTTGCGCCCGAGCTGGATGCGATGCACGATCTCCTTCTTCCTCAGGATCTCCTCCCGAAGATTCTGAAGGTGGGTAAGCCATCGCAGCGACAGCCTCGGCAGCCGCAGGAACTTCATCGCCAGGCCTGTGGGCGGCAAGTCCATGACCATCACGTCGATGTCGTGCTCGACCCGCCGGTAGTGCTGGAAGGCCAGAATCATGCCGTATTCCTCGATTCCGGGGGATTCGCGCAGGACATCAAGCCAGTGGTCCAGATTGAACGCCGACTGGTAGGTGTAGGCCCTCTGCACGTGGTCCTGTACCGATTGGAGATAGCGGTCGACCCAATGGCGCTGGTCCACTTCGGCCACCCGCAACCTCTCGCCGACGGCCTGCGGCCGGCCGGAGAAGGGGCGGTCGAAGATGTCGGCCTGGTTGTGCGCCGGGTCGAGGGACAAAAGCAGCACCCGGCGCCCGCGCGCGGCCAGAAAGCAGGCGGCAAGGGCGGACACGGTCGACTTGCCCGTGCCACCCTTGCCCATGAAAAAGAAAAACTGCCGCGGATCCTCCGCGTTCTCAGAGCACATTGAGAGCCGAGAAGAGTTCCGCCAACGGATCGCTGGCGGTATCCACCTTTTCCAGCATCAGAAGCAGTTCCCGCTCCATCAGCGGAAGCAGCTCAAGCGTCAGCTGCATCGGCGGGCTGGGTAGGCCGGTAAACGCTCCGAGCGTGAGCAGGGCGAAGATGTTCTCCATCTCCCGCACCTCCCACTCCAGCTTCTCGCTGGCCTCGGCGCGCGCCACCTGGTCCGCCAGCCGCCACCAGCCCCGCAGCTTCTGCCTGAGCAGCTCCCCTTTCATGTTCGCCCCTTCGGGTGGCTACCTCGCGGTATCGGCCGCCGGCGTGGGGGTTCCCCCCAGCATGGCGAAGAAGCGGAGCACGCCCTCCACCACCACCCAGGCGGCGATCACGAGCACCAAACCGTTGATGATCTGCAGCAGCACGTTTCCCTGCTTCATGTACATCCCCTGATTGATGACGAGTGCCCATAAGGTCATCACCACCATGAAGCATGCGGGGATGGCGGTGAGGATCCACCCCCGGCTTCCGCGCTGGAGGAGATAGAGGGTGATGACGGTCAGCACCAGGGCCGCCAGCACCTGGTTGACCGCCCCGAACAGCGGCCACAGCGTGAGCGCGCCCTTGCCGCTGGCGCCGGTGGCAAACGCCAGCATTGCCGCCGCAGCGACAGCGACGAAGGTGGCCACGTACTTGTTGCGGAAGGATTCGAATCCGAGGCTGGTGAACAGCTCGGAGAGCACGTAGCGCTGGACGCGGGTGGCGGTGTCGAGCGTGGTCCCGGCGAAGGAGGCGACGAACACGCCCATGATGACGATGGCAATGGCATGCGGCATTCCGAAGGACTCCATCATGTTCGCCGCGCCGACGACGAAGGCACTGATCTTCGAGCCGAGGCCGGCGGCGGCGGTCCAGGAGGAGTAGTGGGCGGACCAGGCGCCAACGCCTGCCAGAGAGGCGCCCGCCTTGGTGGTGTAGCCGAGACCGATCCCCGCGCAGGTGGCGATGATCACCAGCATCGAGAGGGAGGACTCGGTCAGCATCCCGCCGTAACCGACGAACAGCGAGTCCTTCTCGTTGGCGATCTGCTTGGCGGAGGTGCCGGAGGAGACCAGCGAGTGGAAGCCGCTGATGGCACCGCAGGCGATGGTGATGAACAGGAACGGCCACATGCTGGGGGCTGCCTCCGGTGAGGCCTGAATCGCCGGTGCGACGAACGCCATCTCGGTGGTGAACGCCGCGACGAAAATGCCCAGCACCAGCAGCCCCATGGCGATCGTGAGCTGGTGACTGTTGATGAAGTCGCGCGGTTGGAGCAAGGTGGTCACCGGCAACACCGAGGCGACGAACGCGTAGGCCAAAAGGATCAGGGTCCAGGTCCCGGTTGCCGGCATGCCGGCGATCTCCGGCATCACGATGGGAGCGTAGGCTCCCCACCAGACGGTAAGGTACATCGCCGCCACGGCCACGATCGACCAGAGAAGGATGCTGGCGCCCCGCTTGTACACCGCCCACCCCAGCGCCATGGCGATGGGGATCTCCAGCCACACCGGCAGGACCGAGCCGGGATACATGGCGAAGATGACCGCGATCACCAGGCCGAATATGGCGGTGATGATCAGCAGTTCAAGGAAGACGATGAGGAAGAAGATGAAGCGGGTGCGGGGATTGATGTACTTGGAGGTGAACTCCGACACCGACTTGCCCTGGTTGCGCATGGAGATGATCAGGGCGCCGAAGTCGTGCACAGCGCCCATCACGATGGAGCCGAGAAAGACCCAAAGCAGCGCCGGCACCCAGCCCCAGATGACGGCGATGGCCGGCCCGACGATCGGACCGGTCCCGGCGATGGAGGTGAAGTGGTGTCCGAAGATCACCTCCTTCTTCGTGGGGACGAAATCTACCCCGTCCTGCAGTTCCCGGGCGGGGACCTTGGCATCGGCCGCCAACTGGAAGATCTTGCTTCCGAGGTAGCGTCCGTAAAGCCGGTAGGCGATTAGGTAGCCGACGAACGCCAACACCATGGTGAATAATGCGTCCATACCGACCTCCTTGGTTGATGTTGAGCGTGGATGGAGCGCCCAAACAACAAACCTCGCGCCACGGACCCGAAAAATATGGAAAAGAGCGCATCCCTCGATCCGGATCGTCTCTCCGAAATACCGCGCTTCGCTTCCTTGACCCACCGGTTTCCACAAGGGATACTTTCTGTATACTCCTTACACATCTGGATGGCAAATCCATTTCCCGTGCAATGGAATCACCCGAACATCATGGGACCTCCTTGGTTGTTCTTCCCACCGATTTGCGCTGCGGATTGCCGAAATGAGAGACTAGAATAGAAATGATCGCCGCCGCGGGACGGGGGAATCGACGGGAAGGAGGACGACAGGCAATGGCTCATCGGGCACGACAGCTTCTGGACGATGCACGCAAGGCCATCGCAGCGACCGAACAGCGGATTCGCCGCCACCCGTACCTGGAGGCCCTTGAGACGCGAGGGGTGGAAAAAGGGAAACTGGCGCTGTTTGCGGGGCAGCAATGTCACATCATCGAGAGCGACCTCCGAAGCGTGGCGCTGATCGTATCCCGGGCAGAGTCGCAGGGCGCGCGGGACTTTCTCACCGGGATGCTGCAAGGGGAGCGCGCCGCCCTTACGGCCTTGGGGGCCTTCCGCCAGGCGTTGGGCCTGTCGCAGGAACAGCTGCATGCCGCAGAGCCGCTCCCCGGTGCGTTCGCCTACAGCGCGTACGTGAACTGGCTTGCCACTTACGGGACAGCCGCGGAATTCGTGGGGGCCTTCCTGGTAAACCTTGCGGCCTGGGGCGACAACTGCGGCCGGATCAGCCGGGCGCTCCAGGCGGGCTACGGTCTCTCCGGGCAGGACGTCGCCTTCTTCGATCTGTTTGCCGGCGCACCGCCCGGATTCGAGGAGCAGGGACTGGCAGTGGTGGAGGAAGGGCTGGCACAAGGGGCGGATCCCGTGCGCATCCGGCGTGCGGCCCGACTGCTGCAAGGGTTCGAGTTGCTGTACTGGGACACGATGTGGGAGGCCACCAAAGGATGACCGCAGCCTTGCCCCCCTACCCTCCCCTGCCCCCATACACGCGCTTTGGTCGTCCCGAGAGGCATAATCATTATGTTTCTAATCACGAAGTAAAGAGTTTAAAAAGAACCAGGTCGATGCATGAATAACAAGCCGGATATTGGAACCAAATATTGCAGAATTTTTAGAATATCTTTTTATACAAGTATAATATCTCTTTTCTTTTCCATAATAATTGTCCTATCTATTTTAGATATAGTTATGAACCCAGCATCACCTATTCAATTGGATAACATGAAATACCAAAAAATGTTCTATATAAAGCATCTTGCTTTTCCTTTGCTTGCGATGATTTTTCTGATAATACACTTGATATCCTTTATAAATTTTAATATTTATCTTGCAAAAATAGTTTCAATTATTGGCAAAAGCAGTTCCTTTTATATAACTTTTAATATTTTAACCATGCCACTTGGAAGCATTTTCGTGTTTTTCAGAATTAGGAAATTAGCAATCGAAAAGGAATTTTGGCGTTAAACAAATCGAAGCGCTCCTCCTAAAGACCAGCATTCTGCCCTTATTACCTAATGGGGCACCCGTCGTTTATTAACCTCCCATGAAATTGGTCAGGTTTGCAGTTATTCTCTTATGGGAAATGTAGACGACAGAATATTGGATAAATTACCTTGAATATCCGAAACGGATAACACAAATGTATAAATACCTTCCGTTGAAGTATCAACTGGAATTGCTTTAGAAATCCTTCCTGTGGGAGTAACATTATAATCCTTGATATCTATTAACAAGTTGTTTCTTACTTCCCCGCTTTCATCGTAAACCGTAAAGTAAGCTTCCTTCAGGTCCAGGTCATTCTCTAAAACATCAAATTGGATTCCCACAGTAACTTTCCCTTTTCCCGCATGAACAACTGACGATACGGGATAATGGGTGAAATTGGAAATTACCGGTACGGAGGGTACCAAATCCCCTGTATCCAATCCTTTCCCGCGAATTTCATCGTTTCCATAACGAATGAAAAAAAATAATCCGACCAAAATACTCAATATTAAAACGTTGGATAAATCCTTTTTTTTCATCGTCCATCTTTCCTTTTAGATCATCCATCTTCCTGGTGCGCGCTACATCCTGATTCCTTTGGCACACATACGTTTGAATTCCTGCCATGTTAATTTCCGCAATAAGTATGCCTGGCAAAGAATCTCCTAATATATTGATAATGCGAGGGATATCTTATTGGCAACGCTTCTTGGTTGGCTTTGCCTGGAATTTATGTAGAAATATTTTCTTAAGTTCCTGGTTGGAACCGGATCGGCAAGCAATGCCTTCCAGTCCCCAAGCCTTTGCAGGAATCAACCGGATGGTTGACGTGAGCGGACTATTTCCCAGAATCGCAAGCCAGGCCATTTTCCCCGAGATACGACGGCATGGGGACCTGACCAGAGTGCTCCCCTTTTTGAATCCGCTTACCGGTGCCGTTGGGGCGCGCGTTGTACTCCTAGACAGAGGACCAGGAAAACAAAGACCATCCCACCTACGAACCACCACCCGCCGAATATCCACGCCCTTTCCACAAGGCCCATGAATCTTTCCGTCAGGCTATTGATGGTTACCATTCCATCTCCTATCGTAAATTGAAGTATCTTTCTTCGCCGTTTCGGAAATCTCCCTCATTTATTGCAACAACTCAATCTTTTCATGAGGAAAATAGCAAGATTCGGTCCAACAAGAAAAGCAAAGCGTAAAAATATAATATGTATAGGGTTTTCTACATCGATCTCCTTTTCGGGCGACGATCTTCTAACTTTATGCCTCCGAAAAACCAAAATATTTCCAATGATGGGCAAATACTTACCCAAACGATTCCGAAGGCTTCGGAAGGGTCTGTGTGGCGCCTTGATTCCTCGTGGGTTCAATTTGGGAATGAAGAAACTTATTTTTAATCAGAATATCTTAGGAATATATGACGTTTCAAATCCTCTTAAGCCACGAAATTACCCTCCTGCTCATCCCCCTTGTTTTCTTCGTTCTGATCGCCGTCTTGCGGGCTCTATTCGCGAAAAATCTACCCATATCAAAGGCATGGCTGACAATAAAGGTGGCGGGTTTCGGGATTCTTTTTTCGATCCTCGTGCGATCCCTGACGATTCCCCCGGATATCACCCCGTATATCCAGGAAATCCAGGGACTGATCCTCTTCTTCTGCATGGGGAATGTCCTGGCTTACTTGCTCGTGGACTCCTATCTCGAATTTCGTATGCAGGGGCAAGTGCCATCATTCTTGCGGGAACTTCTGCTTCTGGCCGTGTACCTTTTCGTCGCGGCGACGGCTCTGCGCGTGGTATTCGACATCAACGTGAAGTCGATCCTTACGGGGACGACCTTTCTCGCCGCGGCTCTTGCCATCGCTTTTCAGTCGACACTGGTCAACGTTGTCTCGGGGTTCCACATCCAGGCCGACAAGGGCTTCAAGCGTCGAACCTGGGTCTGGATCAAGGACAAGGACATCGATGGAGAAATCGTCAATGTGGGCTTTCGGCACACAACGCTCAGAACCACCGCAGAGCACAAAGTCTACATTCCGAACAACTTCTTGATACAGAACATTGTGCATACGATTGGAAACCGGGACGAGAAAGCAACCGGGATCAACCTGAAGGTGCAACTCCAATACTCGTTTCCGCCGGAGAGGGCGATGACGGTCCTCCTCAATGCCCTCCGAGACGTCCCGGAAATCCTAACGGAACCGGCCCCTTCGGTACGGCTCGACTGGTTCATGGAAAGCGGCGTCCAGTACAACCTTCGTTTTTACCTCGAGGATTACGGGATGATCCTCAAGGTCCGCAACGCGATCCTCACGCGTTTATGGTACGCCGTCACGCGTGAGGGGTTCTCCTTCCCTTTCCCCCACCGGGAGATCATTATGAGTGAGTCGGAGCCGCCATTCCGTATGAGCGCTCATGGGATCCAGTGGAATCTCCGCCAGACCGAAATCCTGTCCCCCTTGAAAGACGAGGAGCTGGATGAACTTGCCAAACGCGTCCACTTGCGCATTTTCGGGAAAGGCGAGACGGTCGTGCGGCAGGGGGAGGAAGGGAATTCGCTCTTTGTCAACCTGTGCGGCGAACTCGAGGTCTCCGTCGACGGCATAAAGGTCGGAATGCTGAGTGGGGGCGAGTTCTTCGGCGAGATGTCGCTTCTCACCGGCCAGAAACGCCGTGCAACAGTCGTGGCTGCAGGCGAGGTCTGGATTATCGAAATCACAAAGGGGGCGCTTGAGCCGATCGTTCGTTCCAACCCGTTTGTCGTGGAGGGCTTGAGTGCAGCCCTCGAGCGTCGTATCGAGAAGATCAGGGAGGTTCAACTGTTTTCCAAAACTGCCCCCGAAGCCGATGTGCGAAGAGAGACGATTCTTGTCAAGATCAAGAATTTCTTCGGCATCCCCTGACGATCCGTGCGATCGGATTCGACCGTGCCCATCATCCTGTCTAGAGCAGCTTGAGGAACGCTGCCAGCCATGCCGGGTGTGCCGGCCAGGCGGGCGCAGTGACAAGATTGCCGTCAACGTGGGCTTCGGGCCAATCCTTGTGTATATACTTTCCTCCCGCAGCCTCGACTTCGGGGCCACATGCCGGGTACGCCGAGCATTCCTTTCCTTTGAGGACACCTGCCGCAGCAAGAAGTTGCGCCCCATGACAAACTGCCGCTATCGGCTTCTTGGAGGATGCAAAATGACGAACCATCTCCAGAACCCGCTTGTTCAGCCGGAGGTATTCGGGCGCCCGTCCACCGGGGATGACGAGCGCATCATAGGAGCCTGGCTCGATCTCGGAAAACGTCGCGTTCAGCCGAAAGTTATGGCCGACTTTCTCGCTGTATGTCTGGTCACCTTCAAAATCGTGGATCGCCGTCCTTACGGTCTCTCCCGATTTCTTGTCAGGACAGGCTGCGTGCATCGTGTGTCCGACCATCTGTAGTGCTTGAAAGGGAACCATCGCCTCGTAGTCTTCGACGAAATCACCGACAAGCATCAATATCTTCTTTCCCATAACAGCTCCTCCTCGCTTGCTTAGAGTCAGGGAACGTTTCCCTGCTGTTCTACCGCCGGGAAATCAGAATCCGCCTGACGCCCGGGCTAAGCTGCGGGGCCTCGGCGAGAAAACGGGTTGCCGCCAGCTTCAGCCGGCAGTCAGGCTTCGCTCCGATCCTGAACGCTCAGTTCAAGCACGATTCGACCCCAGCCGCCACACTGCACGCCGACATCAAAGCACGCGGCTCGTTTAAACCGCATTGCATTCGGATCGACCCCGGCGTAGAAGAGCTCGTTCGATGCGAAGACCATCGAGGCTGCCGCGCTGAGCGCGTAGATGCAAACCTTCTTTGGGCAGCGTTTCGTGAGAAGGTTTCCCGCACCATCAAAATAGAGCTTGTCCCCGACCTTGTGTTGGCTGTTGCACCCGTGAGACTCCACAACCTTCAGGACGATGGTCTTGTCGAGCAATGCCGGGGCTTTCGAGAGGACATCCTCGTTCCTCGGATTCTCCCGAAATACCTTCATCTCCTCATTTGTGTACCCAAGATGCGCCTTTATCAACTTCCATTTGGAAGCATCCCATACCTTTTCTCGAATGCTCATCATGCTTTTCCCCCAATGGTATTTGATCCCCCTTTGTTGACGGTAGAAGAAAGTCGGGAGACCGAATGGGATCGGTTGCCGAAAGAGCAGGAAAAGATGGCTGGGGAAAGGTGAACTGGGTGACCGCGGGATATCCGCCGGGCTGCGAACGCATCTCCCTCCCCGGTTGGGGATGCATGTGATTCGTTTGGCGGGCCCGGCACCGGAGGCTGACTCCTTCACGGGTCTCTGGGGCACCGTTTTCGTAGAGCAATTTTCTTTCCAGTCCCCCTGGAAGTGTAACGTAGACATATCCTGCTCTCAAATCCTTTTCGTAATGGGCACACAACGCATATGACCCTGCAATGGGAAGAGAATCTTTTTATGTGGGAAGCCGACCTTCGAGGGGAGCAATCCTCCTTAGATAAGCGCATACTTTAGGGGATGCATCGCGGTACCGTACAGGCCATTCCGGTGACCCTGAGACGCGCGGCCCTCTGGTGCGGTGCGGGGTGTGCGGCCCTTCTGGCGGTCGCTGCACTGTCCGTGGCACTGGCCGTCTACCGCCCCAACCTGGTCCGCCCATGGGTGGAGCGGGCACTGACTCCGCGGGGCGGAACGGCTTCCCTGGCGGCCTTACGACTATCGCTTACCCCACCGGCCCTTGAACTTACGGGGCTCACGATCGCGGGTCCTGCGCGCGAAGGCGACCTTCTGCGCCTGGACCACCTGCAATGCGAACTGATCCCTCGTCGCCTCTTCCATGGGGGTCCGTGGTTGCGTCACGTGGAAGCCAGAGGGGTGGTGTTCGAGCGCCCGCGGCCCCGTGAGACAAAGGGCCCCCCCGACCTGACGCCGCTCACCCGGCTGTTCGACATCGAGGACCTGTCGCTGACGGACGCCCGGCTGCGCGTCGCCCTTCCCCAGGGCGACCTCACGGCCGACGGAATCCATGTAAGACTGGTCCCGGGGGAAGGTGGCATTCGCGCTTTCCACGGGTATGGAGAGATGACGTTCCGCCGGAAGGAAAACACCATCGCCGAGGGAACACTTTCCGCCCGGGGAAATGTCACACCCGGCCCCGCAATGGAGGTCGACCTGGAGCTGGCGTCGGCCCGCCTGATGCTGCCGGAGCTCACTGGCGACGTGATCGGCCTAACCCGGCTGCGGGTGACCCCGAAACGTTTCCAGGCCGAGGGGCTTTCCCTGACCCTGACGCAGGGGCGTTTGAACCTGGGTCCGCAGGCGACTACGACCCTGGGGATGATCCGCCTGAACGCGGCGGCAAGCGCAACGCTGGATGGAAGGGAACCTCGCCTGGAGGTGCGCGGTCTCGACATCGGAGGCCTGCTCCTGGCGCAGGGGCGGATGAGCGGCTCCTCCCTGGAAACGATGTCCGGCACCCTGGACGGGGACATCCCCCGGGTCGAACGGGTGAAAACCGTCCTGGCTCCCCTCTTGCCCGCCGGCTTGGCAAGCATGGATCTCACGGGCGGGCTCCCCTTCGCCTTCCGCCTATCCGCCAAAGGGACGGCACGCGTGCTGTCCATGGAAATCCTCCCTCGGGATCTGCAGTTTTTGTGGCCGAACGCAGGGCTAAGGTGCCGTTTCGATGGGACCCTAAAGGCCACGAGCCCCTTAGAGGGATGGAAACCGGGCAGAACCACCCTGGGGTGGAAGCTTTCGGCGGATGCGGGCAAAGTGTTCTACGAGGATCGCCCTCTGCCTTTGGGGGCGTTGGAAGTCCGAGGGACTGCCGAGGCGACCGGCGATTCCTTTCGCGTCGGAAGCCTTGACCTTCAATCCGATTCCCTGGGCCCATTGACGGGAGAGCTTGCCCTCCAAGGCGGGAGCTTAAGCGGCCGCCTGGACGGAGTGGGTCTGCCCGCGGACAATCTGGCAACTCTTGCGCGAGCACTGAGCGGACGGGAATGGGACAGCTGGTCGCCCACAGGCGCAATCGACGTCGCCGCCCGGCTCGAACCCGTGGCGGGCGGCTCCCGGATAGTGGCCACGGGCTCGTTCGCACAGATCGGTTTCCGTTCCCCCGCCGGCGATGTTCTGGGCCAGAACCTGGCCGGCCGAATCGACCTCGAGGCGCTTCTGATCCCACAGCCCCGGATGAAAACCGCCCTGATCCTGCGCCAGGGCGAGGCCCTCTGGGGCACTGTGTACGTCGACCTCACCAAGGTTCCTCTTGACCTCCACGCGGGGGGAACGCGAGTGGGGCCCGAAGAGTATCAAAACCTTGCGCTGGAAGGCGGTTTGGCGGGGTTCGGTCGTTGGAAAATCGAGGGGAAGGTCCGCCAGACAGGAGGAATATGGGGCTACCAGGGGGCCCTCAAGGTAAGCGATGGGCGGCTTGGACCCATCTTCCGGACTTTCTTTCGGGATCCGCTGTCCGCAAAGCACCGCGATCTGGCAGGAATAGAGATGGAGGGAACCGCCGAGGTCGATCTGACTTTTATCGGCTCCGGGCAAGCGGCCGATCTGGCCGGGACGCTCCGGCTGCGCTCGGGCAATGTCCATCGGGGAGCGGATCCGCCACTCCTCTCCGGGCTCGACATCGACCTCCCGATCGCCTACTCCCTGGGAGCCGAAAATCCCGGCCTCTCCCGACCGTCCGATGCGGCAAAGTGGGGGCGGTTGAGCCTGAAGAAACTCCGTCTGGCCGGTCAGGACCTGGGGCCATTGGAGATGCCCGCCGTCCTGGTACCCAACCACCTCTACCTCGAGGGAACGATCGATACGTACCTGTTCGGAGCCAAACTGTCCCTGCGCCGAATCCAGGTGGACGAACCGCTTTCCCCGGGCTTTCGCATCAACACGGCGGCACAACTGGACGGTCTCGACCTTTCCCGGGTCGCCGGAGAAAAGTCCATGCTGAAGGGACACCTGGGAGGTATCCTCGATCCCGTTACCATCGGCCGGGAGCGCATGACCGCCACCGGAGAGCTGACCGGCGATCTGTTCGGCGGACGGTTAAACGTCCGCCACGTGACGGTGGAACGACCCTTCAGCGCGGGCCGGGAAATCGGCGCTGACGTGAACGTACGCCTGATCGATCTGGAACGGTTTTCCGCAGCCCTGGACGTCGGCCGCATCACCGGCCGACTCTCCGGTTCTGTGGAGGGTTTGCGGATGGCCTACGGTCAGCCGGTCGCATTTCATCTCAAGATGGAGTCGGTGCCCACGAAAGGGGTGGGCCAGTCGGTAAGCCTCAAAGCGGTGAACTCCATCTCGCTGGTGAGTACGGGCTCCGCGCTGAGCGGCCTGGAGTCCTCCCTGATGACGACGTTTTTCAAGGAATTCCCCTACGAGAAGATCGGTTTCGAATGCAACCTGAAAAACGACGTATTCATCGTCCGGGGGCTCATCCATGAAGATGGTGTAGAGTATCTGGTGAAGAGGCGTTTTTGGGGGGGGATCAACGTGATCAACGCCAACCCGGACAACCGCATCGGCTTTTCGGACATGGTGGAGCGGACGAAGCGAGTGACAGGCGAACGCTCCCGTTGAGACGGATGCATTCATCCAATCACGAAAAGGGGGATGGCATGGAATTATCCGCGCATCGCTTTTCTTTTTCCGTCCTGACGGTTCTCGCGATCATTGCCGGTTGCGTCACGGTGAACATCTACTTCCCCGCCGCCCAGGTGGAGAAGACGGCCGAGAAGATCGTGGACGAGGTCTACCAGGAAAAGACGGAACCTCCCCAGCAGGAGCCGGCGGGAAAACCGCAGTCGAGGAACGAGCGAGGCATTTTCCAAAGCATCGCCCGGCTTGCCCGCTTCGGGCCCTCGCAGGCGTTTGCCGAGGAAGCCACGACCGTGAGCAACGCGGCCATCCGCGGGTTGAAGGACCAGATCGGCCAGAGACACCAGGAGCTGCTCCCCTACTATCGGCAAGGCCAGGTGGGGATCGACAAGGACGGTTTCCTGGAGGTCCGGGAGACCGGCGGCCTGGGCTTGCCGCAGGTGGCGTCCCTGAAGAGACTCGTCAACGCCGACAACGCCGCCCGCCGCCAACTCTACGAAGAGGTGGCGAAAGCCCTCAACCTGAAACCGGAGCAGGTGCCCCAGGTCCAGCAGATCTTTGCGAAGCAGTGGCGGGACAAGGCCGAGGCCGGCTGGGCTGTCCAGGCCGACAATGGCCAGTGGGGGCGCAAGTAAAGGATCACCGCGGAAAATCCCCTCAAAAGACTTGAGGGAGGGACGGGAACAGGGAAAATGAGAACCAAAGCCGGGGGTGCGCAAAAGGACCCATTTGACAGAAACCTCCCGTTTTTATAAGATGAATCTGGAATAAGACCCGTTAACCTGCCGACGGCTTACCAAGACAAGGAGAGAAGACGATGGAACCGAAGATCCTCGTCCCACTTGACGGATCTGCGCTGTCGGAGCGGGCGATCGAACCGGCGGAAAAGATCGCGAAGGGAATCGGCTATGAGATGGTCCTTTTTCGAGTGATCGATAAACCTTTGTTGGAGAGCACTCTGGAAGTCGAGCCGGAGCAAGAGAGACGGGCGGCCTCTGCCAGCATCGAAAAAGCGACCACCTACCTGAAAGGGATTGCTTCGCGGATCGAAGGGAAAGGGATCAAGACCAGGATCGAGGTCGGCGTAGGGTATCCGCACACCGCGATTCTCGCCCTGGCCGACAAAGAGGACGTGGAGTTCATCATCATGAGCACGCACGGGCGCACGGGGCTTTCCCGGGCCCTGATGGGGAGCATCGCGGAGAAAGTCGTGTACACGACGAAGCGCCCCGTCATGCTCGTGAAACCGGAGAAGATTCAAGAGACCCGGACCGGTCAAGAGAAAGCGATCCTGAGCGTGCGCTCCTGAAGCCGGTTCCGTCTGCCCGGCCCCTCCATGGGGCCGGGCTTTTTTTGCACCCTCCGCCGGTGTGACCCTGTTCCCATATTTCGGACCACTCGAGAGCGATAATTATCAAAAATTCGCGGGCCTCATATCGATGGGGACGCCGATGAAGAAGTTTACGGAGGGGCAAAACTGACCTTCTGGTTCGTTGGTATCCGGTTCAAGTTCGATCGGGGCCCCGCAATGTAAACCCGTATGCTACCAATAGATCATAGGCCGCCCAGACCATGACGGTTTCGCCGATCATCTCGAATAACTCCTCGGAAAATATCTGGATGGAAGAGAAATCGTGCTGGCCGACCGAGATATTGGACAACAGTTCCAGCATGGTGGCACCGAACAGGAAAATCGAGATTCCGACGATAAACTTTCCGAGAGCACGGGGCACGCGGATAAAATATCCGCGAATGGAATAGAGCAGGAAGAAGAACCCAACCGTAAAAGGGACCCCGAGTAAAAAAACCCAGATCCCGGTTCCCCCGAAGGCGGTTCCTTTCCGGCTTCCACCTGGCAATAAAACGTCGCTTATTTTCCCCAGACTCTCATGGATCTGGGCCGTCTCGTCAAGAGACAGGAGGAGGAACACCATCGGAAACAAAATCAGAAACCATGCATCCATACGCGATCGATCAAAGTTCCGGGCAGCAAAAACCCCGGTCAGGAGGGAAACCAGAAACAATTGGATCGTGGAGTACCAACTCGGCAGATTCCCTTCCCCGTCAAGGTCCAGAAGGTTCGTGATCGTATACGAAGGTTCCCCTACGTAATGGTTGAGCAGATACGCCAAAGGAATCGCAAGATCAATCAAGAACAAGTAAAAAATGAAAAGCGGAATGTTTTTCCAAATGAATTTCACCGTGAACCCCGATCCAAATAACCCACCCCTGTCATTGCAAACAATCTGCATATATAGCAAAGTTGTACCTTCTTTACGAGGTAAACCTTTTCTCGCTTGCTGCGCCAGCGCCAAGCCAGAAAGCGCGGCACCCTCCGCACGGGGGCCCGCAAGGGCATCTCCGGCAAGAACCAACGGTGGCGACCAGCCCAGGATCAGGCAGGGATTCTCTGCGACACGAACGCGTTTGCTGTGGCGCCAGACCCGGATCGTTCCCCCCGCATTTTCGTGTAATAGTCACCGCCGGAGACACCCCACGATTTTCGGGCGTTGTATATTCCGCCTCTGAACGAGAAAAAGGCGCCGGGGGATGTCTTCCCCCGGTGCCCCCGCCGTTCTTGTTCTAAGGCGTATTCCGGATCGTTCAGGCCGCTCCCAGGACCTTTGCCGTCTTGGCCACGTCCCTGGGTTTGACCCAAAGGATTGCTCCGTATCGACCGCCCCCGGCGACAGCGGCATGCGAAGCAATGACGTTGATCCTGGCCTTGCTGAGTTTCGCCACAATATCCCACGCAGCTCCCGGACGGTCCGGCCCCTGGATGAGGAAGGCGAACTTCCCTCTCCCCGGGGAAACGCCTGCCTTCCGAAGCGCTTTCTTGAATGCGGCCGGATCCCCCGGGATGAAATTCAGTTGGGCGCGGCCTGCACGCGGGAATCCGCTGAAGCCGAGCAGGTTTACCCGGGCCTCCATGAGGGCGACAAAAACCTTCGCGGCCGCACCTGGCTTGTTGGAAACCATCACCTTGTAGTACTCGGCCTTCCTGATCGTGAACTTCATAAGTCCCTCCTACCGGCATCTTCGATATTGGCAGGCCGGCCATCTCCGGTTTCGGTCCCGTCCACCCGCTTCACTTTCCCCCTATTCATTGTTCCCTGCCATGAGTATGACCTGCCGCCGGTGATCGGTCCAGTTTGTAGTTCCGCTGACAGACCGATCTAGGCCATAATGGGAGAACGAGGACATTCAAGGAGAGCCCTCATGAAACGATACATAAAGATCGTGTTCGTAACGTCCGTTGTCTTTTTTTTATTCATTTACACGAAAACCGCCGCAGCGAATTACACGTACGTGGTTCCCGCCAAGTCGAACAAGTACCACTATCCATCATGCCGTTTTGCGCAGAAATTCAGTCCCGGGAACCTGGCAACCTTCCATTCGGTGAAAGATGCCCTCGGTGCGGGTTACATTCCATGCAAGGTATGCAAGCCACCGATCAAAGATTAATGATGTCTGCTATGGGGTCGCGGTGAATTGGTGCCCGGGAAAATAAACTAGCGGGACTTCCCCTTCTTCATCGACTTTTTGCCGGATGATTTGCATCCTCCATGACCGCGCACCGCTTGATTCCTCCTTCGGGGACCGGGACCCTTCCCCACCAGGGCATCATGGTCTATGGGATCGACACGAAACCTTTCCATATAGGCCTCGGAGTCTGACTTCTTGAATAGGATTTGTCGTCCATCCGGTCGATAGTAGACAATTTGGGAGAGCCGCCCCCTCAACCCTCTGCGTGACCGCCAGAGATAGGCAGCCGCAAGGGGGAGAGATAAATACCCGTCGCTTGACCTCAACGCTTCGCCTCTCGCTGACTATTGGCAAAGAAAACCGGGGACGCGGATTCCAGTACTCTGAATCCATAGAGGCAGACTGCACCCCAAAGGGCAATCTTATGTGCTTCCATCCATCCGGTAAGCCAGACAGGGAAATTTGGCAATGGTTCAGGCAGTATCATTCCCCGTATTTCTTGATTGGTTATGCATCGAACGCTCCGGCCAAGCGGGAAACGCTGACCCGATTATGCCCCGGAAAACCGGACGCGGCAACCCGGCCGCAGGGAGAGGAAAGGAAATGACCCCTCTGTCTCAACAAAAACGCTGTAAAATAATCCGTTATTGATCCGTCGACCTTGGCCCAAGGGGGAACCGGGAACATGTCAATGATCCGTGACGACGTCCGAATCCACGATCTTCGCAGTGCCATCGGCAACACTCCGCTCGTCGAGCTTCGATCCGTCAATCCCAATCCTCGGGTCCGCATCCTGGCCAAGCTCGAAGGGAACAACCCCGGCGGATCCGTCAAGGACCGGCCCGCCTTCTTCATGCTCCTGGGGGCCGAGGCGCGGGAGGAACTGACCAGGGAAAAGACGATCCTCGAGCCGACCTCGGGGAACACCGGCATCGCCCTCGCGATGCTCGGGGCTTCCCGGGGCTACCGGGTCCGGCTCGTCATGCCCGCATGCGTAAGCCTGGAGCGGCGGTCGGTCCTTGCGGCCTTCGGTGCAGAGCTTGTCCTGTCCCCCGCCGAGGAAGGGACCGACGGCGCGATACGTCTCGCACACCGGATCCTCGACGAGGAACCGGACCGATATTACATGCCGAACCAATATGCCAACGAAGACAACGTCCGGGCCCATCGGGAGACGACGGGACCGGAGATCTTTGCGCAGACCGCCGGCGAAGTCGACTGTTTCGTGGCCGGGATGGGGACGGGAGGGACCCTTATGGGGGTCGCCGGATACCTCCGCGAGAAGAACCCCTACGTGAAGGTCATCGGCGTGGAGCCCACGCTCGGCCATAAGATCCAGGGATTGAAGAATATGAACGAAGCGATCGTTCCCCCGATCTATCGGGAGGAAAACCTGGACGGAAAGTTCGTGATCGACGACGAGTCGGCCTTCGAGACGGCCCGAAGGCTGGCGGTCGAAGAGGGGCTCTTCGTGGGCATGTCAAGCGGTGCTGCGGTGGCGGGCGCCATCGAGGTGGCGAAGGAACTCGCGAGCGGCACGATCGTTACCCTGCTCCCAGACCGCGGGGACCGCTACTTAAGCACCAACCTGTTCCGTTCCACGTGCGCAGACTGCCCCCCGTAACACGATCAGGGGATGAAGCACCAACCGATGGCAAATTGCCATCGGTAACAACCCGCGCCGGTTCGGGAGTGCCCAATCTCGGAAGGTTGCTGTCTCTGGAAAATGATCTTCCTCGGAGGTGATCGCCGAAGGAACGCAAATCGAGCTGTATCCAAAGCTAATTTCTTCGATGAACCACCCCGCCGGGTGGGGGCCCGGCAGGGCATCATCTTGGGTGTTTCCGTCCAAACCTTTAAAGGAATGTTCTCGTAGCCATCCATAAGCCAACGACGATAATCCAAAAGCCGATGGCTCGACTTACCCAGTGCCCAGCGGGAACGATTTTTTCGACCAGGACGTACGCCGCGATCGCCGCCACCCAGAGAAGATTCATCACCCCCGCCACAAACAAGAGCGCCATCAGAAGCCAGCAACAACCCACGCAATAGATGCCGTGATGAATTCCCATGAAGAAAGCACCCCTGTTGCCTTCCCGCCATTCGGTCATGAAAAAACCGATCGGAGAGCGGCAATGGGTCAGACACGCATGTTTAAGGGGTGTGAACTGGAAAACCCCTGCTCCGATCAGCAGCATCCCGCCAAGAAGAGGGTTGTTGCTCACCATCATCGGGGAAAGGAGGGCGATTCGATGAAGTCCCCACTGGGCGAAGGTGGCGACAGCGCTGAAAACGGTCCAGACCACGAGATACCCGGCAAGAAATGCCCCCGTCGCCACGATGGGATTGCGTCGTTCGTACCGCTTACGATGTATTCTGGAAAACGTGAGGATCATGGGCGTTGCGGAGGGCGTCATCATCGCCACCATCATCACCGCCCACATGAAGAACATCAGGACGAATTCGACTGTTCCCCATCCCTGCATCGGGGGCACGCCCATCTCCATCCCCATCGATTTTCCCATGGCCCGGTCGAGATAAATCATGTACGTCCAGGAGATCCCGACAATGCCCCCAAGGCCAGCGATCACGAAGGCCCGGTCCCGCTTCAGTACCGCTTCCGTGCTTCCTTCTGCCATCCCTTGTTACCCCTGGTAGGAAAAGGGCGAGAAATACCCGTTTTTTCCCGAAATCTCCCAGTGAATGCCATGATCTTGATAATTGAGCTTTCTGGACTTTGCCACCACCGCTTTGTAGCCCGGAGCGATGCAAAAGGGATGACCATCGATGGTGACGTCGCCCCCGCCTTGACCTTCGATTGCCTCCATTTCCGCTTCGCCCACATCGGCAATCTTTAAGATCCGTCGTTTCCCGTCCGCTTTGAATTCGATCGGGACTTGTTTTATCCCCAGAACGTCGCCGACGTGGGAGACCAGCATCCCGGGATGACCCCCCGCCTGACCGGTGAAGATCCGGGTCAATGCATCTTTCTGTTTCTCGGACGCGTCCCGGTCGAGATACAGGGCTGCTCGCCATTTCACCTCGGTCATATGCCCCGGAGAGTGCACAGCGAGGGCGACATTCAGGTTTCCCAGGTCGACATTTCCATAGGTCCCCTTGTCGATATGCCAGCCGACAAGGACTTTGCATTCCCCCCCGGTCGGAGCGTTCAAGAACACACAGGAACAAGCCACTTCGCAGTTGCACGCCTCACAATAGGTTCCGGTCAACTTCCACTTTTCTGGCATTTTCCACCTCTTTCACATATGGCTCTCTACCATTGTATGTGGTCAATTACTTGGGTTTTAGATAGCGGCCGAAGGAACGAGGTTTCCTCGATTCAGAAATTTCCGGTATCCCGTAATGCCAGATTTTCCGAATCCTTTTCCAGGAACAACCTACGGTGCATGCAGGGGGGGGTACGCTCGCATCATGTAGGTGGGTTACGAAGGGCTGTGAGCCTGACCTGCACCGCCCAATCGGTCTACCCTTCCCTAACTATCCTGTCGTTTTTTTTAATAGGCCATGTTTGGATAAATATTCTCTTCCGGGCGGGGCAATGGAATATTCCTTTGGCCTCCCGACAAATAGATGTTCCCGGACGAAATTTTTTCTCTCCATTTTGTCCAGGTGTTCTCTCACTTTTTGGGCGGAAATATCCAGCCTGCTGCCGACAGCAGCTGCCGATTTAGGTTTGTATTCGGGAGGTTGGCACAAAACTTTTAACATTTCGATCTCTATTTTTTCCAGTGCAGGCTTTGCGGGAACCGATTTTACGGGTTTCTCGGCATCTTGTGTCTTTTCTGTCTCATTTTTCCTTTCGCTTTCGATCGTCCTTTCGGGTGTCTTTTCAGGTTTATGTGTGTTGGGTATTATTTCCGGTTTATCGGTGTGTTTTGCTTTATTTATGTTATTTCCCAAGATGGATTTAACATCCAGATCAAGTTTTGGCCACCACAATTCAAATGTATTCCGTAATCTTTCCTCGCTTAGTCTCAATTTCTCTGTGTTTTCGTTGAACGTCTCCAGAATCTGATACATGTCATTTTTGTCGCAAACAGCAGACGGAAACTGGGCAAGCGGTCCATGATCCAATTCCGACTTTTCTACATCGATGAGCAACGGAATCACTTTCGCCACACCCAGGCATTTTGAAAGAACTCCCGCCTCGAAGTTCAACCACGGTGTTCCAATGTTGCCGGAAACGACACATAATATTCCGAAAGATGACTGGTTCAGTTCTTTCGATACCTCGCTTACCCATCCCGTTCCTTTTCGATGGTCTTCCGGTGATACGCATGTCTCCACGGCCTGAATCACGGATGGGAGCCAATCCCCGAGTAATACCGCAATTTCATGACTTTCCTTCCCGGACCAACTGATGAATATTTTCATCTTACCCACCAATCCGGATAATCGTTCCGACGCTCCTGTCAGAGGTCATAATTTATTATTTTATCGGACGAAAGATGCAAAAGATTGAGAGGAAAACTTCTTGAACACCCTTTACGGATCACATGACAACAAATTTGTACAGTTACGGAAGGATTGTCACACGAAGGGCGGGCTGGATAGTGGGGACCGATTCGCTGGAATTTGAAGGTATTCCCTGGGGGAAGGTCATAGATTATCCCCTTTTTCCTTGGTGGTGTTCTTCTTCGGGGGGTCATCCCAGAACGACCGCTGGGGGGATTCATCAATTTCAGGTTTTCTCTCTTGTTCGCCCGTGCCATCGGCTTCCTGAATACCGAATAGTTCCCTTTCGATATGGAAAAACTTCCTCCTCTTCCTCTCATCCAGCAGGAATTCAATGTACGAGGCGATTACCCAGAGGACGCTGGCCATGATGACGCCAAGGTAAAATGCCAGATCGATATCGCTGAGGGACATAGCTTTCCCAAACATACCCCCCAGGATTGCAACCACTTTTTCGAGATAGTCGTGCATTCAACATGCCTTCCCAATGAACTTCGTCATGCCAAGCCAGGCGAACAGGATATGAATCATTTTTGTATTTCCTTCTGATGCTAAGTGCCGACCGGAATACGTCGCCCCCCCCGCATCCTGGCTGTGATCTCCTTGTTCCTTTTGATACCTCCGGCTCCCTGGACGTTCCGAAGATTCGCCCATGAACAGACCGACGAGTAACGGTGATCCTACGAGTTCACAGAGCAGGAACAAGAACGAAGAAGGTCAGGTTATGGCATGATAAGAACCTCCCGGCGCCGTGGGAGTTAAGGTACAGGGAAAATAATAATAAATTTTCCCCTCCCACTTCCGATAAGCTAATATGTCTATGAATAGTATTTTTAAATAGGAGAATATCTTATGGAATCGAGTAATGTTTGTCCGAAATGTAACTACGATGATGTGTCTGGACTCATCGATTGCCCCAAGTGTGGGGTTGTATTTTCAAAATATAAATATTCGACGGTTTCACAAGTTCGCAGCGATAGAATTAAATATCCATCCGACGATTCCAGATTGACATGCGCATGCGGCATATACAACAGCAAAGAAACAACTGTATGTTATGGTTGTGGATTAGCCAAAGACATGCAACTCAGTTGCTGAAGCGCAACGAAGAATATTTTAACCCTCTGTATGGTCCAAAAACGGGGTGAAGGTCAACCCACACCCATTTCCTCCGTTATCGATCTTTCCTGTTCCTCCGTTAACCATCCCTTCTCCCGGAAGATCCTCCCCAGAAGGCGGTGCGGTCTTCCCGACAAGTTGTCATCTACCTGCTCCGCGAGAGCTTCCTGGATCTGTTCTTTCGTCACATAACTTCGTTGGTAAGCGATGCTCCCAAAGCGGAAATACTCAATGACCGGATTTATCTCTTTGTCGTCTTTACCTTTTTCTTTTTTCACTGCGTTTCCCTCCTTTCACAAGGGCGGTCTTCGTCCACATCGTTTTGTCATCGTCTGACAGCACATAGGCAAGCCGCCGGACCCACGCCGAGACGGTCAACCCTTCCTTCCCGGCGAGTACCTCAAGCCGCTTCTTCTCTTCGGGCGAAGCCCGGATCACAATGTTTGTGGTACGTTTCACCGGTTTCCCCTCCTTATCGAGATGAAACCATTTCAACATAACGTATATACGTTATCAACCACAACCTATCCGGTCTGTCTGTCCGTGTCCGTGGAATGTCCTTGGGAAAGAGTATCAAGTGAAAAAAGACGGAGCCGATGGCCCCGTCCTTTTTCCATTCTGTCTTCAGTGCCACTACTTCCATTGGGCGCCGGCAAATCGTTTTATGCAGCCCTGATCGCCAGGTAGAAGTACCCCGCAGACAAGAAGAAGCCCTGACCCCCTTGGGCACAGGTCATCCCGCGCTATCCTCTGCGCAGCAGGGGGTTATTTCGATAACAACCCCGCGTTTTGACAGGAATGGACCACTATCAACACCGCCGCAAGCGTCACGATAATTACCATCCAACAGATTCTCATCCCTCCCCCCTTCTCATTCGCAGATTACCCACACACCATCCCATGGTAAAGAGATATCGTTTAACGTGCTGATAGTGGTCTGTCTTCCTTCAGGTTCCGCACCTCCTCGGTCGTGGCGTCCCGCAGGGTCTCCAAGTACTCCAACACCTACTACCTTCCAAGACCAAAATTTATTTTATTGTTGAAAATATATTAAAAATCATGCCACAATATATCGAGATTTAATTTGCTAGCTATCTTGTTGGAGGTAGATCATGGAAAAAGTTGCGCCAATCGTTTTTGGAGCACTGCTCATAGGTATATCAATAGGGGTGCGGTGGTGGCGGAAATGATGTCCTTCATCCTCTCCCGGTTTTGTGAATATCCTGCCTTCTCTTGCTAGGCTAAGGCTTTCCGCACCTTCGCCCAAAAATAATCGTTCTCGTCAAGGTAAGGCAGTTTTCCCCCAGGTCTTCCAATTTGCAACCTTTGTGGCATTGCCCGGAACCCCTGAAATATACCTTTGCCTGGCATCATTATCGACATAGTTACCCAGGGCGGACCGGGTGGAATGGACGATACAAAGCCACCGGGTTTCCATTGCTTCCAGGATCCCCTCCCCCAACGCGCGGTGGCCCACGTGAGTTTGTGGGACGGGGCCATCGGCTCCGTCTTTTTTTCTGGCGTGGCGGAATACGAAAACCGCTATATCCTGCCGGATGGCAAATGACAATAGGAATATCTAACCCCCCCAGTTTAGCCTGCACGTTAGACGGCCAAGGGAGACAGCATGAGGTGGCTCGCTATTGCCTTTGGGCTTGTGATTGCCGTCATCGGCATCGTGGGTCTAGTGGATCCGGGCTTGTTTTTAGACGCCACGAGTTTCACGCTCGCTTCCCTTGGGCTCTGCATCGTGGCAGCCATACGAATTGCTTTCGGACTTGTTCTGATTGGAGCAGCTACCACCTCGCGTATGCCACGTGCCTTACGGATCCTCGGTGCTTTGTTTACAATAGAGGGGAATGAGTAAAAGGACGGGGCGACCGGCACCGCAACCTCGGCCTCCCCCGACCCAAGATAAAAATATCATCCTTCTTTGCCGAAAGAATTTGGAGAATTTGGATGATTGCCTGGGAATAGGAGGGAAAATGACTTACGCGGAATTCCAGAAACTTCTCCTTCTGGCAGATCGTATGGTTGCGAGTAGCGCACCGAAGAAAGCGGAATACGGGAGAGGATATCATGTAGGGATCCAAATGCATTTCAACAACGCCCAACCGGGATCACTCCCCGATCATTATTCCATCGCAGAAATCGCCCGTAGAAACGGCTGCCGCAATGTTCATGCTTTCGCTCGTGGGTATCGTGATGGCTGCATGGGGTTGAAACCGGAATATACCGGCTGACCCCCTCGCCGGGGGGACACGGATCCTCCCCCTTTGGCCCCCCCCTCAAACGGGATGCCTGTAAGTCTCCCCCATTACGGTTGGTCCAAATACGTCCCTCCTCCTCAGATTGGCCACAACCTGGACCGATTTAAGGGTGTCAGATCACGATTTCACGGTTACAAATTTCGTCATCGAAGTACAATTCTTGCCCTCGTATTACCGATTACGCGCATAGGGGCTAATTTCCCGTCTCGCCTAACCTATTAAAAACAAAACGATATCGCCATCCAAACGAATTTGGCACAGTATTGGTATCAATACATAAGGAGGACAAATAAGACTGACGACGACGATAAGATTGGATACGCCGAACCATCGATACATGTTGTGGTGAAAATATGTTTTTCCGTAGCGAGGGAAGCACGGAGGTGCGTATGAAAGGTCGTTGTACATCGATAGGCATTTGGGCGATTGTCGTCGTCCTTTTCCTATCCTGCCTGCCAAAAAACGGACTGGCGGAGGTCAACCTTAACATCAACATCGGCTCTCCGCCTGTGGTCGTCGCAGAACCCGCCGAGATCGTCCTGATCCCCGGGTCGGGGGTCTCTTTCGTTGCCGATGGAGGCCCGGATCTCTTTTTCTACGCCGGGTTCTGGTGGTCACCGCGGGGCGACCGGTGGTACCGTTCCAGAGTGTATAACGGCCCTTGGATCGTCGTGGAACGCCACCACGTTCCGGCCCAGGTCGTCTGGGTCCCGAAGGATTATCGGGCCCGTTACAGGAAGGTAAAGCATGTCCCCTATGGACAGTGGAAAAAGGCCCATTACAAAAAGTCCCACAAGAATGACCTGCACGGTGGACACCACGACAGCAAGCACCATAAGAATGGTGGCAAGCGGGGGCATGGCCCTGATTATTGATACCAACGCTTGGAAACAGGCGGTATCCGCCAAAACCCATGCTTCAGAAACGGCGGCACAACAACCTGCAAGCCATGGGACAGCGGGCGTGGGCTGCTGTCTATTCTTCGGAAAAGTTCCCTACACCATCGCCCTAGGCTATGCATTCAGAACCTATTTATCCCGGCGTGTCATTTCCATCCGGAGGGACATATGATCGACGCGGAAAAGATAATGCGATGGAGGATGATTATCACCGGTGCGGCGCTCGCGGGGGTTCTGCTGCTGTCGGCCGGATGTGCGACGAACCCCGACGGGACCACGGAATACAAACGTACGGCGATCGGGGCCCTGACAGGTGCCGCGGTGGGCGCGGGCGGGGGGGCGTTGATCGCGGGCAAAGGGCACCGCGGAACGGGAGCTCTCATCGGTGGCGCCCTGGGAGCAGCCGGAGGCGGCGCCATCGGAAACTACATGGATAGGCAAGCGGCGGAGATGAAGCGGAAGCTCCCCGAAGCCGCCGTCACCCGCGAGGGAGACAAGCTTTACGTCGCTCTCCCCTCGGGCATCCTGTTCGACGTCGATAAAACGGAAATCAAGCCGGCGGCCAGGGAATCCATTGCGCAGGCGGCGGAGGTGCTGGTGAAATATCCGGACACCTACATCACGGTGGAGGGGCACACCGACTCCACCGGGGCGTCGGAATACAATCAGAAACTCAGCGAATGGCGAGCCGACGCGGTCCGGGACATGCTCATGAGGGACGGTGTCCCCGCGTCGAGGGTCAGCATCAAGGGATATGGGGAATCCGATCCCGTCGCCGACAACTCCACTCCGGAAGGACGGCAGTCGAATCGGCGGGTTCAGCTCGAGATCCGGCCGAACGAGAAGCTGAAGGCCCAGCAGGGCTGAGCTGACCTTGTCCCCGTTTTCATCTCCAGCCGGATCGTTATCATTTCCAGAAAATCGCGGCCATCTTTAGGCATTCGCATAGGTTCCATAGGTACACTCCCCCGGGTTCTCAATGGATTGCTCTAAAATGGGATGCCTATCCTGTTTCTTTCCCTTGCCGCGCCCCTTGTCATACCCACATGCTTGCCGAATTTGAAACCAATCCAGAGAGAAACCAGCCAGAAAATATAAAGGCCGACGTGGGAAACACCACGGACCACTTCCAGATTTGGGAATTGAGCAAATATCCAATCTATCCCCCCCCCTTCTTTCTCGAGAATTAATAGGAGGAGCAAACCATAGACCAGGATCAGGAAAAGAAGTTTCCCCAAGATGGAGACGAAGCCTTCTCCCTTCACCTGATCCCACCAGGATGAGGAAATACCATTTACCGTCATAGGGCACCTCCGGGGGAGAGGAATGGTGTCTCTTGCGAATTTTTTGCATGAATTGTGCCGGGAAATGACGAGAGGGAGGTGACGTAAAAAACTTGCTCTGTTTCCTAAACGGTTTCCCCTTCTGGAGCGGGCGCAGTTTTTTGAAAATTGTTCCCGGTGGGCGATGATACTTGTCTACACCAGACTGTATATTTATCAACCAGTTATGCGAAAATACCGTGGAGTGGCGTGGTTTTGTCTTACGGATGCCGTGGGTCACCCTTCTTCAGGGGGCTATACGGAACGGGAGCAGTAAAAAAGGAAAGGAAGCATCCCCAGCCGGTCGAAAAGGAAGGGGCGTGTCGGCATAAAAGCCGGCGGGTCTTCCTCCAGTTCTGTTTGTTTCCCTTTCGAGCCCAATGCTCCTCCATATGGCGCAGCCGGTCCAGCGTCTCTCGCCTTTTTCCGGTCTTCCACAGAAGCCTGACCAGGGAGACCTGCGTGTGAAAATCGTCCGGGACAAGGCTCAGTATTTTTTCCTCGACCACGAGAGCCTCTTGTAGATACATCTTCCCCCGGAACACCTTGCGAGCCGCATCGAGAACTTTCCGCGCATCACCTGCGTGGTCCTTGCTCAGGTAAACCTCCGCAAGATGCAGGTACGTCGCAAGATTGCGGGGGTCAACTGTCAGGGTCAACCGGAGCGTTGCGATTGCTTTTTCAGCGAAGCCCCGCTTCTCATACCAAGAAATGACCTGGCGGAGCGAATCCTTCGCTTGATCCTTCCGGCCTACCCGGATATAGAGCGGAGCAATCTTCCTGTGAACGTCTATATCCCGCCGATCAATTGACAGGATCTTTTCGTATTCCCGGATGGACTTCCGGATCCTTCCCTGCGAGCGGTACTTCTCTGCCATTCGGAGGATTTCCCCTCGGTCATAGGAGGCTGTAGCTCCCGAGAGCTTCATCGCGCGGGTTTACCCGTGATCCTTTTATAGGTTTATCATTTTATCGGGAGGATACGGTTCCCATGAAAGAGAAGCAAACTGGCCGAGACCAGCACCAATGGTTTCTGCGGGTGGTTGCGGAGCTGGCCCGCCCCGCTGTGCCGAATTTCAACCGGGCGAATGCAAGATAGGGCGCTGGACGAACGAGATGAGCGAGCAACATGACATTCGTGGGTTCAAAGCTGCAGTAAGTTCTCGGGAATCATTTCAGTCTGTTCTCCATGTTGCTCTTCATCAATGCCAACAACATCTCAAGGTCCCCTCTCGAATTCACCGGATAACCAGTCCATTTCCCCTCAGCGCTATGGGTTTCAACAATAAAACTATCCCGCCGCAAAGAAAGTTGCATAAATACCTTGGCCCCCATTTTTACAGAAATTGCATACTTTACTGGCTCTATCAATATCGTATCTTTTCCCCAGTTTGGAAGGTCGGACAACAAGGATGCCAAAATTCCCTTGATCTCCTGATTTGTTATATATCCCAAAATATCTTTGAAGGCATATATATCCCGAGGGGTGGGCTTTGGCGATGTTGGGATGGATGTTTCAGAAAATATCGGTATGACCTCGTCGCTACCATCGAATTTTATGAATTTGTACGTGTACAGGGAAATGTTTGTATCAATCCATCTGCAGCGATTTGTCAGCGTTTGTGAAAAACTCGGGGCGATCAACAACAGCCTTATTGCATTGTTTGGATCTATGCCATCATTATTATAAATACGAGACAACGCTTCAATATTGGTCGCAACATAATTGTAATAATCTAGTCCCTTAAGGAGCATGTTGTCATCTTCAACAATGTTCAGTTCTGCCGCAACCATAGAATTCCCGCTATCAACAAACAGGACATCCATTTGATCCTTTCCGGGTATCTTCTGGTGATCGATGTACTTTAGACCTTCTTCGATCATTTCAGATCCAGTACGTACCAGGTCTTCCAATTGGCTTTCTATAATTTCGACAGATTTGTATTTCCGCATCTATTCCTCCATAAAGGTCTAAAACCCCGGATACGTTTCGAACACTCGGAAAAGTATCAATAAAGGTGGACATAATCGCGACGGTAGGAGAGTCGACAAGTATGCCCGTTGTCGATTACCGACCGT
>Ga0209536_100000543_pt1 | contig 60684 bp, 54 predicted proteins | sample DeeMarSeWOR28_12_FD_187461 | JGI IMG/M metagenome (GOLD analysis project Ga0209536, IMG submission 187461) | Marine sediment microbial communities from White Oak River estuary, North Carolina - WOR-2-8_12 (SPAdes) (version 2) | ecosystem: Environmental > Aquatic > Marine > Intertidal zone >...
GCCAGGGCGCTCGGTGCCCCGATACGCTTGCTTAGTGTTTCCCACCATGTCAGAATGACTAAAACCAAAACTGTGGCCAGGTAAGGAAGCATGTTTAAAAAAGATGCTGGAATGGTTGTTCCGGAGGCCTGCAGTCTGAACTGTACCGCATTGATACCGCCAAAAAGAATCGCTCCCCAAACCGCTCGGGCAGGATTCCACATTGAGAAGATGACCAGCGCGATGACGATCCAGCCTCGTCCCCCGGTAATATTCTCAGTCCAGCCAGGGGCATAGGAAAGGGAGAGATGCGCACCGCCAATTCCGACCAGCATTCCACCGACAATCGTGTATATGTAACGGACGTTGGTAACATTAATTCCCATGGCATCAGCGGTTTGCGGGCTTTCCCCTACTGCTCGAAGATTCAGACCGTTACGGGTTTTGTAGAGATAAAACCAGGCAACCGGCAATAGCAAATAGACTAGATAGGTGAGAATATCCTGGTTGAAAAGAGACCTTAAGATCGGAAGCCGGTCTAATACGGGTACGGCAATCGGCTCGAATTTAGAACCGACGAGTCCTACTAAATAACCTGAATTTGATTTCGGACCGATCCTCTGCCCAAGGAAACTGGCCATGCCGCTTCCAAAAAGTGTGATGCTCAGACCGCTGACCACCTGATTCGCACGCATGGTTACGGAGAGAAACGCATGAATGGTGGCCAACGCTCCTCCAACGAGCGCCGCCACCAGGATGGCCAAAAACAGATTGCCGGTGTAATAACCTGTGGCAAACGATGTCACTGCACTCATCAGCATCATCCCCTCAATTCCCAGATTGAGGATCCCCGATCGTTCCGTATAGATCTCCCCGATGGTTGCATAAGTCAGAGACGTTCCTGCCCGCAGCGTGACTGCCAGTAGTGATGATATCAATTCGATCATGATGCTAACTGTTCTGTAGAGGCATTCGCTATCTTTGTCTGTTTTATGAAACGAATTTTGTATTCAGTAAAAAGAGAGCCGGCCAGCATTGGAAAAAGAAGCATACCTTGAAGAACAAGTCCCATAGCGGCCGGCAGTCCCATCATCATCTGGACTTGATCACCCCCGACAAGAAGTGCCGCTATCAATACTGCGACAAAAATAGCCGCAATGGGGTTGAGTTGAGCCAACCAGGCGACAATGATAGCCGTATAGCCGTATCCGATAGAAAGACCCTGCTGCAGTCTTCTTGAGATCCCGGTAACCTCGCATACCCCCGCAAGTCCGCTCAAAGCACCTGCAATCAGAAGGCCGATCATAATGTTTTTTGCAATCTTAATACCTTGCGATTGTGCGGCGGATGGATTATTTCCAATCACCTCGAGTTCGAATCCCCATCGGGTTCTGTTTAGGAAGAACCAGGCCAAAAGTGCCAGAACGAGCGCGAATATAAGGCCCATATGCGCACGTCCCGCAATTCTGGGAAGCCATGCAAATTCCGGAAAAGACGGGGTCCCGGGGAAACCGAATCCCTTGGGATCGCGCCAAGGGCCGTAGTAGAGGTGTTCTGCAAAAAGGATTGCCACGTAATTTAGCATCAGAGTTGTCAGGACCTCATCAACGTTGAGACGCACCTTTAAAAATGCCGGGATCCCGGCCCATAGTGCTCCTGCCAGCATTCCGATTATGATTGCAGTCGGCAGAACCATCCAAGGCGGCAAAAACGGAGACCAGAACAGGGCAACCCAGGCTGCGGCGATTCCGCCGTATGTCAGCTGCCCCTCCGCCCCAATGTTCCAGAATTTGAGACGGAAGGCAATCAGAACCCCCAAGCCGGTCAGCATTAGCGGTATAGCCTTGACTAATGTTTCCGTGAAATTCGGCCACGAACCGAAAGCACCTTGAAACATTGCGGCGTACGTTATCAAAGGATTTGACTTAAATATCGTCAGCAGAATTGCTGTCAATACCAGCGAGATAAAAAAGGAAACCAGGGGAACCAGAAAAATGGCTTTTCGTGAGCGTGTTTTTCTTTTTTCAAAGACTAGGCGCATAATTCAAATCTGAGTTATTTTGTTTCACCCCCGCCATCATCAGTCCCAATCTTTCGATATCTGCTTCATCGGAAGGCAGGATCCCAATGAACCGACCCTCGAATAGGACGGCAATCCTATCTGCGACCGTCACCAGTTCTTCCAGATCTTCAGAAATGAGCAAGATGGCGGTACCGGCTTCGGCTTGCTCTATCATTTGGTTGCGTACGAATTCAGTTGCACCCACATCAAGACCTCTAGACGGATACGCCGCAATGAGCAGTCCTCGGCAGGCATCGATCTCCCTTGCCAGAATGATTTTTTGGATATTGCCTCCGGAGAGAAATTTGGCGTGTGTCTGGGGAGTGGGCGTGTCAATGCGGAACATGTCGATCATACGACGTGCCAGATCTAAAATTCTGCTGGGATGCAAAACCCCCTTCTTTACCAGCGGCGGTTTGCGATAACACTTCATGGCAAGGTTGCTGGCAACACTCATATCGCCTGCAATTCCTCTGGCAATTCGGTCAGCAGGGATACAGCTAACGCCGCAATTGATAATCTCCAGAGGCGTTTTATTTGACGTTTCTTCACCGAAAATCAGGATTTTGCCACCTGTGGTGTTGCGGAGGCCGGTAAGAACCTCGACAAGCTGTTCCTGGCCATTACCGGCTACCCCGGCAATGCCCAATATTTCGCCTGAGCATATATGAACTGAGATTCCCCTAAGTGCCGGCAAGCCTTTATCATCAATTGCTTGAACGTTTTGCAGCTCAAGCACAGGATTTCCCGGAACTCGTGGTTTCTTTTCCAAACGGAAAAGCACGTCTCTGCCCACCATCAGTCGCGCAAGTTCCTGGGGATTTGTCTCACGGGTCTTTTTTACCGTCACCAGACGTCCTTTGTTCAGGACGCGCACCCAGTCGGAGAATGCAATGACCTCGTCCATCTTATGGGTAATGAAAATCGCAGATTTGCCTTCAGAGGTCATCTGATGAATGACTGCGTTCAGGTCTTTTGACTCCTGAGGGGTTAACACGGCGGTGGGTTCATCAAGAATAAGGATTTCGGCACCACGATAAATAAGTTTGAGTATTTCAACTCTCTGCTGCTCTCCGACGCTCAAATGCCAGATATAACTTTCCGGATCGACTTTCAGACTGTATCTCTCCGAAAGTTCACGTATGCGGTTACTGACCGCTCCCATATCCGGTATAAACGACAGGTCCGACATTCCCAGAATAATGTTCTCCGCTACCGTCATGGGACCCACCAGCATGAAGTTTTGATGCACCATACCGATGCCGAGACGCATGGCATCACGCGGAGAATTGATGTCCGCCTGTTTTCCTCGTATGAAAATTTCTCCCTCGTCGGCCCGATATAATCCGGCCAATATATTCATGAGAGAGCTTTTACCTGCGCCATTTTCGCCTAACAGTGCTAATACCTCACCTGAATGAAGCTCCAAATCCACCTGATCATTGGCCACCACATTTGGAAAACGTTTGGTAATTCCTTTCATCTCGAGGATGGGCGGTTGCATGTCTCTTATCTGATTGCCTACAAAGCCCAAGAGGCCTCTCTCGGAATAGGCGTTGATGGTGAGCCGCTTGGCGGATGGGTGACTGTCTGAGGACATTAGGGAGCGTTACATCAAACAGCACGGCGCAGTTACATAAGACCACAACGCCTGTATATTCATCATTAGTTTATTGATCTTGAGGCCCTGTTTGCTGTTACGCTCCCTTATGTGCGAGTTTCACACCTCCGCCAAGCGGGTTATCGTCAACGCCGGTGTGACTTACTTGAGCTTTTAGGTTAACTACGGTATCTTTTTTCGGATCTTGTGTGTCTTTTTAATAATTCATTGACGGATGACCATTCATTACTTGCCGGCTTTGCCGATAACCCCCTCCACAAAAAAACTCATATTCAGCATATCCGGGTCGCTCATTTTACCGCCGGTTGGTACAACTTCCTTGCCTTTTTGATCGTTAACCGGACCATAGAATACATCCCAGGATCCAGCGAGGATTGTTTGCCGCTTTTGCGCAACCATATCTTTTACCGCTTGCGGCACCTTGGGACTAAAATCAGACAGCTCAACGATACCTTCTTTCAAACCGCCCCAATACTGGTGCGTTTTCCATGTCCCGTTTGAAATCGCCTTTACCGTGTCGACATAATAGGCACCCCAGTTCCATACCGGACTTACCAACACGCTGTCGCCGACAAATCCACGCATGTCAGAGTCATACCCGATACTGAAGAGATTGCGCTCCTTGGCTGCTTTCTGGGGCTCGGTGGTATCTTGGTGCTGAGCAATAATATCCGCGCCGGCGTCCAAAAGCGCAACGGCAGCCTCACGCTCTTTAACCGGATCGAACCATGTATTGGTCCACACGACTCTCACCTGAACATCGGGATTTACGGAACGGGCACCGATCGTAAAGGCGTTAATACCGCGGATGACCTCCGGAATCGGAAATGCGGCGACGTAGCCAATCACATTGGTCTTGGTCATTTTTCCGGCTACGATACCAGAAAGATAGCGAGGCTGGTACATACGGCCAAAGTAGGTACTCATGTTAGGGGCGGTTTTGTATCCGGAGCAGTGTTCGAAGTAAACCTTGGGGAAATCACGCGCAACTTCCAGCATGGGGTCCATATACCCGAACGAGGTCGCAAAGATCACATTATAGCCCTGCTGAGCATACTGTCGAATGACTCTGGCTGCATCAGGTCCTTCAGGTACGCTTTCGATATAGGTTGTCTTTACATTGCTGCCAAATTCTGATTCCAGCATCTTGCGTCCGCGATCATGCTCCCAGGACCAGCCGAGATCACCAATCGGTCCGACATAGATAAATGCGATTTTATGCGCTTCTTTGGCCTCAACGTGTGCCGGTTCAAACACGACACCAGCAATAAGCACCCAGCCAAAAAGCATAAAAACTACCAGTGCCCATATTTTTAAGCTGCTTTTCATTTTATCCTCCTTTTCAGTCAACGGTTAGAGTTAAAAATAGCAATTTGTATAAATAGAATTTGGCATTGCGGGAGGCACATCAAGAGTGGATTCAGGAGCCCTATCACATACTATTTTTTAGTGCAAGCATCACGTTTGGTTGATGAAGAAAAATAGGGTACCACCTTGCCGCAGATATCACTATGTGCTATTAACATCCAACCTGCTGTGGGATTCATTGGTTTCTTTGGTGGCTTTCTTGAGACAACTCGTTGGGAAAAATTGATCGTGGTTACCGTCAACGCCTGCTGCAAGAGACGTCACTTGGGCTTTGTAGATAACCAAAAAATTGATTGATCAAAACTGCCGCAACCTTGTGCGTTGGGCCATGTTGCTATATAATAAGTATATTTTTTGAAAAGGAGACGCAGTATTTTTAAAATGGTGAATTCAATCATTGCGGCAACCGGCAGTTACATTCCCCCTGCGACCATACCGAACAGGCATTTTCTCGACAATGAGTTCTATGGAGACGACGGCTATAAACTTGAGCGATCCAACCCGGAGATAATTAAAAAGCTCTGCGAGATTACAGGCATTCGGGAAAGGCGTTATGTAACCGACGGACTTACCACTTCCGATATTGCATGCATGGCAGCAAGAGAGGCACTGGATGGCGTAGATAAGGAAACCCTCGACTATATCATAGTTGCTCAAAATTTAGGGGACGTTAAAGCGGACAATATTAGAGCGGATATGGTTCCTACTATTGCGGCGCGGGTGAAACATAAGCTGAGAATAAAAAATCCATACACCATCGCTTTTGATGTTCCCTTCGGTTGCCCTGGCTGGCTGCAGGCAATGATAATGGCCGACTATTTCATCAAATCCGGTGACGCAAAGCGTATCCTTGTAATTGGCGCTGAAATCCTGTCGCGGGTATCGGACCCCCATGATATCGACAGCATGATATATGCTGACGGCGCCGGTGCAACCTTAGTTGAAGCCACGGACCAGGATGCGGGCATTCTAAGCCACGCTACTCGTTCGGATACCTATGACAATGCCTATCTTTTATGGTTGGGTAAATCCTACAATCCGCAACGAGATGGGAACGATCTATTCCTCAAGATGCACGGCCACGAAATATACAAGTATGCAGTCAGAAAAGTCCCCGAGGTGGTAAAAAAAAATCTGGACCAAGCCGGAATGCAACTGAGTGATGTACACAAAATCCTGATTCACCAGGCCAACGGAAAGATGGATGAGGCGATTTTGCAAAGACTGTTTAAGCTTTACCATATCAAAGAAATCCCTGCCGACATAATGCCCATGACCATATCCTGGTGTGGCAACAGCTCGGTCGCCACGCTGCCGACGTTGTTCGATTTAATCCAAAAAGGAAAACTGGAAAATCACCGACTCGATTCAGGAGATATCGCCCTCTTTGCCTCGGTTGGTGCAGGAATGAATATAAATTCTATGATCTATCGGATGCCCTAACGCGGAGGAAGTGGAAAACCAATGGGGTGTTTGAATTGGGGAGAAAGCGTTTAGAATTCACTGGTATAAAACTAAAATCCCATCACCATCGTAAAAAATACAACTACACCGCTTACCAGCCACACTACCCAAATCAAAACGGTGTTATGGTTAATAAAATATCCGCTTTTATTTTGTCCGGTGGCAGATTTTCGGGATTGTTGGTATACAAGACCACATGCTCTACGAGCAAGCTCAAACGCTTTAAAATAAGTAGTCTCATTTGTCCATCCAAATTCGAATCCCGGCTAATGAGGCGAATTTGACGTTCAACAGCATCGGTGGAATATTTTTTGGTACGTTCCAAAGCGTTTAGGTACGACTGGGTTAAATAATTCATCACGTCAAACGTGTAGCGTAACTGCTCCCGCTTTTTAGCTACTTCTCGATTTACTGAATCAAGGTCTGATTCCGGTATGGCTTGATTTGTTAATTTTTCAAGTATCTCCAGTTCATTTTGCAGATCCTGGCTCCTCAAGGTGTAATTGAGAAGAGATTCCATTGTAAATAGCGCTTGCCAGAAGATACCTTCAATTACTTTATCCTCATAATTCGTCAACAACGGGTTTATTTTTTTGATATATTCAGCTGCTGATTGTAGCGTTTTTTTGTCGGTACCATCACTAACAGCTGCTGTCATGCTTTCAACTTCTGTTAACAAATTACTCACCTGTTCCGCTTCAATGACGGATTCTGATGTCTGATGAGTCAGTTGAGATGGCATTTGCTCTTCGGCGATCCCTTTCCATTGCTTCCTGAGAGTCTCGCTCCGGTTCTGGGGAGTAACTATCCCTGACAAAACGATCCGGAACCCCAGGTCGGTGTTGCGGAATACGCCGTCTTCCAGAAAGAATGGGGCCTCTTCGCGTCGGCCGGGCATAATTTCATCTCGGCCTTTACGATAGCTGCCACCCTTGATCACAAAACCGCCCGTCGCACCATGCAGTCGGGAACCAATGGAGAATCGGAATGCATCCAGCATCATTTCAGCAGCATTGCCGGCGGTATCGTAAAGACCCAGCGGATTGGGGCACTTGGTTCCAATCCAGGATATCCTTTCGGGCGGCTTCGCTGCTCCGGCTTGGGTATAGACCGCAAAATCAGAAAAGGGGTGGTCGTTTGCCGCGAAAAATTCCTCCTGACTCATTTGTGACGGGGATACCCGGTGACCTCCACGGGCGGCATATTCCCATTCGGTCTCGGTGGGCAGACGGACAAACGCGAAACGACCGTCGGGGAATCTTGGTATCGCCTGCGGTTTGTTTTTCAACAGCCATTCGGTGTAACGTTTGGTGAACACAACGGCGTCAAACCAGGATATGTTGGTTTTGGGTCTCGGATCCTCGCTTGTGAACGGTTTGTCCCACCCGGGGCATTCATCACTCATGACCGTATTCCACTGCCAACTGGATATTTCGTATTTGCCGATGAAATAATAAAGAGAGGATGATGTTCCGTCATCTGAAACAAAACATTGGTTGTCTCCTTGTTCGGCGACTTTTTTGAGTTTGCCGCGCCAGGATTCAGGCAATTCACTGAGTGTGAAGGCTCCTGCTAATGCGCCGCGCCGTTTTGCTTCCATAAAACGTTCATCTTGGCGTCGGCAATCCTCGCATCCCAGATCGAACTCAAGATCTGTGAAAAAGGAATCGGCCGGAACGCAGACATGCTTTAGAATGAGTTTGCCCCCGCAGGGCATTGGCAACTCAAAATCATCATCGGATGGAAAGGGATTCACCATATCTTTAATTATTGGCGTTTGAGAGGTGCGTTTGTATTGATGAGAGGGGCAATCCAACGAGGATGCCCTCGTGGATGATACTGCCAGAATCAATCCAATCAGCAGAATTATGCTGAAAAGCCGTTTGGGTTTGAAAATATACGATGACGCCACGTCCGCCGCTCCACCTCTTGGAGATGCTGCTCGGTAAACGGCCATATGAATTGGGCTAGACATCACGGATAACCTTGGAAGGCTCAATTCTCGTTACCCGGAAGGCGGCATAGCCTGAAGCAACTATGGATAGGCCAAGGGTTAATAGGAACGCAATCATCAGGTGAACCGGTGATAACCGGCAAACATATTCGCTCTCGGCCAAATACCGCCCGAACATGTGGTTAATGGTAACTTCCGATATAAAATACAAGCCGACCGCCAGAGCAGTACCGAGGGCACTGGTGGTTATGGACTGCACGATCGGAAACCAAATAATATTTTTTGTAGAAAAACCGATTAGGCTGGTCACACCTAAATGTCGGCTCTTTCGGTTTACATTTGCCAGGATGTTGCTCGCCATTGAAGCAAAATAGCCAACCACAGCGACAATCGAAATAAGCTTGAATATGATGGTGAAAGAACGATCCAGATTCTGGACCACCTCAATTTCTTCGGCTTTGGTGTAAACCTCGATACCCTGATTTAACAGCCTGTCACGCACAATCACAACGTCATAAATTGTGCGGGCATAGAGTCGAAAACTCGGGTACGATCGATTCCTCGGCGGCTGACCATTTCCAGGCCAGGAGAACGTTATTGAACCGAAACCATCACGATAGTCCTCAGTCGCCTCCAAAAGAGGTAAACGTACAAAAGCGGCATCACGCATAAAGGCTTCAACGGGCAAAATTGACACCACTCTCAAGTTTATGGTGACCTGTTCTTTTTTACCGCCCACCCTCCGTCCAACCAGTCCACTGATTATTTCTCCGGTGGTTACATTCAATTTACGGGCAGCTGAGGCTGAAAGCGTAATATCGCTATTTTCGGCCGGCACGCGGCCCCATTTTTCCAGTAATGGATCACCCTTAGCGGTAGGAATAAGATCTACCGCCAGTGTTCGCTTTTTAGCGGCATTTTGATATCCAAGGATCATACTCGCAGCAATTGAGCGTGTCTGCGGGATGATAAATTCGACCTCTGGAAGGTCTGCTTGTTGCGAAATCCATTCGCGACTGAATCGTCCGCTTCCAATCGGTGTAATTTCGAGGTTACGAGGATCTTTTATCAAACGATCTGCCATGGTATTAATAATTCCGCTTTTGACTCCGAACAAGACCAACAGGGGGGCCAGAACGGCCGCCAGTCCCATGATGGCGCAAGCTGAAAGCAAGCGTTCATGGGAATAATCCCGCAACGAAAGAAGAACTATCGTTTTTAATCCACTCATTTTAGCGTTTACTATCCCACAACCGTAGCGTGAACGTTGCCATCGGTTTTCTCCTGCTCGAGATTGAATTTTATACGTCGAAAGCCAAGTGTTTTCACCCGTTCCCATTCATGGGTTGCGACGATGAGGGTAACACCGTTTTCATCTGCAATTTGAATGAAAAGCTTCATTATTTCTTCGGCATTGATTGGATCCAGGGAAGCAGTCGGTTCATCGGCAATGACGACGGAAGGGCTATGGGCCATTGCCCTGGCAATCGCAACCCGCTGTCGCTCCCCAACCGATAATTGGCCGGGCAATTTTTTCAGGTGACGTTCGATTCCCAATTTAGCGGCCAACGCGTCAACGGCGTTTTTCTCCGGCAAGCCGAGTCCATACCTGCTCAACGCGATGTTATCATAGACGGATAGAAACGGCAGCAAGCCGCCGGTTTGGAGAACATAGCCGACAAAGCGCATCCTGGTTCTGGCCAGGATATCCATGTGTTTGCGTTTCCAGGCATTGGCGACATCCAGCGGCCTTTCTTGAGCGGCAAAAAACGTAAATCTATTGACCCTATCCGGTCGCAGGACCATCGCCAGCGTGTCAAGCAGGGTGCTCTTACCGCAACCGCTGTATCCTACGAGAGCAACTTTTTCCCCACGCAGTATAATCAATTGCGGAACTTTCAATACAAAGCCGTGTTCACCTTTCCAATGCTTGGAGACCTCCAGTAATTCATAAACCGGTTCAGCACCACTTCCGTAATCAACTTTCGAGTCAGCATCTGCTTGTGGGTCGACCAATGAACTGTGGGTGACTGGCAAGATTATCTCCTAAAGGGCGTGCTAGGGCATCATACTTAATGCTACTCTATAAACCATTTCTCCAGGATCTTTGGTACCGAAACTGACCCAATTTTCGACGTCGTCGTGATATTGTCGGTAACGCTTTATTTTTGACTTCAAGTCGTCAATAAGCGCCTGTTGTTCCCCGACACTCATGCGATACCAGTCGTCTTCCGTTAAACGCATAATACTGCTTCGGTAAGGCAGGTCGTCGATGAATTCGCCTAGTAATCCTAGTTGGCCCAGGTTGTTGGTGGGATTTTTACTGAATTGAGAGGGATCACGCGATATTTGGGCGGCTGCCGATAAAATACCCCGAAAAAAATCCTTTGCCCCGGTGCGTTTCGTTCTTTGGGCTTGATCCAAAATAATTCTTAGGTGTCTATGCAGATCGCTGAGTTGGTTTTTGGTCAGCAAAACAGTTACATTGAACGAAGGTATATCCGGCCGCATCAAATCCATGTCCGAAACCCATGACGTGACAACATGGGGTGCCTGGACTTTGCCGCGCCAACCTAAATACTCAAGCTGCATCGAATAACCCAAAATGGCCGCCTTGCGAGTTGCATCAGCGACGATATCCTGGGGACCGTTGTTGGGAGGCATCGGCAACTGGAGTCGTTCGCCGGCACTGGTCGCTCGAACCAGCTCCACCATTTGGGCAGCTACGCTCTGGACAACGCGTCCGTAGGTTTGAACACCGTCTGCCGTTTCGCTGGCATCGACCGGAAAATACAGGTCACCGACAGTCGGATCGGATTGTCCGGTAAGCGCCTTATACTGGGCTTCAGCAAAAGAGTGGTTGTTTAATTTTTTCCCTAATGGCGTTTTTATGTGAAGCACAAACAGTTTAATGCCTCTAGCGGCTGCCAGATCTGCGATTTGGGCCTCATTCATACCGGTTGTGGAAAAGGGATCATCATTGCGGATGGCACCTGCATCGGTGATGAGAATAATCAATCGGGACTGATATGGCGCCCAGTTTAGCTTTTCGATCGCGGTTTTGATACCCGCAAATGCATCCTCATTGAAAGAGTGGGTGGACACAGGAGCCTCGTCCGTATCTGCCAGTGCGTGTTCGAAGGCTACCCGGTTACGTTCATCCCTTACATCGGAAATAACCTTGCTGACATATTCAAGCTCCGGTGTTCTTTCGATATTGCTGCGGAAAGCAACCAGACCAAATGCGACATGCTCAGCCAAACCTTCTTCTGCAATAGCATCATAAATTTTGTTAACAACCTGGCGGGTACGCTCTATGTAAGGCCTCATAGAGATCGTTGTGTCAATTACGAAAACGATAGCCGTGCGTAAATCGGAAATCTCCTGTAAGTCCCCGGAACCGGGATCAATGGAGGCGACTTCAAGAAATTTTACCCCTTCAAATAGCTCTACCGTTTGAAATATCGGCATGAGGTAAAATCGTTGCCGTGAGACAGCTTCCTCCGGGGGTTCCATGGCCAGAATTGGGAAGCGGTCAGACGCTGTATCATCGCCGGATTTAATCGCTGCGAATTGAGACGTCAGTTGGCCTGCGCGGTCACCTGGAGATTGAGAACCGGCTACCTTTTCCAAGGATTCGAGATCTTTAAAAAATAAAACCGGATTGCGACCCGCTCTCTCAGTGAAGATCAGCGTCAAGGATTGGCGCCAATCGGAAACTTTTGAACTCGTTATCCAGCCGATTGGTTTACAGTTACTCGAGGTGCCCACATTCACCCATTTCACTCCGTCCACTGAGGTTCGTTTATACACATACAGCACAGTAAAGGGAGTCACGGCAAATTGTACTATGGGTCCGGACGCATCAGGAGATTCGTAAAGCGTTGCTCCGGGGTGCGAAATTACCCGCTGAAATAGGGTCTTCTTGCCGGGTATAAGCAATGGTTTGCATTGCTGGGCCAGCACAGCCTCTGCCCAAAACAGCACTATACACCCCATGAGAGTTATAATTCGTGCAATTTTGGTGTAACTGATTTCACGTCGAATCATCATATTTCACATTCTCAGGGTTGGTTTTCAGCGCCAATTCTTTAATAGTTGACTTGCTTCGTGCGAACCCATGTTCGCACGTTCTTCAACCCACTGCCGAAGCGAAGCAAGTTGGTTCCTGGCTTGTTCCTGCCCGCCTGCCAGCGCTTTGTGGTACCATTCATAGGCGGTTTCAGGATTTTTTCGGATGGTGCCGCTCGGGCTTTTATCAGTTGGATCGTAATAACGCGCCACGATTAGTGCGGCTTCTGAATTGTCGTTTTCAGCCGCATACTCCAGTAAGAGAAAAGCAGCATCGGCCCGTTCAACACTTTCAGGCAACGATTTGGCCAGTGACAGGGCTTTTTCAGGACTAATATCCTCGCTCAGGGCTTTGCGTGCCTGCTCCAGTACCGGCGCATCAACTGGGTAGGATGGCGGCGGCGGTGCCGGCGGCGTTATGGTTATCTTTTGAGTTGGAAGATTCGCCATACGCGGCAGCTGGGTTTTAGAATTCTCTTCAGGCTGCTTTTTTTCAAGCGATACCGATTTACGGCTGGCCTGTTGATAGATATACGCAGCAATCGCACCAAATAGAATGCCGACAATAGCACATGCCACCAGGAAACCCAACCGGCTTTTAGCGAAATTTTTCACCAACATCTCCTTGTCCGTCGCTACCAATTGAGTGAAGGGAACCCATCGGTGTTGTGTTATAAATTCAACATTTATGAATATCACGAATTAGACGACGGCAACGGTCTGATCGATTTGTTTATGGATGTATTATATCAGTTTATACCTTTTCCTTAATTCTTTCAATTCAGAAAGATATGCAACCCTATAATTCAGTCCCTCCTGATTTTTGATTTCGTCATAAGTCAGCTGAATATGAGGCCGTATGTCGATCCCGTTTGGATTTAGGCCTGCGCTATTTGCCCGTTCAATTATTAGGATACAGTAGTATTTGGCGATTACTCTTACTTTCGGATCTCGCCTGAATAGGTAATTTCTGCCGCCGAGGGTTTCTAAGAAAAAGCAGGCATATTCATACATATGTTCCAGGGATGGTATCGGCAAGTCTAAATTGGAGAAACGTTGAGCATTGATGCTCCATAGATAAAACGTGTGCATTAACGGCTCGAGAATGTTCGATTCCCATTTTAATACATCCCTTAAGAGATCCAGCCGGTTCTTTCCTAACGTCCTATAAAAGTAAAATACGTTTTTTACGAGGTAATGAAGGGATTGTGTTTCTCCGGCAACGATGGGTAGATTGGCATTTAACCGTTTGTAAATTTGTCCAAACTGCTCTTGGGTACCCTTGGGAAATTTATAAAATTTTATATATTGCCGCTCGTCAAGATACCTAAAAAAGGATGTCATCAATCTTTCTAACTCGTTAACCTCCAATTCATCAGAGATCGGTTCCTCAATGACGTCCTCGGTACCGAAAATCCTGATCACTTTTTCCTTCGTGGAGTACCTTTCAATCTGCCGTTCAGGTATTGAAGAATCATTATGACCGCGAATGGTTTGACTCTGAATGCTGGATAGGCAAAATTTTGACACACCTATTTGACAGTATGCTAAGTTTTCTCCGGAACCTTGATTAATTAGGATATAGCCCCAAAAACATACGTGACAATAGATTAACATCACAATTAACTTGGACAAATTACGTTTTCTTTTACGCAACCATGGAACCATACTTAGATAGGATAGCGTCTTTGCAGACCTGTTTAGATTGATTTAATGGTTATGGGAAAGTTCGAAATGGATTTGATCTTGAATCCTCTATTGCATGCTGACACAGTTGGACTCTATTTATGCAAAAACCGTGACAACAATTTTATATGAGAAATAATTTACCATCCCAAGCGACGTTAGCAAGGGCCCCCGCAGATCTCCTTGCAGCCGAGCTTTGCACTGCGAGCCTTGAGTTCCCGTGCTGGAGCAGGGCAGTGTTTTGGGGTTTTTAAAACCGGAAATGAGGTATTAATGAATTATACAGGGCGGCATTACCATCGTTGCGCTAAATCTACATGAGCACCCATCAATTCTGCCTTCTTTTTTACAAAAACATACTTCCCTATGACACTGAGGTTGCGTTCGGCAAATTGATCCCTGATGCAATGTTAGGCTTAACGTTGCTTCCACACTGGGTTGCGTTTCTCCAGAAACGCCTTGATCCCTTCTTCAGCGTCCTCTGCAGTGCAAAGCCGAGCAAAAACTTCGTTCATATAATCAAAGGCCCTATGGTAGTCGAAATCCTCTGCTTCATAATAGGCTTTCTTGCTGAGTTGGACTGCAATCGGGCTTTTCTTGGCCAATGTTTTTGCCCACTGCAGCGCCTCAGCATCTAATTCGTCTTCCGGGACGACTCGATTCAGCAGCCCCATCTTTAAGGCTTCTTCTGATTTAATAAGGTTGCCGTATAGCAACAATTCTAGCGCCTTCTTGCGACCCACGGATCGCCTCACGGCGACAACAGGTCCGACGCAATTTAATCCGACATTTATAGCTGTTAGGCCCATTTTGGCGTTGGTTGATGCAATGGCAAGGTCTGCTGCCGCTACAAGTCCAGCTCCATTTGCAACCGCAATACCATGCACTTGGGCAATTACCGGTTTTTTCATTCTGCTGATAGTTATAAACGGACGTTCCATCCGTTCGATCCATTCACGATATTCTAATGATGTCTTTCCGAAGAATTCGTTGATATCAATTCCTGCCGAAAAAGCCTTGCCGGCTCCCTTCAAGAGGATAACCCGTACGTGATCGTCCGCATCCAAATCCAGGAGTGCTTGGTTTAGTTCGTTTGCCATGGGCGTATTGAAGGTGTTCATATTATCGGGCCGATTCAACATAAGTGTGCCCACAAAATCATCGGACACGTCAATTAGAATGTTTTCATAGGTCATTTTGGGATCCCTCTTTCTTTTAAGGTTAGCTAAGTCAGTCTTAAAAAATACCATAGGGAATTTTTCACAATTTTGCAATAGCCCGAATCTCGGTATTAGAAAATTTTAGCGAGTTTTACTTTTTTATTTGCGTTTAGAATCGAATAGCGCTTTTTCCGCCTGGTGTATCAGAAAATCCATTGAATCGGCGTCGGAAGGATAAACGGCGACACCCATATTGAACGACGACTGATTCGTTGACGCTGGTTTAGGGCATACGGAAAAATGATTCAGAATCTTATCCTTTATTCGATCGGCGGCTATTGAGGCTCCTTTCTCGTCGGTATTCGGTAAAACAATCGCAAATTTTTTTTCTTTGCAGCGCGCACCGATATCAACCTCTCGAATATTGTTTTGAATCAGTATTCCCACCTCTTTCAGTAACAGCTCCCCCGCCGGATGCCCCAGGCTATTGGGGTGTTGTCTGACATCCGATAGTTCCAATAGAATGAGTGCAACCGGTCTGCCGTCTCGCTCAGATCGCTTGATTTCATGTTTTAAAACGTGTTTGAAATATGAATGGTTGGCTAGCCCGGTCAGACTGTCGGTTATCGCAGATTGAACACTACCCGTATTGCCGGCATAAAGTCTGTCCAAATAGGTTTTTTTCTTTAACAAAGCCTTTACACGCGCCCTGAGCTCATGAATGTTGACAGGCTTTATTAGAAAATCATCTGCCCAAAGCTCAAATTGCTTGTGTTTGGTCTCAAAGGCTTCCGAACTTGCGACTATAAGAATCTGTGTATTTGCGGTCTGCTCTCCTTCTTTCAACTGGCAGCAGGATTCAAAGCATTCCTTGCCCTGAAGCATGACATCGAGTAAAATTAAATCTGTCCGTTTTTTGCCGGACATGATGATAGCATCTTCGGCTGTTTTTTCGATAACAACTTGGTAGGGCTGGCCATTAAGATACATCTGAATTAATTTCGCATCCTGTTCATCATCGCATACCAAAATCACGGTCGAAAGTTCCGTTTCAGCCCGAAGAAATTTTTCCTTTATTTCACGACCCGTTGAGGATTCGATTTGCCGTTGCCGTTTCCATTTATCTTGATATTCTTTGGTACGAAGCAGGGATTTCACCCGTGACCTCAGTTCCGGAGCATTGACCGGCTTATTAAGAAACTCATCGGCACCTGCTTCATGCCCGATGACCTTGTAGTCGGCCACATCATATGCGGTTATCAGCATAATCGGAATATCGCGTGTCTGGACGTCGGCCTTGAGTGTTCTGGTTACTTCAAATCCATCCATGCCGGGCATCATGATATCCAGCAAAATTAAATCGGGTGATTCTTTGTATACCTGCTCTAATGCCTGTTCACCGCTCAAAGCCGTCTTTATCTCGTAGCTGTCCGAAGCCAGAATGGCTTCCAGCAGCTTGATATTTAATGGCTCATCATCCACAATAAGAATCCGATTTTTGTAACGGGATTGTTGCTTTTTGCCCTCATTTTCAGGATTCAATTCGTTACAATCAACGTCTACCACAGGTCTGTTTTGCATCGGCTTGCTTTACCTCAAAAATTTGGTGATTTATGTATTGGCAAATTTTAGATTCTGTTTCATTTCTTGAAATCGACCTCTGCCGCTAAATATAGATGAATATCGGCTATTTTTTTGAATAGTTTAGGTAAAATGAATGAAAGCGGGCATTGAAAGAAAAAATACTCAAACGGGTGACTTGGTATCGAAGAGCTTGGGGATTGCGATTCGGGGTTGTGCCTTATTCAACAAACATTTAGTAGGATTATTTTGCGGATTAAATTTAGTTAAGCTTGTACAATCTGCCGATAAAAAAAATGGCCCATGCCGAAATTAATAGCGCTCCGGCAATATTCATGACAAATCCGACAATCAGCATTCTCGAAAACGAAACACCTTTGACTCCGCCAAACGCCAGACCGTTTACTCCTGTGGCGATAGGGCTCATGAATGCACTCGTGCAAGCGAGCGTGATGATAATTAACGCGTCTAAAGCGGAAAATCCGAACGTTTCCGCCAGGGGAAGCGCTATTACAAAGAAACTTAGCTGAACGGCGGTGTTGCTGAGTATCTCGGTCGAGAATGAGGTCGCCAGGGCGATGAATAAAAACAAGGCAAATATTGATACATCCTTTGGAATCATCACTCCGGCCCATTGCGAGAAGAATTCATGAAACTTAAACGCATACATTATAGCCGCCAATCCCACTGCAATACCCACAAATATAAATCCTTTAGTCGGCAACTCGTTATAGCAGTCCGGAATTGACAGTAATACCTGTTTGGGAGCATATTTATTGCTGCCTCTAACCGGAACAAAGAAAAGAAATGAAACAAGACCCAGAGTTAAGCAACCGGTTATGGTTAATATTAAAGGAGTTCGCTGGGGTGCAGACATCAATACTAACGATAAAATGAATGAGGATAAAAAATACACCACGGTGATCCAGATGGTTATGCTCTGAAGCGGATGATGGACGTCACCGGTTTCGAAGGGTAGAAGAATTTTGTTTTTTTGATATTTCCAAGTGCGAAGTACAGTGATTAAAATCAACCAGGCAATAATTGCGAATACCACGACCAAAGGGACGCCCCAAATTAGCCACGATGCAAACGTGATATGCTGGATGCCGGGGACCCGGTTTAATACCGCATAGGTTACCAGAATCCCGTTTGCCGGTGTGGCCGTGACCGATCCCATGCCGCCGATGTTGGCTCCGTAGATTGTCGCAAGAGCCAGCAAGGTTGCAACCCCTTTGGACGAGCCGGTGGATTTCTCGTACGACCGGCGCAGCAGCTCCAGAAGGGGCAAAAGAGTGAGTACGGTTATCGCATTGGGAATGAAGAAGGACAAAAACGCGGATATGGTAATCAGAAAGAAAACGATTTTAGTTATTGAAAGACTGCGTTTACCGATGAACCAATAAACGATTCTGTGGGGGAGTTTGGCTTTAATCAGCAAGCGCGATACCAGAAACCCACTGATGAAGAAAAAAATGAGCTGAATTTTATCCATAGTGATACCTTTATATTCTTATCCTGTTGGAAACTAAATTGCAAATTGTGCTCTTTGCAGTTGGAGGTAGTTCCTTTTTGAAGTGGGTGCTAAGTTTTTCAAATTTCTTGACAAAACCGACCGGCGTACTCATTCTTTGTGCTAATGGAATTTGGTTATCCAAAAATCCTAGTTTGTATATGTTAATACGTCACTGCCAATGAATTGTTTGGGTTTACGTTGGTTTTTGTAGATAAGCACATACTATAATATCTTGGTAATGTTTCGTCGATTGTCTTTTACCTCTGTTGTTTTAATTGGTTCCTCTCTCTTGCTGTGTCCTGCTATCTTAGCTGAGACATTGCAATGGAATGATTACAGAGAGCCATTCAAGCAGGAGTTCCGCGTTTCAAATGCGGTCGATATTTTGGTTGACCTGCCGGCTTCATTATTGGAAGAATTAAACGAGTTAACCATGATTGTAGAGCACAAAGGCATTGGAAACGATGGAAGCGGTATTTTACGGGGCCTTTTGTCGGTGAACAAGCAATCATTTTGGAAAACGTATTCATTCGGGGACGGCACGTTTACCTACGACCCCATTCGGTTGGCTCTCAAAATCACCGATTTAAAGCCCGGCGAGAACAGACTTCACTTTACACTTCATAAAGGCGGGAGCTCGGTTTTGGGGTGGTACACTATTACTGAATTGCGATTTGACGTGCCCGAAACGAAAAAAACCTTAACCATTGTCGAACGTGCATCTCCGCCAATCCCATCTGACAAATTGCAACCCATAGCACCGAAAGTGCAGGTGCCAAAAGACACGCCCCTATCGAAAGGCGGCAGGGAAAGCACGCGGGCACCATCAGGATTATCTTCAAAAACCATAACGCCCTCTCAGTCTTTAGATTTTGGCAACTTTTACGCCCTTGTGATTGGAAATGATAACTACCAAAATATGAACAAGCTCAAAACGGCTGTAAATGATGCCAAGGCCGTCGCAAATCTTCTAAAAACTAAATATAATTTTAGCGTCACACTTCTCGAAAATGCGACACGGGAACATATCTTTGCAGCGTTAGCAAGAATGCGGCAAGAGCTGCAACGTACGGATAACTTCCTTATCTATTACGCGGGGCATGGTATCATGGATACGGAGACTCAGCGGGGCTACTGGTTGCCTGTGAACGCAGAGCGCAGAAACAAAGCAAACTGGATTGCGAATGGGGACATAACAGGAGAGCTAAAAGCGATAAGGGCTAGACATATTTTGGTAATTGCCGACTCATGTTATTCAGGTACTCTGACACGCGGCCCGGATGTCGGTTTTGCAAAGACGGGAGATTTGGAGGAGTGGGTCCGGAGGATGGCGCAACGTCACTCAAGAACCGTGCTCACATCGGGCGGCCTTGAACCGGTTCAGGATGAAGGCAGCGGGGGGCACTCTGTATTTGCATATGCATTTTTGCGTACGCTGCAAGATAACAATGAAATCATTGATATGGATTCTCTCTACGAGAAAATCCGAAGACGGGTTGTCTTGGACGCAAGACAAACACCGATCTATTCGGATATTCGATTCGCCGGCCATGATGATGGCGATTTCATTTTAGTCCCGCGTTGAAGGGAAACACAGGCTCACAGCATTAATTGACACCAATTGAGTTGAAAACCGATTCGGATTCAATCACAGTTTCTTCATTAGATCACATAACAGTCTAACCCCAAATCCGGTTCCTCCTGCGCCGCAATATGCATTTTCCTTTTTTGAATATGCCGGTCCGGCGATATCAATATGCGCCCAGCGGGTATCTTGGACAAATTCGGATAAAAAAAGCGCGGCCGTGATGGCGCCTCCCCAGCGTGCGCTGGGCATATTGTTGATATCTGCGAAATCACTTTTCAGCAGTTCTTTGTAGTCATCTGGAAGCGGCATCCGCCAGCAGCGTTCATGGGTCTTGGCTCCCGATAAAATGAGAGATGCCGCCAGATCCTCATCATTGGAAAACACACCGGCAATCTTTTCTCCCAGAGCCACGACGCAGGCTCCGGTTAGAGTCGCTAGATCGATCAGCATTTCGGGCTTAAATTTATGGACGACATACGATATGGCGTCAATTAATATCAAACGACCTTCAGCATCCGTATTCCCAATTTCTATGGTTTTGCCGGCATAGCTTCGAATAATGTCGCCCGGACGGCTGGCCCGACCGGACGGCATGTTTTCAACGATGGGGATTGCTCCGACGATATTCACTTTTGTTTTGAGTTTGGCGGCTGTTATCAATGTAGCGGCCACAGCTGCAGCACCGGACATATCCGCTTTCATATCGGAAATGGTGGTGCCGGTTTTAATGTTAAGGCCGCCGGAATCAAAAGTGACACCTTTCCCCACCAACGCCACTGTTTTTTTTGCCCCCTTTGCCTTGTGCTCAAGAAGAACCAACCTGGGTTTGCTCTGGCTGCCAGCGGCGACGGCCAGCAATGCACCCATTTTTTTTTGTTTCAAATCTGATTCGTTCAAAACCGTCACGGCAAGGCGCTGCTTATTGGCGGCGCTTACAATCGATTTGGTAAATTTCTCAGGCGTTTTGTCGTTCGATGGGGTGTTGATCCAATCCCGGGCCAACGTGGTTCCCTGGCATATGGAGGCAACTGTGGAGGGCAGTCGCCGAAATTTTTTGGCCGTCTCCTGCGTTACTAGGAAGTTAATCTGTTTGAGGGCTTTTTTCTTATTCGTCCCTTTGTACTTGACAAATAGATGGTTTCCAAGATAGGCGCCCTCCTGCATTGCTTCAAGCACGGCAGACATCTCTAGTTTTAATTTGTCCGATTCGGGAACAGTTATCCACACATCTGTCAGCTCTTTTTTGATGCAGTATTTAGCCGTTTTGCCGGCCATGCTCCGTAAGGTTTCCAAATCGACTTGTACACATTTGCCGAGCCCTATGAGCATTACCCGCTGCGCTTTGATCTCAGGCAGATCATAAAGAGTAACCTCATCATCTTTTTTTCCATTAAATTCCTTCAGCTTTTTTGCTTTTTTGATGACGGTTGTTAGGGCGGGATCATGGTGTAGGTTCGCATCTTCACATACCGGTACCGCCAGGATTTGGATTTTTTCTTTTTTCAAGTCGACATGTCTAAGACGCAGCATTTCCTTGCTCCCAGTTGAAATAACCTCGGTTTTGGTTATCATTATTTGCGCAAAATATCAAATCCTATGAAGCCCCAATTTTTCAATAGGTGGCTAATTTTTTTAGATAGGAGATTTGGTTCCATGAAAAAGGCTTTTTTCTGCAGGGAATAATTGCATTGTTGGTAAATAGCGGGTCCGATTCGAGGTCGTAGCGGGAGGAGGCGACCGCTTTAGCCCACAGTGCCGTGTGGGGTATCGGTGTATAATATGCTAAAATTGGTGTTATTCCGTGATGCATTGCAGTTCGGATAGATTGCTCTATGGATTGAGTGCTTTGATCGGGTAGCCCCACCAGGAGATAAGCCCCGATCTGGTCTTTTCTGAACCCCGCTTCCTTCAGACAGATGATCGCTCGGTTGAAATCTTGCTTGGAGACTTTCTTATCAATTTCTGATCGATGATCGAACTCTGCGGATTCGAGCCCGAGCCGCAAGGTAGTAAAGCCTGCTTTAAACATCAGAGCTGCAGTCTTCTTATTTATCTCCCGGATGTGAACAGCATTGGGGGTGTGAATTCGAATTCCAAGATTTGCCGTGCAAATTCTTTTCAATAAAGGAATTGCATGAGTTTCGGCATTCACTAGAAAAGCATCGTCGTATAGTACAAAATCGTGTGTTTCGAATGATTTTTGCCAAAATTTGATTTCTTCCAATACTGATTCGGGGCTTCGTTGCAGACGGTTAGGTTCGAGAAATCCTGATGCGCAATAGGCACAGTTAAACGGGCACCCTCTTGATGTCAAGATTGGCGCGTAATTTATTTTGGTTTGCAGATCCAGGGCAGGAAATGGATACGAATCAAGATCTGATATATTAACATTCGGTTGAATCAAATAACCGGTATAGCGTTCGACGATAGAAAAAAGATTCTGCTCTGCCCGATCAATTGTGATCTGGTCGGCGCCTGAGTATTTTTGGGCGTGATCTTGACATAAACGGGCGTAAATTCCACCCAATACAATTGGGGTACTCGGAAATGTGGCCTTAGTTATTTGAATCGTCTCTTGTACCCCTGGGTACCAATAGGTCATCAACGAGGTGACTAAAATCAGATCCGGTGGGGCTTGCTTGAGCAGATCTTCCTTGAACCAGCCCGGCTTGATTCCATAGCGAGAAAAATGGCGCGGGACATCATATAATCCGGCAGGTTTGATAATTCGGGTTTTTAGATAGGGACCTCGGCCATATCTTGCATACGGATTGGTTTTAGGCGCCCGGGGGTGAAAGCGATCCAGACAATCGATGTATGATACCGTCACATCATGATACCGTAGCAACGCCGCAATAGAGAGCAAACCCATGGGTTTGGCCCAGAAGTCGTAGGCTGCAAAATCATGAATCCAGGGATTCACTAGAAGGATATGAGGTACGTCACGGCTCATGATTAATGAGGGATTCGGATAAGGGCAGGCTTAGGAAACATAATAGGAAAAGTAAAACCTGTGATCTCGCACACCTGACAACACACAACCGACCACTGACAAATTTAATCATCTTCATCGGAAGGAAAGTATACCATCGACGTCTTCTTCAACTCCCTGCGGCTGAAGAGAAGGGTGTAGCTGTCCACAGATGTGGCCTGTGACATTTGGCGGGCGGTTTCACGACATGATTCTTCATCACTGGCATGAATCATTGTGTACAGATTATAGGGCCATTCTTTGGTTGGGTTGCGTCGGTAACAATGGGAAACCTGTTGAAATGCCGCCATCTTGGTGCCGACCTCTTCAATGTGGTCTTCATCAACCTTCCAAGCGGCCATCGCATTGGCAGTGAAACCTGTTTTTTGATGGCGCAGCGTCGCGCCGAAGCGTCGGATGACCCCTCGATCACAAAGGCTTTGCAGAGTCTCGAGCAATACGTCTTCAGAAATGCCCAGTTTCTCAGAGATGGATAAATACGGGCGTTCACAAACAGCGACATCTTCCTGAATCGATGCAATGATTTTTTTGTCAAGCTCGGTCAACATCTTAACTCCTGCAGCGCACACGTTGCTGCGATTGCCTGTTTTCTGGAATCTCGGTTTATTTTAGTGTTTTTTGGGCGCCCGCTATTTGTATTTATCCGGAAAGAGGTTACGAATTCCCGTTTCTGTGGCGTCACACAGCCCTCGTTCGGTAATGAAACCGGTAACGTATTTCGCCGGTGTGACATCAAATGCGAAGTTGGCTGCCGGGCTGCTGTCCGGACAAATTAAAACTCTGGTGGCCCGGTCGTTATACCATCCGTGAACATACTTAATCTCATCAGGATCGCGGGTTTCGATCGGAATCTGTTTCAGGCCGTCTCGAAGTTCCCAATCAAAGGTGCTGGATGGAAGGGCGACATAAAACGGTATGTTGTTGTCTTTTGCGGCAAGTGCTTTTAAATAGGTCCCGATTTTATTGGCCACATCTCCGGTAACCGTGGTTCGGTCCGTACCCACAATAACCACGTCTACTTTGCCTTGCTGCATGAGATAACCGCCGGCGTTGTCCGTAATAATCGTGTGCTTGACACCGTGTTTGCCTAGTTCCCAGGCTGTCAAGCGAGTCCCCTGGTTGAGCGGCCTTGTTTCATCGACCCACACATGGATGTCTAAACCCCTGTCGAATGCTGCATAAATGGGGGCAGTTGCCGTGCCGTGCTCGATGCAGGCCAGCCACCCGGCGTTGCAATGCGTCAGCACGTTGACGGTTTCACCACTTTTTTCACGGCTGATGGCTTCAATCAGAGGTAATCCGTGCTCACCAATTTTTCTGCAATTTTCCACTTCCTGTTCCGTGATGACTCCGGCGGTATTTCTGGCTAAAGCGATTTTCTCTTGGGGATCTAAAACATTTAAAACTCCAGACAAAACCCGGTCAACCCCCCAGGCCAGATTAACTGCAGTGGGTCTGGCGGACTTGATGCGTTTAGCCTCTTGAATCAAATAGGCATCACTGATTTGATTGTGCGGCGCGTTTAACGTTGCCAGATAAACTCCATACGCTCCTGTAACGCCTATCAGAGGAGCTCCTCTGACATACATGTCTCTAATGGCTTTTATGGCATCATCGACGGTTTTCAAATTTTCAATGATGAATTCGTGGGGAAGTTTTCTCTGGTCAATGATGTTTACGCTTTTTCCGTCATCGTCGAGCCAGATCGTGCGAACATTTTTGCCGTCTACCTTCATAAATAGCCTACCGGTGTCAGTTATTGCTGGTCAGCATGTAATTTCGACGCAAGACGCCGAAGGTATTCACCAGTCTTTTCCATAAAACGCACCAAAACTGGGGCCCGCGGACATAGTCAGATTACATTTTAGCCAAGGCAAAATCGGTTTGAACTTCACCGAGCAACACATGCCGTTTGAACACCTGGCGCATCCTATTGGAATCCATATGCTGATAAACGATCGGTTCTGCATCCTGCCTTTCAACCGTGACATTGGGTTCACTGCTGCACATGCCCATGCAGCCGGAGGTAACCACCCGGATGTCTTGGCGATCTGCTTCAGCCATTTCCTCCATAAGTGCGTTCATAACTTCACGCGCACCAGCGGCAATACCGCAGGTACCCATATGCACGGTGATTTTAACATTGGCGGCGCCGTGTCGCAAAGAGGTGGCCTTAGACGTCTGTTCTTTTATCTTTTTGAGATCATCTACTGTCAATTTTGCCATCTTGTTTCTCCCCTGTTATACGGATTTACGATTGGTTCGTTGCCAGTTGACTGAGACTCTCACGGATGCGTTGTGTTAAATGGTAAATCACCATAGGATCGGACAGTGACAGATCAGCCGGACCTTCTTTGAGTTCCCGTGTATCCAGGATGAACTCATTGCCATCGATGATGTGAGTATATACAAAATCGACGTTCGGATTTCCCAAAATTAACGTGGTTATCGTCGATGCCATATCCCCGATCGGAGCACGGTCGATATGATTATAGGCAAATGTCGCCCTTACGTCCGTTCCGATGCCGGGCGTCGTCTTGACGTCGATGTTCCCCTCACAGCGCTCGGCTGCCGCTGCCAGAAGAGGCAAACCCAAACCCACTCTGCGGGTGGTTCGGGATGTAACAAACGGATCTTTCAGCTTTTCAAGCTTATCGGCCGGCATACCGCGGCCGTTGTCCTGGATTTTTAGCGTTAACACGTTCCTGGATCGTGCCTCGTCTACCGAGATGTGAATGCAATTCGCCCCGGCGGTGATCCCGTTTTCAGCAATGTCCAGTATGTGAAGTGATAACTCCCGCAATCAGACCAGAATCCTTCTTCCTTCAGATTTGCAAAGGGCCCGGCGTATCTCGTCAACCGTCGGCCCCGCCATGCGAAAAACAGTCCAGGTTCTGCCGATGTCGTTCAGATAATGGGCATCGGAGGACGTTACACAAGGCAGGTTTTTGATACCGGGTATCGCTTTACTGGCCTCCGCAAGCTTAACCCGATAAGACACCTCAACACCGTCCAGTGTCAGATCTTCGGGTATGAAGCCTAGTTGATTAATAATCCCATAACCCGGTCGGTCAACATGACTGGATAGAACTAATCCTCCAAGCGCATGCGTTTTTTTGACAATATCGTGAAGTCCCAAGCGTGTCGCACCTATCAGCAGGCGTGAATTTTCACCGATAACCTCGTCCTGTTCATTAGCGACGACTTGATAGCCGAAAACCTCCGGATTGTTTTCGCCGGGCAAATTCGTATACACATAGCTCTGCATATCCAAGGCGCATTCGAGCTCATCAAACAGCGCCAGAATGTGAACTTCCTCTTTAGAGCATATTTCCAATCCTGGGATCACCGCCAGTCCCTGCTTTTTGCCCTCGTGTATCGTGGCACCGGCGTTCTCAGCCGAGTTATGATCGCATAGGGCGATCATATCCAGACCGACGGTTAGACTCCTTTGGACAATTTTTCTGGGGCTCATGTCCCAATCGCTGCAAGGCGATAGACAACTGTGGATATGCATGTCGGCCTTGAATTGTTTTAACAAAACAGGAACCTTTGAATACGATTTTTTCAAACGGATGGGGATTGCCCCACTCCCGCGGAAAACAGACGGCCGGCCAGTTGATAGGCCGAATCAGGCCAAAGAAGTATCGGAATGCCTTCCTGATTCGCTTTGAGAAGGGTGTCGTTATCCGGTGTTTGTCCACCGGTCACGATAATGGCAGCCATCTCACGCAGAACAGCGACGGCCACAGTATTTTGATGTCCCTGAATGGTCAACCAGACACAACCTTCAGGGGCATTGGCCATTATTTCACTGAGTAAATCACCACAGTAGCCGTCTTCGACTTGGCGATCGAGTCCTTTTTCGCCGGCGACAAGCTTCAGATCAAAACGCTCCACAAGATCCTTTACGGTCATATTTTCTTTTCCTTTTTTTCGGGTGCCTTTGGTTATACTGCATGCCGCTAAGAAGACACAGTCTTTTAATGAGGCCTCTCCTCGAGCAACATCTTCTGCAAATGTCCGACAATCCGGAGCACCACAGGCGCCACAGTCAGTGCCTCTAAGAAGCTCCAAAGTGTTTTCAATCTCCCGCAAAAGTTCAATGGATAGTGCCTCTTTTTGGGCCCCGAACAAATTGATCAATTTGGCGGGTTTTTTTTCCGTCTGAAATTTTCCTTTTTCGTACATACGCAAAATATTTTCACGGGGCAGTCGCCGGCCGAGGCCGAATGTTTTGACCATTTTCTGGACGACGCTTTTGGCAATATACTTGTCGATGGCTGTTAACACACCACCCAGACACCCTTCGCGGCACGTTCGAAATTCGATGTATTCAATATCCTGAAACAGACCCATTTCGATTTTTTCGAGATACATGATGGTTTCACTTAGCCCTGAAACCGCCAGCGACCGATCGATATCCATTTCCGCAATCTCACCGCCGGACATGGCCCACATCGATGCATTGCCGGTGGCGCAGGTTTCGTATTCAAACCGAGTTTGGTAAAATGGGATCACCTCCGATTGCTTAATTTGTTCAACATGCCGGGCCAATTCCGGGTATATATCATTGATTCCTAGTGCTATTTCAGGGATAGTCGGTTGGTCGTCCGATTCGCCGGATTGCGATTCCTTCTTGGTGGGGCATGGATTGATGAAATATAATGCAACCTTTTTACCCGTTTCCAGATAATACGGAATGATATGCCGCTTCACCTCCCTTGCCATGAGAGCTACCGGTCTCAATACGGGAATGACATGCGGCATAAGATTTGGAAACTGAAAGGCGATCAGTCTCACTACCACCGGGCAGACCGGCGAAATGAGCGGCCAGGGCACTTTTTTTGATTCGCGATTGCGTTTTATGAATTCTTCGCCAGCACATTGAAATATTTCAAGAAAATACGACATGTCAATGGTGTGCTGAAATCCCATATGCCGCAGTCCCATCAGAATATCCTTGGGCATGACTCCGGGAAATTGGGCATAAAGCACGGGGGAGACCAGGGCAATCGCGACATGATCATCTTTGAGTGCTTCGGGTCCCGCTGATATTGCACTTACGGCGCCGGCACTGCAAACTCGGATACATTCTCCGCAGCCGATACATTGATCGACGATGCGGATTGTTTGTTTATTTTTAATTCGAATGGCTTTTGTGGGGCATGCACGCAGACATGAGGCATGCCCGACGCATAGATGATCATCGAAACGGACGAAGCCCGAAGACTTTTCCGCATCCTTCAATCTGAGCCACCCCCTTTATCGATGTAAAACACCATCCGAACAAAGGTTCCATGACCTTCTTCAGATTCGACGCTGATTTCGTCGGAATTTTTTTTCATATTTGGCAGCCCCATTCCAGCGCCGAAGCCCATTTCTCGGTGTTCATCGGAAGCCGTAGAAAATCCGGCTTGCATCGCTTTTTCAATATCTACGATACCGGGGCCGTCATCAGATAGTTCCATAATAATTTTATCGGTATCGATTCCGAAACTCAAGGAACCGTCTCCGCCATGCATCACAACATTCATTTCACCTTCGTAACCGCAGATCGCCACCCTGCGTATCAGGTAAGGGTCAAAGTTAAGCGATTTGAGAAGATTCTGAATCTGGATTGACGCCTCACCGGCGCGAATGAAATCCCTTGACTTAATGTGATAATTTTTTCTTAAACCGGTCATGGCAGATAGCGCGTTTGTTTAAGTTTTTAAATCCATCCAGCGGACTGAATGTCATTTCCTTTTCGATCTGCACAATAATGAGGTAGGAGTTGATGTCAATACGTTACGTTGAGGCGTTTTTAACGCGGGTAATCGGGTGGTCAATTGGGAAAGAAGCCATTGTCTTAACAATCGCTTTCAATTCGAATGACCGGGGGCCTGGATGTCCCGTCTATCGTCTACCGTCCAGACCCGTTAGATTACACGCATGCAGCCTGCCGCACGACACGAACATCGAGTACGGACTCGATATTAGCGGCAACGTCTGCTCCTCGGCTAAATTGATCACCTCTTGAGGCGGTGTTTTGCCTCTAACAAAAACAACGGCCCCAACACCCGCCACGATAGCTGTTCTGATCACCTGGACGGTTGTCAGCCCTGTCAGTAGAATGCTTCCTTCGGATAATCCGGCAAGAATGTCGCTCATCAGGTCACTGGCACCGCAGGTATTGATTTCTTTATCTAATTTATGATCCCCGACCAGGACCTTCGCATCCAATGCATCAACAATTTCTGATAGTTTCATTTACTTCGCCCAATGCGACAAACTGGTTAATTTCGATTTTTACATCACGTCAGCGATTTCCGTTTTGAGAAGTATAGAATAAAAGACATTCAAGTGTCAAGGTTGTCGATGGGTTGGATTATTCGTATCCAGTCCTATACAAACAGGGCAACAATTTGGAGACCGTTCACATCAATCAACCCTTTATCGGTGAGTTTCAATTCCGGAATAACGGGTAACGCCAGAAATGACAGGGTCATAAACGGATCCAATAAATTGGAACCTAAATCATGCGAAACCTCAATGAGCCGGTCAACTCCCATGCGAATCTTGTCAACCGGTTCCCATGACATTAAACCGGCAATGGGAAGCGCTAAATTCGCCAACACCTTACCGTTATAAACGGCTGCCAAGCCGCCGCGCATTTCTGCTATAGATGTCAATGCCGTTTTCATGTCATCATCATTTGTACCCACGACAATTATATTATGCGAATCGTGTGCGACGCTGGATGCCAGAGCGCCTCGTTTAAGTCCCAATCCCCTCACAAATGCCTTTCCGATGTTTCCGGTCCCTTTGTGTCGTTCAACAACCGCTATTTTGAGCAGATCCCGCGAAGGATCGGAAACAGCCAGATCGTTAACGATTCGAACGTCATCAATTCCCTGACGGGTGATCAACTGGTCGGGAACAATCTCCATGACTCGCAGGCGTGTTCCCTTTGCCGGTATCGAAAAGTCCACCTCATCGATCTTGATGTTTATTGAAGGTCGAAGCGGAAGCGGTTTAGGGGCCGGGATTTCCGGCTTCATTTTGCCGTTTGCGGCTACCTGGATTCCGCGGAAGTAAACTTGTTCAATGTGGAGAGCTTCAAGATCGGAAAAAATAACAAAATCAGCCTGCCTTCCGGGGGCGATCGCTCCTAAATGATCAAGACGAAAATATTCGGCCGGATTAATGGTGGCCATTTGAATGGCAATGATTGGATCGAGACCGGAGCCGATTGCCTGCCGTACAATCGTGTCAATATGACCGTCGTCCAATAGATCATGAGGATGCCGATCATCCGTGCACCACATCAGCCGGCTTGCGCTGCGCTCATTGACAATAGGCAGCAGATCTTTGAGATTGCGCGCGCCGGTGCCTTGACGAATCATGATACGCATACCGCTTCGAAGCTTCTCTGCAGCTTCATGTGTGGTTGTGCACTCATGGTCGCTGCCGATGCCGGCCGAAACATAGGCATTAAGATCACGCCCCGTCAGACCGGGTGCATGCCCGTCGATGGGTTTGCCGTGCTGCTTGGCAAACTCAATTTTTGCGAGCACGTCCGGATCTCCATAAATGACTCCCGGAAAATTCATCATTTCGGCCAGGGCAACGATGCGTCTATCGGACAAAAATGGTTTTAGATCATTGGCTGTAATGCGTGCTCCGGAAGTTTCCATGTCGGTGGCCGGTACACAGGAGGAAAGGGTAAAATAAATGTTCATGGGTTGAGACTCGGCGGATCGAAGCATATAGTCAATTCCCCGGGTTCCGAGTACATTTGCAATTTCATGGGGATCTGCGGCAACAGTGGTGGTGCCGTGTACCAGCACCGCGCGCACAAATTCCGTGACGCATGCCATCGAGCTTTCAATATGTACGTGGGGATCAATAAACCCAGGTGCGACAAAACGTCCGTTCAGGTCGTTGGTCTTTTCTGCATTGTAATCACCGAACCCGATGATTCGGCCCTCCGACACAGCAAAACTTCCGGATACAATATCGCCTGTAAAGACATCCACGATTTTAGCATTGGTCACCAAAAGATCGCAGGGCTTGTCTCCGCGCGCGGCCTTGACGAGTTCATTTAGATTCATTTTTTGATCCTTAATTGTTTGGTATGGGTTTCTTGCCTTTAATTCGAACATTGAACGCGATGTCGTTGACCTTGTCTATGATTTTATCTAGGTCAATGGCAATCATTTTGCGGTCTTTGATCAGAATATTACCCGAAACCACCACATCATTAACATCGGATGCTGCCGTAGTGTATACGATGTGGGATACTGGGTGATACATTGGGACCAGATGGGGTTTGCGGGTATCCAGCACAATCAGATCAGCCTGTTTATCGATTTCAAGCGATCCTATTTTGCGGTCAAGGCCGATGGCTCTCGCTCCTTCAATCGTTGCCATTTTCAAAACGGTTACCGCGTCCATAATGGTGGGTTCGAAGGTATGTGCTTTGTGAAGTTTTGCCGTAACGTCCATTTCATGAAAGAGATCAAGATTGTTATTGCTCGCACAGCCATCGGTTCCGAGCCCGACAGTGATGCCGGCTTCTAAAAGCTTTGGTACTGGTGAAATTCCGGATGCCAATTTCATATTGCTCTCCGGACAATGAGCGACCCCGGCTCCCCGGCCTGCGATGATCGCGATGTCATCATCGGATACCCAAATACAATGAACCAGCAGTGTGTTTTGATCCAGCACCCCGATCCGATCCAAGAACCTTATTGGGGTAGATTCTTGCTCAGTTTGCAGTTGATCCCATTCGTTTCTGGTCTCCGCAGCGTGAATTTGAAAAAGCACGCCATGCTCCTTGGTTAGTGCCTTGGCATTTCTCAATGTTTTTTGGGAGCATGTGTAAGGGGAATGGCAAAATATAGAAGGGGTAATCAGCGGAGTCCGTCGTTCCCATTGTTTTAAATACCTCCTGGCGGTTGTGATGTTTTTTTCAGGATTCGCAACACCGGGCGCAGGAAAATCAATTACTCCCTGACCTAAGACGGCGCGGATCCCGATCTCGTTGACTGCCGCAGCAACTCCGCCCTCTAAGAAATAGCCGTCGCAGCATGTTGTTATACCCGACATGAGCATTTCGGTGCAGGCCAGCAGAGTACTCCAATGAACGGAATCCGATGTGATGTGATCTCTTTCAGCAGGAAATATTTTTTCGTTTAACCACACATCCAGGGGCAAGTCGTCGGCAAGCCCGCGAAACAGGGTCATCGGCAGGTGAGTATGCGTGTTTACCAACCCCGGCATGATAATGCCTCCCTTGGCGTCAATTACATCATCGGCATTGGGTAGGGGGAGGCTCACCGGTTTGGCTTCGATTCGCTTTATTCGACCATTCTTGATACAGACCATTCCGGCTTCAATAATTTCAAACGCCGGATTGACGGTGATAATGGTGCCATTGTGCACTATAAGATCGAAGGCCATAGAATTTCTTAATACGCCATGAGCAGTCACCTGAGCTCTGCCGCAATTTGTTTGACATCATCCATTGCTTTTTCGATATCGAATGACAGGAGAATGCCGTTTTCCATGACGATTCTGCCGTTGATTATCGAGGTTGTGACATCACTTCCTCTGGCAGCATACACTAAATGGGATGTCGGATTATACAGCGGCGTCAAGTGAGGTTTGTGGGTATCGATGACAATGAGATCCGCGTTTTTACCCGGCTTAAGGGAACCGATGATATCATCCATCCCCAAGGCCCTGGCGCCTTGGATGGTTGCCATCCTCAAAACCGTATGAGCATCTAAAACGGTCGGATCAAGGGTATTTACTTTGTGGAGCTTGGCCACGGTATCCATTTCCTGGAAGACGTCCAAGTTGTTGTTGCTGGCACACCCGTCTGTCCCTATGCCCACACAAATACCGGCCGATAGAAGCTTCGGTATCGGCGCAATGCCGGAGGCTAACTTCATGTTACTTTCGGCATTATGTGCGACTTTGACATCAAAACGACTCAGTAGAGCGATATCACTTTTTGTGAGGGCAACACAGTGACAGGCCAATAGATTGGGATTGAGTATTTCCAGATCGGCCAGATGTTCCACCGGCGTCCGGTTGTAACGCTCTTTTACAGCCTGCACCTCACTCTGAGTTTCGGCAACATGGATCACCAGCGGGATATTGTGCTGCTGAGTTATGGCAGATGCCTGTTTTAACAGATCCGGAGCACATAGATACGGAGAGTGCGGTTCTAATGCCACCGTGACCAATGGATCGTCGGCCCATTTGTTGATGAGCATTTGCGAATATTCAAATCCTTTTTCGATCGGTCCATAGTTCGGCGAGTCAAAGTCGTATAGCACTTCACCCACAACAGCCCGAATCCCGGCACATTTCGCTGCCCGGGCGACGGCATCTTCAAACAAGTACATATCGCAAAAGCATGTTGTCCCCGATAGTATCATTTCGGCGCATGCCAACAGGGCGCCGGAATACACTTTTCCCTCATCCAGTTTTGACTCTGCAGGAAATATATGCTCGTTCAGCCAGGTCATTAACGGCAAATCATCGGCGATACCCCTAAAGCACGTCATCGATGCGTGGGTATGAACATTCACTAAACCCGGCATAATTATTCCACCCGCTGCATCAATGACTCTGGAGATCTGCCAGTCTGCGAATTCATCCGCACTCGCGACGGCTGCAATCCTATCGCCATCGATAGCGACGGCGCCATTCATAATCTGTCGTTCGGATTCCTCCATGGTTAGAATCGTGCCATTGGTAACCAAAATATCAGCTGATCGTTTCTTCATGTACATTCTCCACCACCAGTTGAATGATTTTTTCAAGCATCGGGGCAACATTTTTTGCAACGGCGATAATGTCTTCAACTGTTACCGAAAAAGGGTTATCCGGGTCGTTAATATTGGTGATGATCGAAAGTCCCAGGATTCGCATCCCAGCGTGCACGGCGGCGATGACCTCTTGCACCGTTGATAAACCGACGGCTTCGGCGCCGATCGCCTTTAAAAATCGTATTTCCGCCGGGGTTTCCAGTGAAGGTCCTTTAAGACCAACGTAAACACCCTGGCGTACCTGAATTCCTTCGGAACCGGCGGCAGTTGCTGCCATGTGTGCAAGTTGTTTGTCATAGGCCTGGGTCATGTCGGGGAAGCGAAGGCCCCAGCTGTCTTCATTCGGGCCGATCAGAGGATTTGCTCCCGTTAAGTTGATGTGATCGGTGATGATCATGATGTCACCGGCATTAAACGTCGGATTCAAGCCTCCGGCTGCATTGGTTAAAATCAAAACCCGCACACCAAGTTCCTGCATGACCCGGATCGGAAACGTGACTTCCGCCGCAGTGTAACCTTCATACAAATGAAAACGCCCTTGCAGGGCCATTACCCGACAACCCCGCATGTCACCGACGAGCAGTCTACCGGCATGGCTTTGAACGGTTGAAATGGGGAAGTTGGGAATATCCCCATAGTGCAGATCGGTTTTTATTTTCATGGCCGCGGCATTGTCACCGAGTCCGGTGCCGGTCAGCAGTCCCACGTAGGGAGGCTTTCCAATTCGCTCCCTGATATATCCAGCGGTTTGACCAACTTTCTGTTTATATCCATCCATAAGTACCTCCTGCTGTCTTCTTAATAATTTAAGCGGTTCATCTTAGTTCAGCATAATGCCTCAGTCAAGAAATCATGATGCAAATACAAGAGGTCAAATTGGATTTAAACGTGTGTTAGGATTGACTTTTCGATCTGATTGTGTGATATTGCATCCTTAATTTTTTGCCCGCGGCCGTTGTTGTTTAATTCTTAAATCCTCTTGGAGATCATGATATGACGTACGATACGCATCCTCAACATCCTGACATTCATGAAGATATGTGGAAACAAATTAATGAAATTATTATGGCCAATCGCGATATTCCCGGATCGGTCATCGGTGTTTTGCGGGAGTGTCAAAATGTTGTAGGATATCTTCCAGTAGAGTTGATCGATCATATCAGTTACGGTCTCAATTTGTCACGGAGTGAGGTATTTGGTGTCGCTTCCTTCTATTCGCTGTTTTCATTTGAGCCTAAAGGGCGTCATATAATTAAGGTCTGTATGGGAACAGCCTGTTATGTGAAGGGCATCAAAGAGGCGATCAGTCGCGTCGAAAACGAATACAACCTGAAAGAGGGCGGTGTCACCGAAGACCGCCGCTTTTCACTAGAAGCTGTCAGGTGCCTGGGTGCCTGCGGACTTGCTCCGGTGGTGGTGGTAGATCAAGATACCTATGGTGGGGTGACGGCCGATAAGGTCGTCAAAACCCTCGAAAAATATGAATAAATGAGGATATCTGGGTGATAGCGGTTTGCCGACAGTGAATGGCATTGTGTTAGTGGTTTTAGGGGGTGCAATGGTTTCCAATAATTTCAGCGGATCGTCTCTCGGTATTGCAGGAGAATAGAATGAACAAGGTTAGAACCCAGTTAATGCTATGTGGCGGCACAGGATGTCAGGCTAGTGAGAGCAAAGCGTTTCAAGACGTACTGCAAAAAGAACTCGAGCGCCAAAATCTTGCCGATGAAATTAAAATAATTGAAACCGGTTGTAACGGCTTTTGTGCGGTTGGTCCGGTTATGCTTGTCCAGCCCGAGGGGATTTTCTATCAGAAACTTAAAGCCAAAGACGTTCCTCATCTGGTCGAAGAACATTTTCTCAAAGGTCGACCGGTTAAAAAGCTTTTCTACGTGGAGCCTGCATCGAAAGAAACCATTCCCACCATGGACGAAATTCCTTTTTTTTCTTCCCAGATGTTTTGGGCGATGCGCAACAAAGGAGAAATTGATCCGGAGGTTATCGACGAATATATTGCCCGAGACGGATATTTCGGAGCTGCGAAAGCATTGCAGGATATGACTCCTGAACAAATTGTCGAAGAGGTTAAGATCTCGGGTCTCAGAGGACGCGGGGGAGCCGGCTTTCCGACTGGTTTAAAATGGGAGTTTGCGCTCAAGAGTCCCGGCAATACAAAGTTTGTTCTCTGCAATGCAGACGAAGGGGATCCCGGCGCGTTTATGGACCGAAGCATTTTGGAGGCCGATCCCCATGCCGTTGTGGAGGGGATGCTGATTGCCGCTAAAGCCATTAACGCCCATCAGGGATATATCTACGCCCGCACCGAATATCCATTGGCCATCAGACGGTTGGGCATTGCCATTAAGCAGGCCCGCGAATACGGATTGCTGGGCAAAGATATATTCGGAACCGGGTTTGATTTCGACATCGACATTTATCAGGGTGCCGGAGCGTTTGTTTGCGGTGAAGAAACAGCCCTGATGAGATCAATTGAGGGCAAACGGGGAATGCCCCGGCCCCGCCCACCGTTTCCGGCGCTCAAGGGGTTATGGGATAAACCGACCATATTAAATAATGTTGAATCGTTAGCCAATATCCCCCAAATTATATTAAATGGAGGTGACTGGTTTGCCAGTGTCGGCACGGAAAGCAGCAAAGGGACTAAGGTCTTCGCCCTATCCGGTGATGTAAACAACATTGGACTGGTGGAAGTACCTATGGGAACGACGCTGCGAACCATCGTATATGATATTGGAGGGGGGATTCCCAACAAACGAAAATTTAAGGCGGTCCAGCTCGGTGGTCCCTCGGGTGGATGCGTCCCGGAAGAACATTTGGACACACCCGTGGATTACGAAGCTATTGCGAAAGTCGGGGCCATTATGGGATCCGGCGGCGTCATCGTCATGGACGAAAATACCTGTATGGTCGATATGGCCCGCTTTTTCATGGATTTCGTTCAGGATGAATCCTGCGGCAAATGCACTCCCTGTCGCGAGGGTACGCGCCGACTTCTGCAACTACTGGAAAAGCTGTGTGAAGGCAAAGGTGAAGAGGGAGATATAGAAAAAATGGAAGAGCTCTCTTTTGCCATCAAGGATACGGCTCTTTGCGGCTTGGGGCAGACGGGGCCCAATCCGGTCCTATCCACCCTGCGATATTTCCGGAATGAATACGAGGCCCATATACATGAAAAACGATGCCCGGCTAAACGCTGCATCCCCTTGTTAAGGTTTGAAGTGGAACCCGATCTATGTACCAAATGCGGGCTATGTTTCAGAAGCTGCCCGGTAGAGGCGATTGATTGGAAAAAGAAGGAAGTGGCCAAAATCGATAAGGAAAAATGTATTCAGTGCATGACATGTTTTGATAAGTGTAAATTTGGCGCAATATTCTGATTACGAATTACAAATATCAACTGTCGCCTAATTGAGCCTGCTCGCACAACAAAGGTTCATCATTTCACATTCCGAAAATCGGAGGGACTTTATTTACCATAACTACTTATTGGAGTACTAACATGACTGAAGCATTGCTTTTAATGGGAGGCATGGGGCTGGTTATCAGTGCTGTTTTAGCTTTGGCGTCCAAAGTTTTTTATGTCTATGTCGATCCGAAAATATTGGATGTTGAAGATGCTCTACCGGGTGCAAACTGAGGCGGCTGCGGGCTGCCGGGTTGCAGCGCCAATGCAGAAGCGATAGTGTCCGGAATTGCCGCACCCAATTCCTGTGTGGCGGCCGGTCCGGAAGTGGCCGAAGCCATCGCTGAGATTATGGGAGTTAAAATTGAGGCCAAAGAACCGGACATTGCCCTGCCGGGTTGTTATTTCGGAGTGCAGGATGCAGACACCAAATATATCTATGACGGGCTCGATGATTGCAGGGCAGTAGCGCTGTTAAGTGGAGGAGTGAAAATCTGTACTATCGGTTGCCTGGGTCTTGGTACGTGCGCAAAGGCCTGTCCTTTTGATGCGATAACCATGGGGCCCAAAGGTCTCCCGGTGGTAGATGAAAAAAAATGTACCGGATGCGGTACCTGCGAACGTGTTTGTCCGAAACATATTATTAATTTGTCCTCGGTTACCCGCCGAATCATGAGAGAATATACGACAGATGAATGTACAACTCCTTGTCAGCGTGGCTGTCCGGCGGGCATAAATATCCGAGAATACATCCGACAAATCTCATTAGGTAATCATCATCGTGCGGTGCAGGTCATCAAGGAGCGCAATCCGTTTCCGGCCGTGATCGGAAGAATATGCCCCAGACCCTGCGAATTGGAATGTCGCCGCAATTTCGTCGATGAGCCCGTGGCGATTAACTATTTAAAACGATATGCCGCCGATTACGAAAGAGAAAGCGGTGAACGGATCTTTCCCTATAAAGCACCGACAACGGGACGTAGAATCGCCGTTGTCGGCGGTGGTGTGGAAGGGCTGTCAACCGCATTTTTTGCTGCTAGACTGGGACACGATGTCACTGTTTTTGAAGCGACATCAAAACTCGGTGGGCTTTTACGGAGCGCCATTGCAACTGAACGGCTTCCCGAGGAGATCCTCGATTGGGATATAGAAGGTATTCTCGATATGGGCGTAAAGGCGGAAACCGGCAGCGTTATGGGCAAGCATATTACTATCGACGCGCTGTTCCAACAGGGATTTGAATCTGTTTTTCTGGCTGGCGGCGGTTGGGATAGCCGCCTGGCTCGTGGCGGCATATCAGAGATTGAATCGCCTATTCCAGGAACCTATCTGTTGGTCGATCTATTAACAGCTGCGGCTGAAGGCAGCGATAGACTTTCCTGTTCCTCAGATGTTGTGATTTCCGGTGGTGGGAAGTTGACTTTGGAGGCAGCCAAAGCATGTAAACACTATGGTGCGCATAGAATTACCATATTGTTCCGGGAAAATTGGGAAAATAGCCCTGTATCCGATACCGAGCTGAAAAACCTGGGTATCGACGGTGTCAACATCATTTACAATGCCGGCATCGGTTGTCTCCGTGGAGAAGCGGATGACCTCAAGGAATTGGAATATATCGACACCGACACCTTGCAAAAGGTTGTTTTGCCTGCTCAAACCTTAATCATGGCCTCGGGACGTTTCCCGGAACTCATTTTTGTTGAATCTAAACCGGATGAGGCTGAATCCGAAGAACCATCGAATCAGCCGGTACTATGGGAAGCAATCCCGCCTTACAAGCAACCGGCATTCAGAGATAAAATCGGACTGTTTGCCGACGGCGATGCGCTGGCTGACTACAGTGCGGCGATCAGGGCCATAGGGGCCGGAAGACGAGCGGCAGCCTCTATCCAGCAGCTTCTGTACGGGATTGACCCCTCTCTCACGGAGCATGTCATCACTCCGCAGTCTTTTGTACAGGATGTTGATCATGTTGATCATGTTGCCGCCAGTCAGCGCCAAATTATGCCTATTCGCAGTGGGCGAGAACTGGTAGAATGTGGTGAGCTCGAGCGTGGCTTCAGCGATGACGAGGCCAGGTACGAAGCCTCAAGGTGCCTACAGTGCGGTCTGATCTGCTATGAACGATCTGAAAAACCGCAACTTCAGAAAGAAGCTGCTGTTACGTTACATACATAAATATTCGATGTGCTCTGAGGTTTGGCTGTCAATTAGCCGTTTATTACATCATGGTGTTTATGAAAACGTGCGGGAAGGAAGCCGGCATTGGCCACTGAACATGGCGTCGTAACCAAAACCGAATCGACATCTGCTTGGGTTAAGACCGTGAAGTCCGGTGCGTGCAAGGATTGCTCTGCCAGAGGTTCCTGCCATTCCCTCAGCAGCAGCGATGAAATGGAAGTCAAAGCTATCAATGCGGCCGGTGCCAAGGTAGGGGATAGAATTGTCCTAAGTTTTGGAACGTCATCACTCTTTAAGGCAACCTTTTTGCTGTATGTGTTTCCGATTTTGCTTTTGATCCTCGGCGCGGTGATTGGTCAGCAGATTGCACCCTCTTTTGGCATGAATCCCTCAGCTCTCTCTGCAATTATTGGTTTTTCTTTTTTTTTCGCAGCCGTCCCGGTCATTAAAATTATGGCGAACAGGATGGCGAAAAAGAATGAATACAAGCCCAAAATTATAAAAATTCTGACCCGGACGAGCCAGTTGCCGCGCAGCGGAAACCCCCTTTTACCGGGGAGCCAAAAAGAATAGATTCATTATCAATGCAGTTCGGCACCAAAAACCGGAGCTACGGGGCAAGCGAAAGTATCCCGGTTAAACTACTGACTCTTGGTGGGGAAAAGGTCCTCAATGTCGCAATTCTTGATTTTGAGCAGACAGCTGGTCAGAGCCTCCGTTTCGGTTTCCCCGACCCCCTGCAATTCCTGCTTGGCAACAATATTGATTAAATTGGGAACTGCCACGAATTTGCCTGCGAGATGACCCGCGATCTGTTCATGTACGTCAATGTAAAGCATTCTTTGGTTTCTGATAAGGTTGTATCTGGAAACTCTTGTCAGTATGTCGTTTTCCCTTAAATCCCGCATGTGTTGTTTTCCTTCCCAACTGTTTTCAGCCGGCGGCAGCCACTCGTTGCAATGACCAAAATAGGTCACTTGCGTAAAGCGCTATCAAGAAAAATGAATAGCGGTTATTCCTCTTCCAAAGACAATTTCAGTGGAAAACCGTTTTCCCGGGCGAGGGTGGTCACCTGCTTGGTCTTGGTCTCGGCGACCTCGAAGGTGTAGATTCCGCATACTCCGATCCCGTTTTTATGGACATGCCACATAAGCCGCGTAGCCTCCTCAAGTGACTTGTTGAAAATTGCCATTAGAATTTCCACCACGAATGCTTTCGTTGTGAAATCGTCATTGTGTAGGAGAACTTTGTACAATGGGGGTTCCGTAACGTGTTCGTCAATTTCGGTTGTTAGTTCTTTTTGTAAATCAGGAATATTATCGCTCATCGAAACACGCCTCCCCTGGCACGAATCATATCAACAATCTAATAGTCATAAAATAGAAATCAAGTTTATTGCTAAAAAAAAGCAGCTCCTTAGTTTCTTGGCTGAAGAGCTGCTTGCAGTTGCAGTAAGTGAAAAAAATTAAATGGCGCTTTTCAATTGCTTACCTGCTTTGAATTTAACGACATTTCTTGCTTTGATTTTTATGGGTTCACCGGTTTGAGGATTGCGGCCTTTGCGAGCCTTTCTTCCTCCTAATTTGAATGTTTATACCTAACGTTCAGTAAACTGTATTTGCAGCCAAATTAACGCAGTGTCGTTTGAAAGTCAATAGGTGAGCGCCCATTTCTATTGAATTTGCAAGAAGAAATTTACGAGAAGGTTTTAATACCATGCATTCCAGCGCAGTCGAAATCAAACATTGTCAATTTTTAAAAGGTGACATACGATTAACTTCAATCAGTTGCTCAGAGCGCGGGTTAAGGAATCGGGATGCGGTTGATTGTGTGTAAGCCAATGCCTTTTAAAAATAATTGATCCTAAAGCATGCTAAATTACTGTTTAAAAAATTGACTATTCGTGATAAAAATTTATAAAGAATATGTCACCGGATTAAAGAGGTAATAGTATGACCGAAAAGGTATATATAACCAGCAAACAAATGGCCACCTTTGTTTGCCCCAAATGTCAGAGATCTAAAACTGTGAATGTTTCTCAGTACGCGAAGATTGAAAAGATCATAACTGTCAATGTCAAATGCCCGTGCGGGTATACCTATAAAGCCATTCTTGAAAAGAGAAAGCGTTACCGTAAGGCAACAAATCTAGCGGGATCATACACTCAAATTGTTGATGGAAGAGAGCTGTACGGGGGATTAATGACGGTGAAAGATCTGTCCACCACCGGAATGAAACTTCAAATTAATGCGGATCACGATTGCACTGTGGGTGATTTGATTCGAGTCGAATTTCATCTCAATGATACACAGCGAACGTTCATCTCGAAAAAAGTGATTATTCGAAATATAAATGGCGCCTATATCGGAACACAGTTCGCACCTACCGAAGCGATCAATAAAGCTTTAGGTTTTTACCTTTTCAGTTGACCCGGCAGCGCATGGTGGGTATGGCCAAGATAAACAAAGAACCGAAAGAGTCAAATGAGACATATTTATAGTCTAACAATCCCCCCATGCATTCACTTGATCGAACCATATGTCTAATGTGAAAAGAGGTATCTGTGAAAACGCGATGTAGCTGGGCGGGCAGCGATCCTATTTATGTAGACTATCACGATACGGAGTGGGGGGTACCGTTGCACAATGATAAGAAGTTGTTCGAATTTCTTATCTTGGATGGCTTTCAGGCAGGATTGAGCTGGTTGACGATTTTGAAGAAACGGCAAAACTACAGAGAGGCGTTCGACAATTTTGATCCGCAAAAAATTTCTGAATACGGCTCGCGCAGAGTGAACGAGCTACTGCGAAATAAAGGTATTGTTCGAAACAAACTTAAGGTCGAGGCTGCGGTCCAGAATGCCAGGTCATTTCTGTCCATTCAGAGCGAATTTGGATCATTTGATAGCTATATTTGGCAGTTTGTTGGTGGTAAAACACGAATAAACCAATGGAAAACCGTCGCAGAAATTCCTGCGCAGACAAAACAGTCCGCAACCATGAGTGCAGATCTTAAGAGACGAGGGTTTGGATTTGTGGGTCCAACCATCTGTTATGCCTTTATGCAGGCAGCGGGTTTGGTAAATGACCACGTGGTTAGCTGTTTTCGTTATCGGGGGGTTTCGCAAACCACGTCTAATTGAATTTACTAACCCGCGACATCGGTATGATAGACGTTGGTTTAAAATTTCGAAACAGATCTGAAGGCCGTACCCAGGTGAATAAGAATATTTGGTGTTTGAAGCCGCTTCGAGGCAAGTCGGTGATTATTGATTAGGAAGGTGAAAAATGGCGTATTGTTCGTATTGCGGCCGAAACCACAATGTCGGCTTCGTGTCCACGCGTTTTTCAGGAACAGACGGGGTTTCATTGGAAACTGCCAAGTGGGCAGATGTGTTTAAAAAAGTCGGTTTCTCCTGCTATTATTTTGCCGGTGAGCTGGATCGACCGCCTGACCGGTCATATCTCGCCGAGGAAGCTCACTTTCAACACCCGGAAATCAAAGATGTTTTCCGGAATTGCTTTGGAGCCAGGGTTCGGGGACGATTTGTCACTCAAAAGGTCTATAAACTAAAACGAAGGCTAAAAGATGATCTATACCGTTTCATTGAAAGATATGAAATTGATTTGTTGTTGCCGGAAAACGCATTAACCATTCCCCTGAACATACCCCTCGGCATCGCCCTTACCGAAATCATTTCGGAAACCGGCATACCAACCATTGCCCATCATCACGACTTTTTCTGGGAACGCCAGCATTTTATGACCAATGCCGCCTGGGACTATCTTAATATGGCATTTCCACCGCATTTGCCGACAATTCAGCATGTGGTTATCAATTCTTCAGCGGATAATCAATTGAGTCTACGGACGGGTATCTCATCAACCATTATTCCGAATGTCATGGACTTCGAAAATCCCCCCCCGATAGCCGGCAATTTTGATTCCAGCGGCTTTAATTCTGACGATAAGGTACCGGCAGACGTTGAGTATACCTCTGATGTGCGCCAAGCCCTTGGGGTAGCCGATGACGAGTTGTTGGTTCTACAACCGACTAGAGTGGTTAAGCGCAAAGGGATTGAGCATGCAATTGAATTGGTGCATCGTTTAGGTATGAAAGCCAAGCTGATCATCTCGCATGCTTCCGGCGATGAGGGGTATGATTATGAACGCCGGGTTCGGGAATACTCCAAATTAATGAAAGTCGATACGTATTTCGTGTCTAATATTATCAATGAAAAAAGAGGCGAGACGAAAAACGGGCGAAAGATCTACACCCTGGAAGACGTCTATCCCCATGCCGATCTGATTACCTATCCGTCTACCTTCGAAGGATTTGGCAATGCCTTTCTTGAAGCGATTTATTTTTGCCGTCCGATTGTTGTAAACACCTATTCGATCTATGCCATGGATATCAAGCCCAAGGGTTTCTCGGTAATTGAAATTGACGGCTATGTTTCGGATGAGGCGGTTCGAAAGGCCAGAAAAGTGCTAACCGATCCCAAGCTCCGCAGTAAAATGGTTCGGCATAATTACGAGACGGCCAAGAAATATTTCTCTTACTCCGTACTTCACAAAAAACTGAAGAATTTGATTTCCGATTGCACCGGTTGTCCGCTGGACGGCACAGGAACTTAGTACGCTTTGCTCATCTCGCATACAGCCGGAAAATAATGGACCACGGAGGGATGCACTGGTGGGTTTTAAGCAGTATTCCACTGTTGCCGTATAGGGATGCCACGATATATCTTTCCATTAGAATAACATTAATTTCATAGGGTCATAGAAATTCCGAGACCTCTCGATGCGGGTGCGGCGTCACGAATGTGGGCTGCAATCCAACACGTTGAGATGTAAATTTGATTGCGAGAATGGGTTCAGGAGTGCTGCAATTGGCTTGGATGTGATATCATTTGTTGACACGGTGTAGGCATAGTTTCCATACCCCAGCACTCCATTTCTCAGAAGATCCTATCAGTCACCCATTTTCGCCATGTAGTCATCATACATGGTCTCCAGCGCCAGTTTGTGTTTCGCTTCCTCTTGGCAGAGAATTTTGAACAACGTTTTGCTTTCTTCGGTATCTGCTTGATCCTGAAACTGGTTATATAGCTTCAACGCTTTTTCTTCTCGTTTCATCGCCAGCATGAGGATCTCGTTGTATCCCATGCCGGGCTGATATTCCAGATCGACGACATAGTCACTGCGTTTAATATCCGTTATCCATTTAAATTTATAATCGCCCATTTTTTTAGAAACGCCCCTTGTCTTGAACTCCTCCAACATTTTCTGGTGTTTGCGCTCTTCTACGGCAAATTCTGCAAACATTTCCCCTGAACCGGAAAATGACTCCTCTTTGCTTAGACCGGCATAAAATTCAGCCGCCTCCACTTCCTTTTGAATGGCAAAATCCAAAATGTCCTGTAAACTTTCAAACTGCATGCTTTTCTCCTTTCGTATCTTCTATATAGTAAGACTATCCAAAAACCGGTGTGAAATGGTCTATGTACAAGTTATAAATCTATGTCATACTTTCCATCTTTTATGCCTTCGTGGTGAATAGTTTTTGGTGGTTCCGAGCAAGCTCGTATAGCGTTAAACTTATTAAGAGCTCATACCAGTATTTATTAATGTTTTCAACTGTTCGAATAGGCTGTTGCAAATTCCAACTTCGATGTTGGAAAATGCTACATTTATTTAACATTTTAAAAATATTAACAAAAAATTAGAATTACCTTTTTATTTCTGCATTTATTTTGCTTTATGTAGAAAAATTAAACACGAATGAGCACCTGTCCAGAATTTTTATTAGATTGCCTGGTAAATAGTTTAGTCTAATGATATCAAATAGTTCAGTTTTAACTTCTCTGTCTGCAATCAACCTGGCACATGACTTGCTCTACGTAAGCGTAAAACGATGATGTTCAATTCAAACAAAGGAGAGTGAGAAATGGCTGAAAGAAAGAAAGAAGACCGCAGAAGTCAGGTGGGATTTGGATCTACCTATAGAAAAGGCAACGGCGATGATCTGAAAGCCAAGCAGGCGATCGGTACGGTGATGGGCGGCCAGGTGTGGATGGTCAAGCCGGACAAGAAAGCCAAAGCATCCAATCCCTGTCTCTGGATGCAAGCCGGAGTGGTAAAATTCAAAAATTGCGATAATTATTACGATTGTACTACCTGCAAATATGATAATGCGATGGGCCAAAAAGCCGCTAAAGGCAAGCAATTTACCTGGCAGGAAGCCATGAAACTGAGACCTGCCATGGATAGAGTCTGCCGACACAGTCTGACAAACCGTATTGACACTCGGATTTGTGCTTACGATTACGCATGCTCAAAATGTGATTTTGATCAGTACTTCGAAGATGTGTGGACCACTAAGACCACAAGCATGCCCTTTGAGATTCAACAGGTGAAAGGATTTGATGTGCCCATGGGGTATTATTTTCACGACGGTCACGCCTGGGCGCGCATTGAAAGCGGCGGATATATTCGCGTTGGTCTCGATGACTTTGCTCTGAAAGTGCTGGGCAAGGCCGACGCACTGGATCTTCCGTTAATGGGGAAAGAGCTGGATCAGGGAAGAATTGGTTGGGGATTAAAACGCAAGGATAACTTGGCGGATGTGCTGTCACCAATTGACGGCGTCATTGTGGAAGTGAACTCAAGAATCAGAGAAAATCCGGAACTCGCCAATCGTGAACCTTACAGCGATGGCTGGATTTTTATGGTTCGCACGCCGGATATCAAAGCGACCATGGGAAAACTCATGGCGGATCAAAGCAGCCTCAGCTGGATGAACAATGAGGTAAAAAACTTGGAAACTATGATCGAAGATGTCGCCGGTCCTCTGGCCGCTGACGGTGGGTATCTGGCTGAAGATGTTTACGGTAATTTACCTCAGCTTGGCTGGAACAATCTGACCAGGGCGTTCTTGAAGACGTGAGGAAGGTTGAGCCTGTTAGCCGGCTGCCGTCTTACTCCGAGAGTTCTCAAGAGCAACCGGCTCAACCGGTCACCGGCTGGTCTTAAGCAGCAACTTCAAAGGCATAAGGAAAAAAAATGAACTCAGCCCAATCAAAGGATAAGCGTCAAACGAGTCTTAGTCCCTGTGTCTGGAAACAAGCCGGCGTGGTTCGCCATAAGAATTGTGAGATTGACTATCATTGTGAAGCTTGCCGATTTGACCGGGCCCTGAGGCGTGAGGCCCGTCTAAATAGCGAACTCAAACACCAGGGTAAAAAGCAAAAAGGCCATCGTGGTCGCATCGTATTCTGGAAAGACAGATTAAGAGAACTCCCGCAATGGAAGCGTCCTTGCCTGCATCATATGAAACAGCGCATCGATTTCCGAACCTGCACCCACGACTACCAATGCGGTAATTGTGAGTTCGATCAGTATTTTAGCGATCAATACACGGTTCACGCCGTGGTTCGGCCGGTGGATGTTCTTGATATTAAAGGCTTCAAGGTACCCCATGGATATTACCTGCATCGGGGACATACCTGGGTGAAGATTGAAGAAGGGGCGACCGTCAGAATTGGTCTTGATGACTTTGCCCTGCGGATGCTGGGTCCGCTGGATCGTATCGATGCACCCCTTATGGGTAAAGAAGTCGAGCAGGATCGGGGTGATATTCTTTTGCGCCGCGGTTCGAACCAAGCCAGAGTGCAAGCGCCCGTCAGCGGTGTCGTTACCGAAATAAACCCTGCTCTGAGAGAGAAAGGCAACCTGGCTAACCAAAATCCATACACCGAAGGTTGGGTCATGCGGCTGCATTCCAACACTCTCCGCCAGGATCTCAGAAATTTGATGATCGGCGAGCAGGTCCGTGAGTATCTGGACACTGAGATTGATCGACTTTACCAGGTGATTGAAGAAGAGGCCGGTCCTCTGGCGGCCGACGGCGGGTATTTAGGAGACGATATTTACGGCAATCTCCCGAAATCCAGCTGGCAGAGACTAACCCAATTGTTCCTGCATGCGTAAATCTTCTTAAAAAATAGTCATCACCAATCAGTGAACAAATTGTCAATATCGATGCGAAAACTACCGGTGATAATGCCGACAGGAATCACGCCGATATCAACACCGATTCTTTTCCAGGAGAATCCGAGAACACCCGCTGCATACACGCTCATCCCCCCGATATTGGTCAGGTCATCACCATAACCATAAAGCAAGCCAAACCTGTAGCCGATATCCATGCGGGAATTCTCGCTAAAGTTGTGGGAATAAACTTCTCTTGCGGGACCGATAAACCAGGCACGATCATCATGGCTGTTGATAAAGGTTCCTGCGGCAATGCCATAATATTGCGCACCGATTAAATAGCCCTCGTCATTGTTGCGGCCATCTCCGAAAAATTCACCGGTCCCATCTAAATGTAAGCTCCACATTCCTAAAAGCACAGCATCTCGTGCTTTTTTGCCCCAAATTTTGCCCCAAAAACTTTTTTCAGATTGAACGGTGTATTCTTCTCCCTGGGCGACGAATTCAGAATAATTTGGATCTGATTCTTCTGCAAGTTCTTCATTGTAGAATTCAAATTCGATATAGTTTGGATCCAATAGTTGTGGTGAGTTGTCTTGCTCGCCGATGGCACTATTTACAAAACAATGCATACTAAGCAAGATGACTAAAAATGTAAGGTGCCTCAATGGTGACCCGTTGGCTTGAATCGTTCTGGTAATTGCAAAGAATATCATTGTCTATTGTTTCTCCAGTCGCTTAATTTCATCCTCCAGCATGATCTTGCAATATCGGCAAAGCTGATCTGATTTACGGTCAACATCCTCTTCGCACCGGCAGTAATGCATGATGCAGGTGTGGTCCGGACAATGGCGTAGATTGAAGGTATGGGCCAGTTCATGGATAGCCTCTTTTTTGATGCGCTCGACATACTTTTGTTGGATATTGACACCCAAATGCCCCGCGTTCAAGCGATACGTAGACACAACGCAGGCTTTTCCTCCCAGCTGAGCTTCCCCGTATACGTGGGTCAAAATAGGAATGAATAAATCTACGGATGCAACTGCCAGTACCTTAGTGGCATTTTCAGGTATCCGGGAAGCCAATTGATCCAGAATCAATGTGGATTGATATTGATTGCGGTTGGCGTCAAAGGCAAAGACGATGTCCTGCAGAAGAGAACCGGTTTCAGTTGAGAAACCAAATACACGCTTGATTTCCCCGCCAATCGTCTCAATCAGTTCCAAACTGATTTCTCCAATGGGAGAAATCAGGATTCTATGTTCGCATCGGGAAGTCAAGCCGTCTTTCGAATATCATATCGTTTGATTTTGCTGTACAGGGTCGAACGATCAATGCCTAGTATTTTTGCACTCCGGGCGATGTTATAGCCATTGTCCATAAGAATCTGTCGGATGTGGGATTTTTCTACTTCCTTCAAGGTGTTGCTTTTGGGGGTATGAAGGGGTTCATGGCAGAAAATAGGTAAATGCTCGGGCAGGATTTGACGATCTTTGCCGACGACAACAGCCCGTTCGATAGCATTCTCAAGTTCGCGTACATTTCCCGGCCAGTCATAGAGCATCAGCTCATCCATGGCTGTGCGGCTGATTTTGTCGATGGGTTTATTGGTTTCTTGGGAAAAACGCTGCAGGAAATGTTCTGCCAACAACGGTATATCCTCTTTGCGCTGATTGAGCGACGGCATTATTATGGATATGACATTTAAGCGGTAAAACAGGTCTTCGCGGAATTGACCATCCTTGATGGCTTTTTCGAGGTTTCTATTGGTGGCGGCGATTACCCGGAAATCCACTTCCATGGGCTGGGTTCCGCCAACACGATAGAATACCCGATCCTCCAACACCCGAAGTAAATCGATTTGCATTCGCATGCCGATTTCGCCGATTTCATCCAGGAAGAGGGTCCCGCCGTGGGCCAGTTCCAGCCTGCCCTTTTTGGTTTCCTTGGCGTCCGTAAACGCTCCTTTCTGATGGCCGAAAAGCTCGCTTTCCATGAGATGCTCGGGAATGGCACCGCAATTCACGGTTACAAATGGTCCATTGCACCGTGGACTGTTCGTGTGGATCGCCTTGGCAGCCAGACCCTTGCCGGTACCTGTCTCTCCGGTAATGAGTACGGTTGAGTCCATAGGCGCCACATCGCAGATGAGATTAAAGATGTTCTGCATGGCTGGGGATTGACCGATCATGCTTTCAAAACGGGTGCGTTCTCTCTGCTCCTCTCGAAGAAAGAGCATTTCCCGTCGTTGCTCCTGGTGGGCGATGATTTTATCAATCTGGACTCCCAGTTCATTGGGGTCAAATGGCTTGAGCATATAGTCGTAGGCGCCGTTTTTCATGGCTTCAATGGCTGTGGGAATAGAACCATAGGCGGTAATCATGACGATAGCAATATCCGGATCATTTTCTTTTACAATGCGCAGCACGTCCAATCCGCTGATACCTTCCATTTTAATATCGACGAGCATAATATCGAACTTCATTTCCTTTAATTTTACCAAAGCGTCTTCACCGCTGGGTGCCGTCTGTACGGTGTGACCATCGCGCTCCAGCCAGCCGGCGAGCGACTCGCGCATGATTAATTCATCATCGACAATCAGAATCTTCGCACTGCTCATTGAGACCTCCTTACCGTACGAGGGTATCAGGGATCGATTTTAAGGGGAGTTTGACTTCAAATGTTGTGCCTTCCCCACTTTTCGATCGCACGTATATTGACCCCCCATGTTCTTGTACAATGCCGTACGCCACGGAGAGCCCCAAACCCACGCCCTTGCCTTTTTTCTTGGTGGTAAAAAACGGTTCAAACAGGTTGGGGATATTTTCACCCGGAATGCCGATTCCGGTGTCGCTGAAATCGATCCGCACCTTGTCTTCACCCAGTAAATGCATGGTTTTAATGTTCAACACACCGCCGTCGGCGGCCTCCATCGCTTCGGCAGCATTGGACACCAAATTCATGAAGACTTGCTGGAGCTGGTCCTCGGAGCCGACAAGATCCGGCAGGTTCGGAGCCAGGTCAGTCTCAACCTTTACCCGGTGAATTTTAAGAAGGTTGGAGTTCAGGAACAGGGTCTGTTCAATCAGGCGATTGATACTTAAGCGTTTGGGTTCCATTTTGGATTGACGCGCAAAGGCCAGCAGATTTGAGACAATGCGACTGGTTCGGCGGGTCTCGGTTTCCATGAGTTCCAGATACTGGGTGAACTGGTCAATTTGCTTCTGGTTGATGGTGTCTTCTCCGATAATCCGTTTCATCAGCATGATCAGATTTAAGATTCCGGCAATCGGGTTGTTGATTTCATGCACCACCGAGGCCGAAAGCTTCCCCAATGATGACATTTTGTCCTGGTGCAGCAGTTTTTCATGGGTCTCTCTCAACTCGCGGGTTCGGTCTTCCACCATCTGTTCAAGTCGACGGGTAATTTCCTCTTCTTCCTTTTTGTGTTGGGTGATATCCCGGCTGATATGGACAAATTTTGATATTTTGCCATCTTTTTCCCAAATTGGATAAATGTTGGCCTCATAGTAGCGTTTTTCGCCGTCGGGCATCAACCGGGTTTGAATTTTACGAACCTGTCGTTTGTTGCGCACGACTTCCTTGAGGGGACAGTCGGTTTCTCCGTTCTTACAGGGATAATCGATTCTGTGATAGACCTTAAAGCATTTCTTACCGATAACATCTTCGCGTGTGTAATGCATTTTGGTCAGAAATGCTTCATTGGCATCCAGGATCTCCATCTCCGGCGTTATCACCAGAATAAAATCCTGGATACCGTTCAGAATGGTCTCCATTTCTTTGGTTCGTTCCCTTAGTTTGTGTTCTTCCAGTCCGATGGCTCTCCAAAAAATGCTGAAGACATGGTAGGACAGGATCCGGATACGCTGCGGACGGGTCTGCAGAACATTGTCAAATATTTCTTGATCCGGGGTCAGCATGATAATCAAATTAATATTGTAACGCCGGTCGTAGAGCTGACGGCAATCATTGAATGTTAGAAGGCCGAGCTCATCGGCTAGTAGCCTTCCCGGACTTTTAGGGTTTGGATCAGCGACCGCCAGTATGGGTGCATACATTTCCTCTTCTTCATACACCGAGGTCGTCTTTTTAAGAATTTCCGCACACAGCTCTCCGCCCCCCACCAGGCCAATATTCATTATTGAAGGCTGTTTTGGTGGCTGCTTTGACGGATGTTTTGAAGACATGAAGTCAATTCTCCTTTTGTGTTGAAAAATTGGACATTATCACGCTGTCATACAGGTTTCAAGGGTTTGATGTAGGAAAATAAAACATTCTGGTTATCCAGAATGTACAAGTGATACCCATGTGGGAGCGGCTTTCCAGCCGCGAAATCAGATGCCGCGGCTGGAAAGCCGCCCCTACCGATAAGTTGGTTTTATGGCAACTTGGGCTTTTTAGATAACCAGATAAAACATTACGACGCCCCATAGCTGGGTTTCACGGCGAAATTAAAGCAAATTTTGGTTGACAAATTTTACCAAAACATCTAAATTCGCTCCTTCGTGTACACTTGATGCGAATTGTGGGCGTTCGGTTGTTAGGGATGACGATGCCTTGGGTCGGAACGTAAATTTCACCCTCCTCTATGGGTCTAACTATAGAAAAAAACGAATTTTCCTTGACATCCGTTTTGCCCCCCTTTATGTGGCTGAATTGTAGCTAAAATGAAATTGAAGAAGGTCATTTACGATACGTTTTTTGTGCTTCTTTCACAATTTCTATAACAAATTCCGATACTAAGGAGTAAATCAATATGACTGAAAAAGTCCAAGGATCTGTTCTGGTTCTCGGAGGCGGAATTGCCGGAATGCAGGCATCACTGGATCTGGCCAACTCCGGTTATTTAGTTCGTCTTGTGGAAAAATCATCCGCAATCGGCGGATTGATGTCTCAGCTGGACAAAACCTTTCCTACCAATGACTGTGCCATGTGAATTATCTCGCCCAAACTGGTCGAGGTCGGCCGGCACCTAAACATAGACTTGATAACTACCAGTGATCTCTTAAGCCTTGACGGCGAGCCGGGGAATTTTAAGGCTCGGATTCGCAAAAATGCCCGCTACATAGACATTTCCAAATGCACCAGCTGTGGCGAATGCACTACCGTCTGCCCTGTTGATCTTCCAGATGACTACCAGGGAGGGCTGTCCACTAAAAAAGCGACCTACAAACAATACGCTCAGGCCATCCCTGGTGCTTTTGCGATTGAAAAGGGCGACAGAGCGCCCTGCCGTCTGGCCTGCCCCGGCGGTTTAAACGTTCAAGGGTATGTCAATATGGTTAAGATGGGCCGATATAAAGAGGCCTTAGAAATCATCATGGAAGATTTGCCATTACCCGGGGTGCTGGGACGGATTTGCCCACATGGTTGCGAGGATGCTTGCCGCCGCTGCGACGTCGATGATCCCGTGGCCATTCGCGATCTGAAACGGTTGGCTGCCGACAAGTTCGATTGCCGGGAAGTCGAGATCGAATGTGTACCGACTCGAGAGGAGAAAGTTGCGATTGTCGGATCCGGTCCGGCAGGTCTCTCCTGTGCCTATCATCTGGCCCGCAGGGGGATATTATCCACTATTTATGAAGCGCTGCCTGAACCCGGCGGTATGTTGAGAGTCGGTATCCCTGCCCATCGTTTACCCAGAGAAATTTTAAATCAGGAAATCGAAGTTATCACCAATTTAGGGGTGGAGATAAAAACCAATACCCCCATAGGCTCGGATTTGTCGATCGATGATCTCTTAGATAACGGATATAAAGCGGTTTACCTGGCCCTTGGAGCTCATAAAGGCATTGAACTCGGTATCCCGGGGGAAAAAGCCAACGGTGTGCGCCAGGGCGTCGATTTTTTAAGAGAAGTCAATTTGACCGGCAAAACCGAGGTCGGAAAAAATGTTGCCATTATCGGCGGTGGTAATGTGGCTATCGATGTTGCCCGTTCTGCGCTTCGTTTAGGTGCCGATAAGGTCAACATCATTTATCGCCGCACGCGCAATGAGATGCCGGCCTGGGAGGAAGAAATTCAGGCGGCCGAGGATGAGGGAAGTGAGATTACGTATCTGTCTGCGCCTCAGGAGGTGTTGACCAAGGATGGAAGCGTGGTCGGGCTGCGATGTATCCGTATGGAATTGAGCGAACCGGATTCCTCCGGCCGTAAACGACCCATACCGATCCCCGGCAGCGAATATGACATTGAAATCGACCAGCTGATTCCCGCCATCGGCCAACGACCGGATCTGTCCGCCATCGAAGATGTGACCGGTTTGACCTTTTCCCGCTGGGGAACCACTGAGGTCGATGCGGTCACTTTCGCCACCGAGCGAGAGGGTGTGTTTGCCGGCGGTGACCTGCAAACCGGGCCGTGGGTCGCCATAGGTGCTATCGGTGCTGGCAAAGAAGCCGCCGAATCCATTTTGCGTTACATTGAAAAACGTGACTTGGCAGCAGGACGCGAACCCATCGTTTATGAAGATCCCTGCTACCGCCCGATACCCGAAGATGAACCCGTGATCACCCGAGCCAAAATGCCCGAGCTCCCCGTTGAAAAACGACAGGGCAATTTTAACGAGGTGGAACTGGGTTATGAAGAAGCCGCCGGACAGCAGGAAGCGGCGCGCTGCTTGAACTGCGGCTACTGCTGTGAGTGCTACCGATGTGTGGAGGCTTGCCTGGCCAATGCCATCGATCACAGCCAGCGGGATGAAATCGTTGAGCTTGACGTTGGATCCGTGATTTTATGTCCCGGAAGCGAGCCCTATGATCCGTCTCATCTGGAAAATGTCTACCATTACAAAGCCAGCCCCAATGTGGTTACTAGTCTGGAATTTGAACGTATATTGAGCGCTTCAGGTCCCACCATGGGACACTTGAAAAGGCCTTCAGATGATGCAGAGCCCAAAAAAATTGCTTGGCTGCAGTGCGTCGGCTCACGGGACAACAACCAGTGCGGCAACGGATACTGTTCATCGGTATGTTGCATGTATGCCATCAAAGATTCCATGATCGCCAAAGAACATGCCGACGGCGATCTGGACTGCGTGGTCTTTAATATGGATATCCGCACGTTCGGTAAAGACTATGAAAAATATTACAACCGAGCTCAAGATGCTGGTATTCGATTCATAAAATCGCGCATTCATTCTCTGGATGAAGTGGGCGATACCGGCAATCTGAGTATTCGCTATATGGACGACTCCGGTCAGCTTCAGGTAGAAGAGTTTGACATGGTGGTCCTCTCGGTGGGTCTTCAGGTACCACAGGCCACGGTGGAGTTGGCCGAGAGGATCGGGATAGAGCTCGATGCGTCCAATTTTGCTGTAACGCATCCCTTCACACCGATTGAAACGTCGCGTCCCGGTGTTTACGCCTGCGGTGTGTTTCAGGAGCCCAAAGACATTCCCAGTTCCGTGATTGAGGCCAGTGCGGCAGCATGTGCCGCAGGATCTCGACTGGCCGAGGCCCGCAATTCCCTGACCCGAAGTGTGACGGTGCCGGAAGAAATTGATGTGACCGGTGAGGAAGCGCGCATTGGCGTTTTTGTGTGCAACTGCGGTGTGAACATCTCCAGCGTGGTGGATGTTGCCGCGGTGGAAGAATATGCCAAGACCCTGCCGAATGTTGTCTACTCAGGGCAGCAGCTTTTTACCTGTTCTCAGGATGCACAGGATTTGATGAAAGAGATCATCAAAGAGCAGCGCTTAAACCGGGTCGTGGTAGCGGCCTGCAGTCCTAAGACCCATGAACCCATTTTCCAGGATACCATGGAGAGTTGCGGTCTGAACAAATACCTCTTTGAAATGGCCAACATCCGCAACCAGGATTCCTGGGTCCATTCCCAAACCAATGAGGAAGCTACGCAAAAGGCCAAAGATCTCGTTAAAATGTCGACGGCCAGGGCCGGAACTCTGCATCCGCTTGCAGAAAAGAAAATTCCGGTCATCCAGAAGGGCCTGGTAATCGGTGGCGGGGTAGCCGGTATGAATGCTGCTCTGGGTTTGGCCAACCAGGGGTATGAGGTGGTTTTGGTGGAAAAAGAAGCCCAACTGGGCGGTCTCGCCAATCGACTGACGGCGACCATTGAAGGTGCCAATATCAAGGAATATCTTAAGGATTTGATTCCCAGGGTTACCAAGCACTCGAAGATCCAGGTGTTGACCAATGCGCTGATTGTCGGGTTTTCCGGTTTCAAAGGCAATTTCACCACTGAAATTCTGGTCGGCCCGGATATGATCCAACGCAAAATCGATCACGGCATCGTCATCTTGGCAACGGGTGCCAATGAATACAAACCCAAAGTCGAAGACTATTTGTATGGCCAGGATGAACGGGTAATGACCCAACTTGACCTGGCTGAACGCATGGAAAAGGGCGAGATCGGTGAACCGCAAAATGTGGTTATGATCCAGTGTGTCGGCTCCCGCAACGATGAAAATCCAAACTGTTCCAGAATTTGCTGCCAGACGGCGATCAAAAACGCACTTCATCTGAAAGAAGACAATCCCGACACCAATGTGTATGTACTGTATCGGGATATTCGGACCTACGGCTTGCTGGAAGAATATTACACCGAAGCCCGTAAAAAAGGCGTGCTCTTCTTTCGCTTTGATCCTGAAGATCCACCGGTTGCGGAATCATCCAAAGACGGTGTGAACGTGACCTTCAAAGATCATATTCTTGACCGTTCGATTCAGGTCTCGACTGATTTGCTGATCTTAAGTGCTGGAATGCAGGCTGAAGATACCGAGGAGTTGTCATCGATCGTTAAACTCGCACGCACGCCGGAAGGATATTTTATGGAGGCCCATGTCAAACTGAGGCCGGTTGATATGGGAACCGAGGGAGTTTTTGTGTGCGGAACAGCGCACAGTCCCAAACTGCTGTCCGAAACGATTTCTCAGGCCTACGCTGCTTCAGCCCGGGCTATAACTTTCTTGTCCCAGTCCCATTTGACACTGTCGGCGGTGACAGCGCAAGTGGAAGCGGAAAAATGTGCCTCCTGTCTCATCTGTGTACGGTCGTGTCCCTATGATGTTCCGAAGATCAATGATGAGGGGGTCAGTGAAATCGATGAAGCTCTGTGCCATGGGTGTGGAATTTGTGCCGCAGAATGTCCGGCTAAAGCCATTCAGCTCAACTGGTACGAAGACGACCAGATTTTGTGCAAGGTTGAAGCCCTATTGGAAGGCGTCTTGTAGGTCTAGTCATTTCAGGCATGTTATTTATCGGGGCATTTCTTTAAACGAGGAGAAAGCATGAGTAACAAATTTAAGCCAATTATCCTTGCGTTTTGTTGTAATTTCTGAGGGTACACAGCGGCGGACCTGGCAGGTTCGATGCGATTGCAATACCCGACAAACATTAAAATCGTTCGCGTTCCGTGCACCGGGAAGGTTGACGTCATTCATATCATGCGGGCCATTGAAAAAGGGGCGGATGGTGTGTGCGTGATCGGATGCCTGGAAGGTGAATGTCATTATAACTCAGGAAATCTCATGGCCAAACGACGGGTCGCGCAAGCCAGTAAAATTCTGGATACGATCGGTATCGGGGGGGAACGCGCCAAGATGTATAATCTATCTTCGAGTGAAGGCCCGCGTTTCGCTCAATATGCCACAGAGTATACTGAAATTATTAAGGAGCTTGGGCCCAATCCGCTGCGATTGGCAAAAAATAAGGCTGCATGAAATTTAATATTGTCGATTGAAAATTGAAGTTCGGGACACTATTCATTTTGGACTAGTCATTCGACAATTGAGAAAGAGAGGTCGCATTTTATGATTGTTGCAGATAGAAAACCGGTTGAGGAAATCATCGAATACCTCAAAGATCACCAAAATATTCTGGTTTTGGGATGTAACGAGTGCGTTACCGTTTGTGAAGCAGGCGGGAAAAAAGAAGTCCAGGTACTCGCCTCTGCACTGAGGATGAATGCCCAAAAAAATGGTAATGAGGTAAAGATTGACGAACTCACCCTGGAGAGACAGTGTGATCACGAATATTTAGAGGAAATTCGTGATATTATCGATCAGTATGATGCCGTTGTGTCCCTCGCCTGCGGTGTGGGAATTCAGTTCACAGCGGAGCAATATCCCAACAGTATGATTTACCCGGGAGTGAACACCTGCTTCATGGGGGCTACCGAAAAGCGCGGGCTTTGGGTCGAGCGCTGTCAGGGCTGTGGACAGTGTGTTCTCGCGACGACAGGCAGCGTTTGCCCTGTGTCGCGTTGTGCCAAACGTCTGTTCAACGGTCCCTGCGGCGGTTCGACTTCAGGCAAATGTGAAATCAATCCGGAAGTTGAGTGTGCCTGGCAGTTAATTGTTGATCGACTCAAAGCATTGAATAAACTCGATGAATATGAAAAATTGAGCCCCATCAAGGACTGGTCAACCGACAGGGCAGGGGGCCCCAGAAAAGTTGTCAGGGAGGATGTGCAGCAATGAGCATGAAAACACCCAGCAAGTTGGAAAAGATACTGAGCGAAGGTCACCTGGCCGTCACGTCTGAGTGCGGGCCTCCTCGGGGCGCGAATCCCGAGCATATTATTAAAAAGGCAGAGCTGATCAAAAATCACGTCGATGCCGTTAACATTACCGACAACCAGACCTCCATGACCCGACTGTGCAGCCTGGCTGCCTGCATTCGGTTGAAGCTCATGGGCCTTGAGCCGGTTCTGCAAATGGTGACCCGGGATCGCAACCGCATCGCCCTGCAGAGCGATATATTGGGAGCGGCATCCTTTGATATTTACAATGTTCTTTGCCTATCGGGTGATCACAACAGTTTCGGCGACTGTGCTCAAGGGCAGAACGTGCATGACATCGATTCCATGCAGCTGGCCCAGATGGTGCGGCACATGCGTGATGAGGGCAAATTCATCAGCGGTGACGATCTGGACGGTCGTCCTCAGATGTTCGTGGGTGCTGCCGCCAATCCATTCGCCGATCCATTCGAGATCCGGGTTCCCCGACTGGCAAAAAAAGTGGCCGCAGGGGTGGAATTCATTCAGACGCAGTGCATTTACAATCTGGAAAAGTTCGAAGAATGGATGAAAGGTGTGCGTGATCGAGGTCTTCATGAAAAATGTTATATTTTGGCCGGTTTGACACCGATGAAAAGTGTCGGTATGGCCAAATATATGCAAAAACGCGTACCCGGCATGGATGTTCCCGATGAAATCATCACACGGCTTCAGGGTGTCGAAAAGGGCAAACAGGCCGAAGAGGGCATTAAAATCTGCGTCGAATCCATTCAACGACTCAAAGAGTGCGAAGGTGTTGCCGGATTCCATGTCATGGCCATTGAATGGGAGGAAAAAGTTCCCGAGATCGTAGAAGCCGCCGGTCTTTATCCCAGACCAAACGGGAACTGATAGGGAGACGATCATGTCGGAAACGGTCATATTTATCTCTGGTAAGAAAAAACACACGTTGATAGACAAGGTCAAACAGATTATACCCGATGGCGGGAATCTGAACTCCGTTCTCTACGGTTTTAGCTATAGCTGATCTAAATACGTAATCGAATTTATAAATCAAATCACTAAGCCGCCCTTACGGCAATAATTTTAAAATTAAAACCCTGTCTTCGTATTTTGGGAGACAGGGTTTATTGCTTGTCCGGTGAAATTCATGCAATGACAGCGAAGCATATTTCATCTGGATAAAGTCTATGTCTGTCCGTGTGGGTCTGCGGCCAACTCCAATTTATTGACTTTTCAGCAAGTTCTGTTACAATCACTTTTATCAGCACAGAAGAAATTCGAATTCGTTTTGTCCTTTAATCCTTGAATAAGGAAAGAGAATGATGAAACGTAATTAAAAACCCCGCGTCTGTAAAAGTTAGTGGGGTTTTTTCATTCGTAATTTAAGCTGTAGGTCCACGAGCCGTGCGCCTTGAGCCTTCTTATTTTAGAGCAGAATTTTTTGTCACGTTTCAAGTTAATCCTCATTTTATTTTTGTATGATTATGCGGCGACTACTTAATTCTTTATTCGTTATACACCTTAGAACGATGTATGGGCTCCGATTAATATCTGCGTTTTTTTCAACAAAACGCCGATCTGTTGTTTCGAATCGGAGACGAATTCAGAGGTGAAAACATGGCACAGGATGATCATGTTGCTATTTTGGACCGAGGAATCAAGGCTTGGAATAAGTGGAGGGATAATAATCCGAATCTTCTTCCTGACATACGAGAGGCCGATATAAGCGAAGCGGACCTCAGAGGCATTGACTTTACAGGTGCCAATCTTAGCCGGACAAATATGAGCGGCGCAGATCTTTTCGGAGCAGTTCTGCTAGGAGCAATTCTCTAACGTGTTGAACGCGGTCACGGAACGAGGCGTTTTAATTCTCGGTCGCTTTGCTCTCGGCGGGCGGGCCCTTCTGCAAAGTGTAGCTGCCGAGTTGAAAGAGTCTGGTTATCTCCCCATAATTTTTGACTTTGACAGGCCAGACGATCGCAACTTTACAGAGACAATTATGACGCTCGCAGGGCTATCCCGGTTTAACGTAAATACCATGCTAGCTTGAAAGCCATGTAGCCAGCTGGTCATCCCCAACGTTGGGTGTAAAGATATGGGCAAGGCACATCGAATAGCCGCAGGTGGCCTCATATTCAAGGATGACGCGGTTTTACTTGTCAGATACCGTAATGCCAATGGAGGAACGTATCTGGTTGGTCCCGGGGGAGAGCTGGAGCAGGATGAGAACGTCGTCCAGGCCATTGTCAGAGAAACAATGGAGGAGACCAACGTCAGGGTACAGCCAAAGCGAGTGGTCCTAATCGAAGACCTGATCTGTGCCAGCTTCAAGATGATCAAAGTCTGGATGATTTGTGAAGTTGTTGAGGGAGAAATTAGCCGGACTAACGGGGCTGAAATGGAAGGCATCATTGAAGCAGCGTGGTATGCAAAGGCTCAACTGGCCGGCGAGGTTGTATTTCCGCCTCCACTCATTCAGCACGATTGGGATCAATTGCGGTCGGAGAACTGGCAAGTTGAATGCCTGCCAACGCGAAAGGCGGATTTTTAGAGAAAGCAACCCCAACAAACCAGTGTTGGAAATAAGGGGACGTCCGTTCTATTTATATATTTACAATTAGTTGGTAATCTGATATACGAACCCCATGCCCCGTAAAGCACGCATAGATGCTCCTGGTGCTCTGCATCATATCATTGTCCGTGGAATAGAGCGC
>Ga0209536_100000544_pt1 | contig 60651 bp, 51 predicted proteins | sample DeeMarSeWOR28_12_FD_187461 | JGI IMG/M metagenome (GOLD analysis project Ga0209536, IMG submission 187461) | Marine sediment microbial communities from White Oak River estuary, North Carolina - WOR-2-8_12 (SPAdes) (version 2) | ecosystem: Environmental > Aquatic > Marine > Intertidal zone >...
ATTAAATTCGTAAGATTGTAGCCCGCTTTTATCATTAGGGAGAATGATTTATTTGTGCTTTTCTTATATGTGAGAAGAGAGAAATTGGGCAGATTAAATAATTAAAATTATGAATTACATTAATCAATCTAATAATTGAGGATCTTGATTTGTTCTTAATGGAACAGCTAAGATTATTTTAACAACTTTTCAGCTTTTTTTCTCGTGGCATTTCTTCTGTTTTTCAAATGCTTCTCGGCAAATTGTATTATATCATTATTATATTTCATTTTATCAATATAAATTGCAAACGCATCTAATGCTTTACCAGTGAGTATGTTTCTGCATTCCGAGGTGTACGGAAGAGTATCAACTTTTATTAACTCCTCAGTAATCTTTTTCCTCAATCTTGGTTTGTTAAGCGCGACCGTACCTAAAGCAGATATTGTGTTCGCGGCGGTAACCATGCTTTCATCAAAGAAAAGGGAGATGTACTTATTAAGTATCTTCCTGTTAAATTTTCCTGCCTGCGATCCAGGCAGGTTTTCCGATTCAACCTCAGTAAGGTTGCTTAGCACTTCGATGGCATTCCATTTAAGTATGGTATCTTCGCCGTCAATCAGCTCAACAAAAAAATCAAAAGACGTATAAAGTTTTACAGGTTTTATTCTGCTTATTTCTCTTAAGCATTTTGCGGAGGCATTTTTAACACGCTTGTTCCCGGATGAAACTCCCTCTATAACCTGCTTCAGTGCATTATTGTTCCTAACAGCAAGCTCTGCTACTTTTTCAGCAGCTTTGTTGCCCTCTTTACTAAATGTGTTATAAACACTTACTATCATTTACTCCCAGTAAACGTGATAATAAATTGTAAAGATTAAAATTAAAATGTTTCAGCCAAAGAAGCAATGAGGGTGTTGTTGAACTAGATTTGTCTGTTATAATTTGATGCAGGAGTCGTTGTTCTAGTTCAAATATAATAGTGTGAAATTGTCATTCTTGTAATGGTGACTGATTAAGAGTATCACGATTTTCACCAGCCATAAATGTCTGATATACTGTCTCATCCTTGTTCTTTACCTGACTGGCATCCCGGGTAAAGTTAACCCAGAAAGTTGATCCAGTACCTTTTTTACTATTTACTCCGACTTTGGCGTTGTTTAATTCAGAATATTTTTTTACTAATGCTAAACCAAGTCCGGTACCTTCATATTCTCTTCTTTGTCCGAAATCTTCCTGTGAGAAAGGCTTAAAAATATTTTTCATAAATTCGTTGTTCATTCCTATTCCCGAATCTTTAACAATAACCTGAATGCTTCCATCCAATATATCCTCAATCACTACTCTCACAAAACCTTTGTTTGTGTATTTTATTGCGTTATCCAAAAGGTTTTGAAAAATATTCTCAACGGAGTATTTATCTGCTTTTATAAGTGAATTAGTAGAATGGTTGCTAAACTCAAGTGTCAATCCTTTATCATCAGCAAATGATTTAAATTCATTAATAATGCTGCGTAAGTACTCACCAACATCAAATTGCTCATAATTTGGATTGTAATTTCCACTCTGCACTGTAGACATATCTAAAATCATATCAATTGTTCGTTGCAGTCTTTTGCCAGCACATCCAACCGACTTTAGAATCATAAGATTTTGGTCATCCTTTTTTCCGATTGCATCCATTAAAATTGGAATAGCTGGCATAATAACATTAAGCGGTGTTCTGATCTCATGTGACATTTGAGCAAGAAATGCACTTTTTAATCTATTAGATTCATTAGCTTTTTCCAGCGCTATTTTCAATTCCTGTTGTACGTTAATAATCTCAGTTATATCTAAAACCTGGAGTATACATTGTTTTGGATTATTCTCTTCATCATAAATTGTATCCGATTTTGTCGTCACCTGAATTCTGCTGTTATCACTCCGAACCATAACATGATGTGAGTTTATTTTATTCGCTTCATTTTTATTTTGTTTTTGATTTATAGAAAATATGTCATTCGAATTTTCTGTTTCTAATAAGCGATCAATTCTTAATCCAATAAGATCCTCCTCCATGTATTCAAGCGTATTGCAAAATGATTTATTAACCTTTTCTATTTTCATTTCAGGTGATAATAAAACCATTCCAATCGGTGCATTTTCAAACAATAATCTAAATTGATGTTCACTTTTTTGGAGTGAAATTTCTACTTGCCTTTTTAGATTCATTTCATGATCAACTTCGCGGATTTTCTCCCTTATCACACCTTGAAGCTCGCCGTTTAGAACTTTAACACGGCCGGAAGATTTATCCAGCTCTCTGAGAACAGAATTTATTTTATTGGCAAGCAATCCCATTTCATCGTCTTTTGAATAATTAATTTTCACACTTGTTTTTCCATCAATACTGCTATCAAGAGCCTTAATAATTCTATTCAAAGGTTTGAACGAAACCGAATTTAGAAAGAAGGTTAAAATTATCCCGGTAAGAAGTATTGAAAGACCGAATATTGCAGTAAGAAGATTTCTTTTGTGAAGATCCGATATTGTTTCAGAAGCGTTAAACCCGATAAATACTTTTCCAATTTCCAACTTGTGTGCAATAAAAGGTAATTGTATACGAATTAATTTATCATCGCTCGATATTTCACTAGCAGCTCTTGTGTTTAAATAGTATTGGCTATTTTCTTGATTAACGTGCAGTTCATCGAAAACTTTACCATTTATACCCTCGAGCATTATATATTTTGCATCATTAAGCTCTAATAGTTCAGTAACTAGGGGTCGTTCATGAATTTTTTGGTCTTGAAATAAGAGAGGATTTTGTACAAGGTAGTTCGAGATCATTTTTGCTTTATAACGAAATTTTTCCAGTGCTTCATTTTCAAAGGAGTTAATAAAATAGAAATAAATGAAGCCTGAAACGAGAATAAAAAAGAAAGCAAACTCAACTGTTAATTTAAATTGTAGTTTATTATATCCTTTTGTCACTTTTTATAATCCGGTTTATTCTAATGATCTCTTAAGGGTAGATTTTCAACCTATCGGGTTTAAAATCAATTAATATGCCGAAAAAGAATGTTAACAAATGATTAAATTCAGTCAAAATTCAACATTAATATCTGGTAAATTCGAAAATTATGCCACTTTAGGCCTATTTCGACTGAAATAATATCAGCTGATTTATTTGTAATAATCATCAGATATAAGATGGGGGAGAAGGGAAAACTAAACGAAGCAGAACAACATTTGTTTAAAATCACCTTAGTGAGTATTAGATTATATATTCGGGTGTGTTAATGTTCCGCTCATTATTCTAAATATTATAAGGTTTACTTTACAAGTATAAATTTAAGAGTTCAAATCAACTTTTTAACTATGAATTTGTAAAACTGGGTTGAGCTTTAATCTAATAGTTTAACAGTATCATCCTGAACCAAAACCCATATAGAGTAGACGGCAATTAATGTTCCCAGTGGGATATTCAAAAGATCCAGTACGGAAATAATAAGCACCAGCATTCTCGCCCAATTTTTTTTCATGAAAAGCCCTATACCCCCAATCAGTCCGGGGATAGAAACAAGAAGGAGGAAAAGTGAAACCCATCGGGCAATAAGACTTAAAACATGTGCGGCTTCCGGATCATCGGCCATATGCATAACACTATGCAAAACGGTATAAACAATTACTGCAGCAAGAATTCCTAATACACTAAAGCCCACTTGCAGTGCTGCAACAACGGTTAAATGTTTTTCCATTTTATTTTCAACTGGTATTTCATTATTCATTTAACACCTCTCTGTTTTTGAATAAAAAATAGTACTAGTTTATTTGGAAATATCACTGCGGCAATTTACCCATCAAATTCCAAATCCATTTATGCGTACGATGCATAAATCCTAATGGCTCGGTAAACATAATAATGCACTCATTACTTACGCAGTCGATGTTGTTTTCTTCACAAAATTTAACGGCTTCATCTGATTGTGAACCTTGCTGAAGCCAAACCCTTTTGATACCTGCTGCACTAACATCTTTTAGAATATTTATTGCTTCAGGCGGAGAAACATTTATAATTACTCCATCCAATTTTTCAGGTACGGAAAAAAGATTCGGGTAGCATTTATCACCTTCAGAAAATTCCAGTTTGGGATTAACGGGAAAAACATGGTAATCTTTTTTCTTCAACTCCCTGTAAATGTAATTACCAAATTTTGATTTTTTACGGGAGACACCAACTACAGCAATATTTTTTTGATTTATGAAATCATCAACCAGTTGTTTGGAACTCATAATTGAGCACTCCTTAAATAATTAGTAGTTGAAAAATAATTCTATTGCCAATATTTGTAAACATTTTTACGCGACCAGATAAACAAACCGATAAAATAGTAATGACTTTTTCATATCGTTTATGATTTTACTCCCTGGACCCCATTATCGCTAGTATCTCAGCAGCAATTTCTTCAATGGGTTTGCTTGTAACATTAATAATGGACCATTTCGGCTGTGTGCCGAAAATCTTTCGGGCATTCATCAACTCTATTTTTACATATTCGATATCATCATATTTGCCCAGAGCTCTCTTAAGATAATCTTGCCTAACGTGCCGAAGTTCTGCTAACACCCTGGCATTAGTATCAAGGCAGAATACTTTAGACGGGGGAAGTTGGTAAATAATAGGGGGTAATTCTTCTCCAATAAGAATAGGTACATTTGCTACAAACCACTCTTTGAATGCAAGATAAATACTTATTGGAGTTTTAAAAGTACGAGAAACACCTAATAGTACTATTTCCGCTTTACGAAGTTCATTAACACGCTGTCCATCATCATGACGAAAAGCAAACTCCATAGTTGCAATCCGGCGAAAGTAAGATTCATTTATCTGCCCAAAGAGCCCTGGTTTTTCAGAAGGTGATGTTGCAAACTCTTCAGAAAGGCGGCTCAGCAATCCACCCATTAAATCAATAGCATCAACATTATGTTTCCTGCTGCTATGCAGCATAATCGTACGAAGTCTATTTGATACAAGTGTATGAACAATAAATCCGCCTGCTTTTTTTGCTTCAAAAACTATCTTCCTTATCCTCTGCTCGGTTCTTACCTTTGTTCTTTTAATCAGATTAACTTTAACTTTGCTGAACTGTGTTAAGGCAGCGTTTAATGCTTGTTCCGCTGTTCTGCCGGTACCATCCGAAACAATGTATATCGTATAAAATTGATTCTCTTGGATCATATTCTAAGAAAAGAATTATTTTGACTTTTAAACTTAGTGTTCTAATAAGATTAAGACAACAGAAGTGATAAAGTTAATTGATTACTGAAGAATTTGCCCCACAGCAGTAAAAACCATTTCAACGGTAAGCTCTTTTATACATTTGAATTGAAGATCATATCTGTTGCAAATGAGTGGACTGGGCGAGTAGAAGAAACAGGGTGCGCAATCTAAATTTAGTGTAACAATTTTATGCTCAGTTTTCCATGGATGAATGTAATGCGGATTTGTGGGACCAATAATTGCGATTACTTTTAACCCCAACGCAGCGGCGATATGCATCTGGCTTGAATCGTTAGTTATAATAACTCCGCAGCTTTTCATAATAGCTGCACTATGCATAATCCCATTGGTATTTACAACGACAGCATCCGGAGAATCTATTTTTGCTTTAATCGTATTTTTTAGTTCTGTTTCTTCGGGTCCACCAAACACTAATATTTTTGAATGATATTCATCAATTAACCTTTTCCCAAGCCCAGCAAACTTCTCCGGTTCCCATCTTCTCTTAATATGATTTTTTAATGTTGCACAACCTGGATGGAAACCTATTACCAAATCATCTTTTGAAATATTGTTTTCAGAAAAGAATTTTTGTGCAAGGATTTCATCTTCTTCGGTAATAAATAATTCAAGTGGAGGTTCTTCATTAATTCTTTTATTTAACAATTTTTCAATCAACTTAATGTTTGTTTGCACATTGTGAACAGAATCATTTTCTGTAATTCTGATTTTGTTCAAAAAACCAAGATTAGAAAAATCTTTCCTTAAATATTTTACCGCAGCTTTGTTTTTTGCGCCAATTAAAAAACCGATGATATTATATTCTTTTCGATTGGAGGGATAAACATTAATTGAAGTATCATACTCTCCTCTTAAACTTAAAATATATTTAAGCGATTTAATAGTACCTTCCCCGGGAAAATCAAAAAAATAAACATTATTAATGTTCAGATTGTTTAAATATATATCGCGGGCGCCATTATACATAACAAGCAAATCAATTTGCGCGTCGGGTAAATTTGTCCTAAGTAAATTTAGGGCGGGAGTAAACATAAGAGCATCGCCGATGCCTGATAGTGCTATAATAATAATCTTCATATTTAAAAAATACAAAAAAATAAGCGGCAATGATGCCGCTTATAAATTCAATAAAAATGTAATTACTTTTTTACTACTTCAACAAAGAATCCTTTTGAGCAGCTAACTGTTTAAACTTTTGAATACCTGCATCAATTGTTGGATCGTTAGGAAATAGTTGTTTTAATTTTTCCCAGATACCAACCGCTTTATCATATTCCTCAAGATTTTCATATGTTTCAAGCAGCAGCCTATACGGATTATAATATGATTCAACATCTGCCGGATTTCTTTCAAGTGCATCGAGAGCATTTTTTTCTACATCAAGTGCTAATGCAGTATATTTTTCTTTTTCATTCGCCTGCAGATACAAATTTGAAATTTCATATAACAATCCATTATCAATTCCCAGGTTTTGATAAGGAAGTTTTTCATTCATAGTATCAAGAGTAGCTATTGCATTATCGTTCTCATTATTGTTAAGGTAATGTATTGTTAACCTTATAAATGTATTACGGTAATTCTGTACCATTCTTCTATGGTTATTATCAAAAAAGATATCGGAACGATTTAATCCCCTGAATTTGAAACCCGGCTTATAGTCTTTACTGTACCCCGGATTTTCTATTAATTGCTTGGCTAAAACTCCTCCATTTACAAATTCAATTCCCTGTTTGCGTTTTTCAGGAACAAGACGGAAGGCCATTCCTTCCATCTTCAGATAATCACCCAGCCCAATTCTGCTGTCATCGGAACAAGTAACTGCAAAATATAACGGTCTCTGCCAATTGTTTGCCTCAACAATTTCTTTAACCATCAAATCTTGCACTCGAACTGCTTTAATATCACCAAATGTAAGTGAGTTAGACATCATCCAGGTAATATTTCCGGCAGCAAGCGTCGAAGTATCCTTTATATCATATCTGTCAATTATCTCAGAGTAACTGCTTTGCTTATCTGGTTTTGGAGTTGGGACACTTACATTGGTTGGGCTCCACTGAACTGGTCTAAGTTGATCTATTTGTGCATCATTTAAACGCAGCCGGATAGTTCCGACTTTATACGGATCATTGTTCTTCAGTTGTTTGATGTACCAATCGGTATTAAGCAAACTGAGGTTTACTATCTTTACATCTCTTCTAACACCTTCAACATCCTGCAAATACCAAAGCGGAAAGGTATCATTATCCCCGTTTGTAAACAGAATAGCGTTAGAGGCACAACTTTGAAGAATGTTATAAGAATAATCCCAGGGCACCCAATTATTTGAACGGTCGTGAGAAAAATAATTTGCCTGTACCATCCTAACGGGAATAAATATTATAGCTAATGCCAGAACACCTGCCACTGCAGCTTTTTGTGTAGTGGCTTTTTTTACTTTTAATTGAACCAGGTCAAGCAGTCCGCGCACACCTATTGCAATCCATATTGCATAAACGAAGAATGCACCCACATAAAAATAATCTCTCTCTCTCGGTTGAGGTTGCTGCTGATTTTGATAAAAGGCAGTCAGATAGCCCAAGAGAATAAACATTATCATAAATACCGAAGCCATCTTCCAATCTTTTTTAAAGTGGAAGTATATACCAAGAAGTCCGATTAAAAAGGGAATACCGAATAATGAGTATTTAACATCCCCGGCAAAGCGCATATTACCAAGTAATACACCCAAAGCATTGCCTATCCCGTTAAAGGGGGCAATGTTTGCACCGTCATCCTGTCTCCATCCTTCTCTTCCGGCAAAATTCCACATCCAGTATCGAGTCATCATATGGTTCATCTGATAACGATAAAAGAAATCTAAATCACTGACATAATTTGTGTAAACCCCTGTCTGGTGTGGTTCAGTTGAAAAACGTCTTTTAAAAGTAGGGAAGTCGCCATACTGTTCCCTGTTAAGATAAGATTCAAGTTCCGGGAAGGTTTTGGGAGAATTTTCATTCATTGGCGGATCTTGATTCGCTCTTATGATAACCATTGCAAAGGTTGTAAACCCGATGATAACAAATAACAGTGATGAGACAACTAGGTGAACAGTTGGCTTCTTATTTTTCACCGAGTAATGAATTCCATAAGCCAAAACTCCAAAAAGTACAGCAAGGAATACAAGCTCTTGAACTAAACCACCACCTGCAACAGAGTTCATAAAAGCAGTTAAAAACTTTACAACACCGGGATAAGTTATAAAAAGAGCCAAACCGCCAATTAACAAAGGCATATAAATTGAGTTCCTGTTAAATACTTTTTTCCAGTAAATGCCCATAATTATTGCACTTAAGCCAATTACAAGTAATTTAAATTTGGAATCAAAATCCTTGTACTCTTCCTGAGATGGCGCTGTTTGGGTGGTCTCACCAGCCCACCAGATTAAAGCCAGTAGTAGAATAATTCCGGCATGCACCAGAAATATATATCCTGTATTTTTTAGTGCTTCGTCATCATTAACATATTTACGAAAGGCGATAACCATGGCAATCGGAACAATCGTTAATACGCTCATCAAATGCACGCCTGTGGATAGTCCGACAAGGTAAGCTATCATAAGAATATATTTTTCATTATCCTTTTCATCTGCCCTTTCGTGCCATCTTAAAATAAGATATACGATTGCCGCAACTAATAATGTACTTAAAGCATATACTTCAGCTTCAACTGCGTTAAACCAGAATGTGTCGCTGAACGCCAATGCAAGGGCACCTATTGCTGCTGCAATATAAGTTCCCAATGCATCTGTAAGAGAATCCGGTTTTCTTTTTTTATAATTATTGATGAGTTTTACAGCAATGAGGTATAAGAAGAAAACGGCAAAAGCACTGGAAAAAACCGATATTAGATTCATCTTATAGCCAAAATTTTCAGCAATAGGAAGTTTAGCTATAAAGTTGCCTAATAGAAGAAAGAAAGGAGCTCCTGGTGGATGCGGAACCTGAAGATAATATGAAGCAGCTGTAAACTCACCGCAATCCCAAAAGGAAACGCTTGGTTGAACCGTGCTCCAAAATGTAATTAAAGCTATTACGAAAACTACCGCCGCAAAGATGCGGTTTATTAATTTCAAATTCATTTATTCCTCAATCTGTAAATAGAATAACAAATTTACTTACATTAAATACTTTTAGCAATGTTATATGTTGCCGATTAAGTCAATCTGCAGTTAGTTATCAGCAGAAGACTCATCTGGTTTCTTGAAAAAATGATCATATTTCGAAGGATCAACGGGCTTGTAATATTTATCGTGCAGTTCTTTTAATCTTCTCATTGAGATTGAATCAAAATCTTCATCATCCTTTTGCCGTTTGATAAACATTTTATATTCTTCCAATTCTTCGCGTGTGAATTTTCGTTCGTATTTTTTAAGAGTCTCCAAATATCTTCTCTGTTCTCTGTAAGACATAGTTACTGCCCTTTCAAGTTATTCAAAAATTGTTCTATTAAAATAGCCAATCCACTCTAACAAATAAATATTAACTTAAATTAAGACGGAGTGAATGTTCCGTTGTTCCGCTTATTTATCTCATCTGCGTAATAATTGATATAATCCCTTCCCCATTATACAAATTGAGTTTTTAAAGATAAAAATTTATGTTCAAGATGATTATATTTAATTTCAATCTTTAACTAATAGGAGATTAATTACATGAATGCACTAAAATCTTTTTTCGGATTTATTACGATCCTGATTTTACTCAGTCAAGGCAGTGGAATAGCACAGCAGCTTGGTGATAAAGTTTATTGGATGTCTACAGTGGAAGTTTCGATGAGTAAACTTCAATCCTACTATACTTTTAATGCAAACGAACTGATACCACTGATGGAAGAAAATGGATATACCCCGGTTGCATCCTGGCAAACTATAGTTGGTGATATTGAGGAAGTAATATTTGTTGCTGAGTTTGAAAATATGGAAGCTTATCATAATGCAAGAAAAAGCCTTTTAAGCAGTATTGATTGGCCGAATGTAAGCAGAAAACTAGATTCTTTAATTAAAAGTGTTCACACAAAACTCCTGAGTGCAGCACCATTTTAAATGGTAACTAATAATTGTGACTGATCCAAGGGATGTTTTAAAACAATATTTTAACTATTCTTCCTTTAAGGGAAAACAGGAAGAAATAATTAATCGTTTAATTATCGGGAATGGCCATTGCTTGGTTTTAATGCCGACAGGTGGAGGGAAATCAATCTGTTACCAGGTGCCATCATTAATTTTTGGTGGTGGAACGATTGTAATCAGCCCTCTCATAGCATTAATGCAGGACCAGGTTGATGCTCTTAAAAAGAAAAGTATTCCCGCTGAATTCATCAACTCAACCGTAAGTCCAAAAACAAGAAGGGAAAGGCTCGATAATTTTGTTAATGGTAAGATAAAACTTTTATATGTAACACCTGAAAGATTCCGTAAACATGAGTTTGTTAAATCGATTAAAACAGCGAATGTTTCTTTACTAGCAGTCGATGAAGCACATTGTATCTCTGAGTGGGGACATGATTTCAGACCAGACTACTCACGCATCGCCGAATTTAGAGAACTGCTTGAAAATCCTTTAACCATAGCACTTACTGCAACAGCAACAAAAGATGTTCAAACTGATATTATTGCAAAACTCGGCTTAAATCAAAATGAGATAAAACTTTTTCATCAGGGAATTCAAAGACCGAACCTACGATTAGAAGCTGCCGATGTATTTGATGAGAAGGAAACCCTTAACGAGATTTGTAAAGTGCTCAACGCATATAAGGGACCAGGAATAATTTATTTCTCTCTTATTAAAAAACTGGAATACTATTCCCAATTACTTGGAGATATAGGTTATGATCATGCAGTATATCATGGCAAGCTCGAATCGCATCAACGGAAACAAACTCAAAGAGACTTTCTGTCAGGCAAACAGAATTTAACCCTGGCAACCAATGCATTTGGAATGGGAATTGACAAACCGGATATTCGTTTTGTGATTCATGCCGAAGTTCCGTCATCGATTGAATCGTACTACCAGGAAATTGGAAGAGCTGGCAGAGACGGTAGAAATTCATTGTGTATGCTGCTTTATAACCAGGAAGACCTTTACACACAAATGGAATTTATTAAGTGGGCGAATCCCGATGCCGATTATTATTATGCAGTTTATAATATTCTGAAAACAAATTTAGATTCTGTAACCTCAATGGGAATCAGATATATACGGGAACAGATAAGCTATAAAGATAAAAATGATTTTAGAGTTGAAACTGTTCTTTCTATGCTTGATCGTTATGGTGTAACCGAAGGCAATGTTGAAAATGGTGATCTTAAATTGATTGAGAAACTCCCGCAAGAACTTGAAGATGACGACAGTTTAAAAGAGAAACTATTAAACGATAATAAAAAACTTTTATCTGTTGTGAATTATTTTAACTCCAACTCCTGCCGGAGAATATTTATTTCCGATTACTTTGGTTTTCCTGGTGAACCACCTTGCGGCAACTGCGATATTTGTGGATAGAGAAAGAAAATTATTGATAATTCACAAACTGTGTAGGAAAATCAAAGTCAGCTTCCTTTACAGCATTTATCACTGCTTGTAGATCATCTTTTTTGGCACCCTGCACTCTTACTTTTTCATCCATTATCTGTGCGCTAACTTTTAGTTTCAGATCTTTTATCATCTTGGTAATTTTCTTTGAGTTGTCTTTAGAAATCCCGCTTTGGAGATTTATCTTCTGGCGCAATCGACCACTGGCCGCGGGTTCCGGCTCTTCCATTTTGAGTGCTTTTATTGATAATCCACGTTTAATAAGTTTTGTTTGAAGAATATCAATTGATTGTTTTCTTGAATAATCATCCTTCGTGTTCATGGTAATAAGCTTATCCTTTTTATTTAATTCTAACTCTGTTTTAGAATCTTTCAGATCATATCTCTGATGTATTTCTTTAACCGCCTGGTTAAGTGCATTATCAACTTCCTGAAGATCAACTTCAGAAACAATGTCGAATGATGAATTTTTTGCCATGGAACTAACCTGTTTATTTTTAATATAGGAATATATATAAATTTGATTTCACTCTTCATTAAAAATAGTTTTCGCAGATAAATTAAATGCTTAAATTATTATATTAAATAACATGATATTTAAGATTTAAATATCTATAACTACATATTTTACAAAGTGTTATGGATTATTATGATTGTGCTGTCGTATTGAGTTCACAAAATAACACACAATGATTTATTGCTCCTAAAGCTGAAATATTACTATTAGTGGAGATAAAAAATGCTTTTACAATATAAACATTTCGGTAGTCTAAAAATTTCTAGTATTAAACTTTACTATTTCTTAAGTACTTGGTAAGTTGCAGAAGTAAATACAATATCAATACGGCAATCTACTTCATAACTATTTATAGTTATGAAGTTTAGAGGTTTTGCTTATCGATAAAGTTCTGCAAGGGCAATAATAAATTTTACTAAACTTTTAAATTATATGAGCGCTGAAGTTATGAAAACATTAATTGTTTTTGTCGTACTAGCATTTGCACCCTCTATCTTTAGCCAACAATCCGGGATAAAAAACTATCATCCTCTATCGGGTAAAATGGGCATTACGATTGAAGGAGGGACTAACTTAACGTTTTCCGATTTTAGAGATGAAGGTTTCGATTATTCTGCACGACTTCTTGGAGAATACTTTTTCCCAACAACACGCATCGGCACATGGGGAATTCGGCTATATTCAGGCGGTGGTTATCTTGCAGGTTCAGGCGGCACAAACACAAGGCCTGAACTGAAAAGCTTTAGAACTAGTATTTTGTTTGCTGGTGCCGGAGCAAGTTATATTGTTGTAGTTGCCAATACAGTAATGCCGTACGCTTCTGCTGGAATTGCGTATCTGTTTTATGACCCGAGAGATGACAATGGTAATCGGCTTGAACGTAATACAAGGAAAGCTTACAGCAGACATGAATATATGTTAAACGGTGAAATTGGCATCAGGTTTTTACTTTCAAGGTCGGGTAGCATTAATTTTAGCGCAAGTATTGATTACGTAAATTCTGATAATCTTGATGATGTTGTTGCAGGGTCCGATAATGATATCTTTTATTCAGGATATGCAGGATTTACTTTTTATTTTGGTGGAACTGAGGATACTGACGGAGACGGAGTAAGAGATCCTGAAGATATTTGTGCAAATACTCCCCGTGGAGTAGTTGTTGATGAGTTTGGATGCCCTGTTGATACCGACGGAGATGGAATACCGGATTATCTTGATGGATGTAAAGACACGCCAACAAATATTACTGTTGATGCAAACGGCTGTCCTGTTGATTCGGATGGAGATGGGGTCGCTGATTATTTAGACTTATGTAGAGATACTCCCGAAAACGTACCTGTAGATTCGAGAGGATGCCCCTTTGATGAAGATGAAGATGGAGTGCCCGATCATAAAGACAAATGTCCTGCGACTCCAACAGGTACAGAAGTAGATAAATGGGGTTGCCCATTAGAAATCCCAAGCCCCGAGCTAGAATCATTTTTACTTACCGGAGGTGTTATTTTTGAGGTTGGACAATCAACTTTATTACCTGGAACAATAACGGAGATAGATAAAATAATCAAAGTTATGAATGAATACCCTGAGACAAGATGGAAAATTGAAGGACATACAGACAACACCGGTTCTTACGCACTAAATAAAAGACTTTCATTGGAGCGGGCAAACGCAGTCGCATCTTACATTACAAGTAATGGAATAGATGAATCAAGAATTGAAAAAGTTGGTGCCGGACCAGATAAACCTGTTAGTGATAATTCTACAGCAACAGGAAGAGCAATGAATAGAAGAGTAACAATCGAATTAATTAGAGGTACCAAATAAATCTATTGTAACATCGGCACAAGCGTTAATTAATGATTTAACTTTTAATATCAACTTTTGTAAGGCAATTGTATTTATTATTCATTGGTACTCGTTTCAGCATAATAATATCTTTTTTAAAATGCTACCATTAAATTTGTTACGGCTAACAGCGATTGCAGCGTTAGTTTTTCTATTTACTATCCCTACTATACAGGCACAGGAAACTTCATCACCAAAAAAGGGTGTACGTACACTTTATCTAATCCGGCATGGCCAATATAATCATGAGGATAATCGGGATCCCGATATTGGCAAAGCGTTAGTCCCGCTTGGAATTGCACAGTCAAGATTGATTTCTAATCGTCTAAAATCTCTTCCTGTTAATATGAGTTCACTAATCAGCAGTACCATGACTAGGGCGCGCCAAACCGCTATGATAATTAACCGGGATTTCCCGGGATTAGAATTGCAGCAGACCCGTCTGATACGCGAATGCACTCCACCTACTTGGCGGGAAAATATAATGGTAGATGAAGATCCTGATGAATTAAAGAATTGTACCGATAATTTGGATACAGCATTTTCAAAATACTTTATACCCTCACCCGATGAAGAGGATCGAAATGATATCATTGTTTGTCATGGTAATGTAATTCGCTATTTCGTTACAAAGGTTTTGAAAGTTGAAACAATGTCGTGGCTGCAGATGACAATTGGCAATTGCGGATTAACAGTTGTACGTATTAAACCTGATGGTTCTATGAAACTCGTATCCTTTAATGATATGGGACACATTCCGGTAAATTTGCGAACAGTTTTAGGATTTGAAAGTAAATCTAAAGAATTGGTTCTGCCCGAGTAGTGGTAGATTAATTTAAAAAGTTCGTTAATGAATAAAAGTAAAAAATAATTAATACTTACAATACATCACTCTTTATTACCATCATTTTTTCGCGTGTCATTTCATTCATCGAATATGGAATTCCACCCATTCCTATTCCCGAAGAATCTCTTCCGCCAAAGGGCATCCAATCAACACGGAAAGCTGTATGATCATTTACCATGACTGCAGTTGCATTAAGTTTTTTTACAGTATCTAAAGTAGTATCCAAATTGCTGGTAAAGACAGCAGCTTGGAAAGCGTAAGGCAACGAATTTGCTTTGTCAATTGCTATATTCCTGTCTGAGTAAGAGTAGATACAAATAACCGGACCAAATATCTCTTGTGTCGATACATTTACATCTCCTGGAGGATCTAACAGTACTGTTGGTTCATATAAAGTATCTGATATTCTTTTTCCGCCGCACAAAACTTTTGCACCTTTTGATACAGCTTTATTGACCCATTCTTCTACACGGTCAAGTTCTCTTGGTAAAATAAGTGGTCCCACTTCTGTTTTTTTATCAAGAGGATCTCCTATAATAAGATCACTTGCCATTTGTGCTAACTTATTTGCCACCTCTTCACAAATACTTTCGTGTACAAATACTCTCTGAACCGAAACACAAACCTGTCCAGCATGATAAAATCCTCCTTTTAGTAATGCAGGAAGCATTGTCTCTACATCAGCATCTTGTTCTACAATTACTGGAGCAGCACCGCCATGTTCCAAAGCACATCTTGTTCCCGGTGAAAGTTTAGAGCGTAAATACCAGCCGACTTTAGCTGAACCGATAAATGATAAATAATTTATTCGCTCGTCGCTCACTAATTTCTCAGCCGCATCATTTTCACATACTATAACCTGGCACCAGCCATCCGGAAGCCCGGCTTCTATTAAAATTTCCATAAATGCCAGGCAGGAAAGTGGAGTAGTGAGTGCAGGTTTGATTATTACAGGCGATCCAACCGCGATTGCAGGTACTGTTTGATGAATGATTAAATTGAGCGGGTGATTGAATGCACTAATAGAAGAAACAACTCCGATAGGTTCGCGAAAAGTGAAAGCCATCCTGTTTGCAGATGATTTAGTATGACTCATTGGGATCTGCTCACCTTTCATTTGACCGATATAATTGAGGGCTAATTTCACACCGTTGATAGCTCGCTGCACTTCCACTTCAGAATCTATATAAGGTTTGCCTCCTTCTTCTGCGGCAATTTTGGTTAATATTTCAACACGCGTGCTCATAATTTGTGCGGCACGTTCTAATATTTCGACCCGCCGGAAAGCCGGAAGCCATTTTGAACGATCATTGAAAAGTCCGTTAGCCACAGTAAGCGCATCTTCAACTTCCTCAGCTCCAACCATAGGAATTTCTTTAATTATTTTACCGTTATATGGAGAGAAGACTTTTAACTTTTTCATATACAATTTCTTATTTAAAGAATACAAGTTTTTTCTTTTAACAACACATTTAAAATAGAATGGTTCAGACTATAATCGACAGCAAGCTCGATTACGTGAACACCATCTTTATTTAAACATGTTTCCAACATTTCACAAAAATTCTCACAGCTATCCGGTCGGTATCCAAAAGCCCCGTAACTTTCAGCATACTTTACAAAATCCGGATTATTATAATCTAACCCAAAATTTTTCAGGCCCATTCCTTCCTGTTTCCATTTTATCATTCCAAAAGCATTGTCGTTTAGTATTATCACAACCAAATTCAAACCAAGGCGGACAGCAGTTTCCAATTCCTGTGAGTTCATCATAAAGCCGCCATCACCACAGACGGCAATTACTTTTTTATCGGGATTGATTAATTTAGCAGCCATTGCACTAGGAAGACCTGCGCCCATTGCAGCTAAAGCATTATCCAGCAAAAGTGTATTTGGCAGGTAACATTTGTAGTTGCGTGCAAACCATATTTTATAAATTCCGTTATCAAGTGTAACTATTCCATCTTCAGGCAAAATATCACGAATGATATTAACTACTCTTTGCGGCAGTACAGGGAAGCGGTTGTCCTTAGCATATTTTGACAAATGAATATCAACCTCATTTTTTATTCGTTCGTAATAAGAAAGATCCCAATTACTTGTATCGGACACATAATTTGCAATTCTATATACCGAAGTAGCTATATCGCCAACAACATTAAGTTGTGGAAAATAAACAGCATCAACTTGTGCGGGAAAGAAATTTACATGTATAACCTTTTTACCGTTTTGTTCCATAAAAAAGGGCGGTTTCTCGATTACATCATGGCCTATATTAATAATTAGGTCCGCCCTGTCGATTGCGCAATGAAGAAAATCGCTATCTGATAGCGCAGCCGTACCTAGAAACTTGGGATGTCTTTCATCAACCACACCTTTACCCATTTGAGTATTAAAAAACGGAATGTTTGTTTTATCTATAAAATTATTGAGTGCTTCACTTGTTCGCTGGCGGTTTGCGCCGGCACCAATTAAAAGTAACGGCATCTTAGCTTCCTCAATCAATTTGGCTGCCTCCTTACAAACTAAATCGTCGGCAACAGGTCTTCGATGACCATCTATCCCGAACAATTTTTCTTCGGCATCTTCAGCAGCGATATCTTCCGGGAGTTCTATATGTACGGCGCCGGGACGTTCTTCCATTGCAGTGCGGAAAGCTTCCCGTACAACAGAAGGAATATTATTCCCGTTTACTATTTGCCGAGTGAACTTGGTTATAGGGCGCATTAAGTCTACTACGTCTATAATCTGAAACCTGCCCTGCTTACTTTTCTTTATAGGTTTCTGTCCGGTTATCATCAGCATTGGCATTGCCCCAAGCTGTGCATAAGCTGCAGGAGTAACAAGATTTGTAGCCCCAGGACCCAAAGTTGCCAGACAGACACCCGGTTTTCCGGTTAACCTGCCATAAGTGGCAGCCATAAAACCACCGCCTTGCTCATGACGGGTAAGTATAAGTTTAATTTTAGATGTTCTTAGCGATTCAAGAAAATCAAGATTTTCTTCTCCTGGTATTCCGAAGATATATTCTACTCCTTCATTCTCCAATGCTTTAATAAAAAGTTCAGCTGTTTTCATATAGTTATAATTTTAAATTAAGGATATATGGAACTCGTCACGATTTGTCCTCTGGACAGCTAGTCTGTCGAGACTCGTTTCATATGTTTATTATTTCATTTTATTGTTATACGCAACTTTTCCCGACCTCCCTGCTGCCTGCAGGTTCAGTGGACTTGTTTCATTGTAATAAGTTTAATTAGTTTTTATTTAATATTAGTTGTAATCTTTCGAGATTATAGTCAACAATGCGACAGAGTAAATGTTTGAAACCAAAACTAATGAATGGTGCATAGCATTGAGTGATATACTCAATGTTTTCTCAGTCTATGTGGCTATTTACGAAGTTTTAGAACTGATAACAAAAGTTCAAAAAAATTTGTTGAGAATTTCGGAACGTTATTCCACTTTTTCAACTCAATTTTTTTACTCAACTTAAGAAATTTGCTGCTAGATACGAAATCACCATGTGTTTCGTTTAGGAGTAAATAGTTATCTTCTTCGTAATGATACTGCCAGGGAGTCTCTCCTACACCTATGTAAACGTCATTCTTTAATAACGCATCTAAATTTTTTATAATGGAGTTTCTATAATAGTCTAGTGCAATCCCCTGCAGGTGTAATGTAGCGCTAAAGAAATTTCCCCACCAAAACATTGTTCTGTATGCAAAAGTTGAATTTTTTGCAAAGAGTGTGGGATAGTCAAGAACCATGTAAGGCAAACTCTTGTAGTTTTCTCCTTTGGATATTTTTCCGTTTAAGAGAGCTGTACCATCTGGAAAAGAGAAGTTTGAATTGTCAACGAACCTTTTTAATTCTTCCCTTGTGTGACCAAGTAGTTCATTAATCTTTTCAAGCACAGCTGCTTTTGTAAGAAGAAAATCTGAGTCGTGTAATATTAATAATTCTTTTTCTGTTAATTGCATTTTTGCTTCTTTTAAGATTGTAATTCACTGCTTAATATTTAATTGTAAGATAAGATTATTGTGTAAAATATAAAAAATTATTTATTGAGAGCTCAAAAAATATGTGATAGTCTTTACAAAATAGATTTATATACGATTATTTAACAAAAACTTTGGGAGGCATTGTTATAAAAGGATTGCTGGAAAAAGAATATTAGTATTATGAAGGATTCTAAGTGTTACTTAGTGCATATAGTGTCTCAGTAGATTACTTCTTTCTCTCACCACTCAGACACTAAGTACACTCAGTTACACTAAGAATTATTTTGAGGAGTAAAATGTGTTCTCATCCTTTATAAAAAACTTCTACATTTTTAGATCAAATTTCTTCTCTTCAATTGCATAAGAGATCACTTTTTTAAGATCACCGTTCACCTCAATTATAACAAGTTCATCATCACTTAAATTAATCACATACATTTTATTAAGCAGCTCCCCAGGATTATCACTTAAATAAATAGCTGTTAGCTCTTCATTATCAACAGAGCGTACAATATATTTCCATCCTTTATTCTGCATTTCTTCATCGATTGATTGAAGCGTACCGAAGTTTGCTTTAGCATCAGATCCTTCTACTTTATTGTAGACCCCAACTTGCACACTTGAAATTTCTCTCATCATATCGTCAATATATTCTTCGTTTGCTGCAAGATCTACAAACCAGCTTGAAATGGTTATTGCCGATGATCCAACGGAAAATTGAAACTCTGTTTTATAATCATTTCCCAGTTCCCCCATAATTTTATCTTTTACCTCACCAAATTGTCTGTTAACACCTATACATCCAGTGAGAAAGAATATTAAAAACGAGACAAATAAAATTGGAGTTATACTTTTTATTTTCATCTTATTCCTCACTCCTTTTTCTCGTTATCTTCGTTAACTCCCTCAAGATTTGGAATACCGAATTTTTTTCCCAGTTTTCCTATTGTTGAAAGATCGATGTTGCCTACAATATTTACAAAAGCCGCCTCGCCGCCTTTTTCAAAGTTTGTAACTGCGAGACCGATAATTTTTTTATCATTATTCAATTTAATATATACATTAGCTATTTCGTCTTCGCCCTTTGTTTTAACAATTCTTTTCCATTTGGTATTGGAAAGTTTAGAATCAATTTCATTTATTCTTTCCTTTAATTGATCCTTGTTCTCGTCGTTAATCTCATATACGTTTGCTTTAACCAGCTTAATCCCGTTTAATATTTCCATAATATTTGGATTACTCTCGTCTGACATTGTAGCGAGAACAGAAAGTAAATCTTCGTCTAAAATAACCTCGGTTACGTTAGTCGAATTTTCGAAGGCAGTAAAATCACCGAAATCAACATAGCCGGGTTCCTTTGTTACATCAGTTGATTGAGCGAATATGTTAATTGATAGTAAAGCAACAGTAGTTATAATGATTATTAGTTTGTTCATTTTATCCTCCTATGAGATAATCGTTTAAATAAATTAATCCTTTGTTAAGCGGCTTGCTTACGTGTTTTGCTAATACATCAATGTCTATTTTTATTTCAGTATTTTGAAATACCTTGTTAACAATTGCAAGCGATTCACCAAGCTGCCGTTGTGCGAGCTCAATTTCTGCCTTTGTATATTTCTGTTGAAGTGGTGGATTAGAAAAAAGTAAAACAGAAACAATGGCAAGAATAATTATTCCAGCAGTGCTAGCAGAGAGCAAAGGTTTAGAAGCAAATGAATAGATAATGGAACCAATGAAATCGCTTTTGGTTTTTCCGTTGGTTCTCTTCTTAACGGAGCTTACCATTGATTCGGACAAAGTCTTCTCATCAAGCGAATGAACTGCAGAAGCTGTTAATTTGTACTCATCCAATAGTTTTTTAATTTCCGGATATCTTCTTGCTTTTATCCATACAACCATTCTGTCGTACAATCCTGCATCGCTGTAAGCAACTGCAATAATTTTATCCAACATCTTTTCATCAATTTTATTTGAGCTCTTCTCTAGCATATATTTTTAATTCCTTTTGTAATTGTTTTCTTGCTCTTAAAATATTTACCTTAACTGTGTTTAAAGTCACATCCAAAATTTTGCTTATTTCCTTATACTTAAATCCTTGTAATTCGTAAAGAACAAAAGGGCTTTTTAACCTCTCAGGCAAATTTTCTATCGCGTGACTAATATTTTTATTCAGTAAAATTTGATTTAGTGCCTCATCCGGCATTACAGCATTTCCCTTATCTTCAATTCTTTCGGATAAATTATCATCAATTGAAAGTTCTCTCTGGTACTGACTTTTATTACGGCGAAGATAATCTATGCAAAGATTATGTGTCGTTCTCATAATCCATGAGCGCGCAGCCAGAAAATTAAATTTATTAATATTCTGCCAGATGCGTACCATTACTTCCTGTGTAATGTCTTCAGCATCCATATGGTTGCGCAACATATACAGCGAATAATTAAATATCTTATTCTTATGCTGATCAATCAAGTATTCAAATTTAGAAGATTGTAACATCTTTTCTTATAGACGAAGTGTTTTATTTATTTGTTACAAATAAAAAATAAATTTTCATACCAAAGAAATTTATAATGATGAGAGGAAATTATCAGACGTAGGAGGATCTCTTTTCAGAAAAAGAAGAAAAATCCGATGGAAACAGTAAGCATATCTGCTTTTGACTTTGATAAAGAGTAATAAACCTCATCGCCGTAAAAATCCACAGAATTTCTATCGAGATAAGTTACTTCAGTACTTAATAGATAGCGCACTTTAATATCTATATAAGTAGAGCCGGTATCGAACAACGTATTACCGATCGCAAAAAATTTTATACCAACCCCTCCGCCATAACTCCATGCCCAGTCATCAATCCAGAGGGTTGATGGAGTATAGTAATCGTAGCTGATGTCCGTTAATGAAAAGATGTAACTTCCCCCGAATAATGTTTCTAAGTATGGTCTGACCGTTCCTGTGTGCGGAGCTATCTGGAAAAGAATATGTGCGCTGGCAAAGTTATTGGCCCTGTTGGAACTCAGAACCAATTCATCGTATTCCGGATCAACAAAAAAATGGATACCGTAAGAAATATAACTTAAGTTAACCCCTAGTCCGTATGGTGTTCTTTCTGATGGAGAGAAAAAGAAAAATTCAAGATTGCCTCCAAAACCAACATTGTTTGTATAATCTTTAAAGTCTCCCATTGGGATTGCCGTTGTAAAATTAAATGATGCAGATGGTTGCGCAAATGAAGTGATTATTATTGAAGCCGTGATAATTAGAGATTGTACCAATGTTTTCATCTTGTTTCCTTTAAGATATGTTCTCTAAAAGCAAATATTTTGCCTGTTTTTTAATTTCATCAAAGAAAAAAAATATACCGAATTTGGCTTGAAATAAAACTTTTTGATAAGAGAAGGTTTTGTGGAAAAAATAAGGTGTACGCTTAATTATTCATTAATCGTATTTAAGTAAAGACAGTTTAGGATAGGATTAGTAACTACTGATCTAACGAAACAAGCATTGTGGTGTAATAGTTTTCCAGATCAATTTTCCAGTCCAATCATTTGTATCAACTTAGTAAATCTTGGTTCCCACTTTAAATTTTCATAAAACGGACTAGCCTTTAAATATACAAGTATTCCAAAATGCTCATCATATGCTTTGTATAAAGAATCTATTGCAGCATCAATATTTCCAAGTGGGGTGTCAATCAGCGCAAAATAGAATGGTGATATATACTTTTTCTTTTGCTGCTGGATTAAATCGTTTTTAATTTTTATTGCCTCCTCTCTCATACCATTATTAGCATATGCATTCCCTAATGAGCTAAGAATTATTAATCTGCCATTGGATAGCTCAAGAGCTTTTTTTAAAACAGAAATCCCTTGATCATACCTTTTACTGTGAGAGTATGATAGTCCAAGTGCGAATACTGCTTCAACATAATTCGGACTCATCTCAAGTGTCTTATTGTATTGTTCAATCGCTTTGTCGAATTCGCGGGAGAAGTGATAAATTCTGCCAATCCCCGTGCTGACAGATGCAGATAACGGATCTAGTTCATGTGCACGATTCATCAAAGATAAAGCCTCATCATACCTTCCTAAGACTGCGAGGTATAATGAATACTTTTCGTATGCAGATGCATATCCTGGTTTTAATTCGATAGCTCTTTTGAAATTGCTTTCTGCTTCTTTCCAGTCCCACTCTACTCTGAATTTCAGATAGGCAAGTGAGTTATATGCTTCCGCTAGTGTTTCATCAAGTTGAAGCGCGGTAGTTATTGCATCCTTTGCAAGGTTTACAGCCTGTTCTCGCGGAAAGGATCCATACCCTGCTCCACCGATTAATGTATAGCAATCAGCGACACCAACATGTGCCAGTGCAAATGTCGGATCTAATTTAATAGCGTTCTGAAAATATGAAAGCCCTTTTTTAATGGATTCTCCCGTTCTCTTATTTAATTGTTGTTTTCCTAATAAATATAATCTATATGCTTCGGCGTTGTCGGTTCCCATTTTTTCTATTTGCTGTATCTCTGTTGTTAACAGCTGAACCTTCATCTCATTTGCTATTTTCAGAGCAATATTACTTTGTAATGAAAAAATATCTTTTAACTCTCTATCATACTCCTGTGCCCAAAGATGTTCCTGTGTATTAACATCGATAAGCTGCATCGTTATTCGTGTTTTATTAGATGACATTCTTACGCTGCCCTCTAATATTGTTGCAACATCCAGCTCATTTCCAATTTCTTCAATATTCAGTCCTGCATTTTTATATTTCATTACAGAAGTGCGGGCAATTACGCTGAGCCCGCTTATTTTAGCAAGCTGAGATATAAGTTCCTCAGTCATTCCATCAGCAAAGTAGTCGTCTTCCGAAGTTTCACTAATATTAACTATGGGGAGAACCGCAATGCGATTGTTCTTAATACTGCCCGGTGATTCTTCAAAAGTATTTTTTATTAACAGCACTGCAAGTACCGCAACAATTACTAATACAAAGGAAATAATATTTCTTTTAGCTGAAGATGTTAACGAAAGACGTTTTTTATGTTGATGCTGATTTTTATCCCATGGAAGAATAATAGAATATACTTCAACAGGAGCTTTAATGTTCTTTAAGGTTTTAATCCCTCGTTTAATTAAAGGAAGATCAATTTTATTATGAATTTGTCGTGCAACATCTTCCGATATACATATTCCACCCGTCGCAGATAGCGGTTCCAATCGTGCAGCAATATTTACTCCATCTCCGTGAACATGCTTTCCGATGTGTACAACGTCTCCAACATGTAACCCTATACGTAATTCTATTCGTCTCTTAAATTCAACTTCCTGGTTTCGCTCAAACAATATTTTTTGTATTTCAATAGCACAACTTACAGCCCCCAGTGCACTGTTAAACTCAACAAAAAAAGCATCACCAATAGTTTCTATTTCTTTACCGCCATGCCTCGCAAATATTGGACGGAGCAGTTGTCGATGCACTTCAAGCAGTTCGAGTGAAAGCGACTCATTTTCCTGTGCGAGTGCGCTGTAGCCAACCATATCAGTAAACATTATTGCAGCCAGTTTACGCTCTCCGCCGGAATCGACATTTTTTGCACTCGTATCTTCTGTTCGGTTACTTGAGTTTTTACACCGGATCAATTCGTGTAATAACTCATCTGCACTCTGGTATCGTTCATCAGCATTCTTAGCAAGTGCTTGTGTTAAGAACTTCTCTTGTTGCGGTGAAACATTCGTATTAATTTCAGAAATAGCTTTGGGCTCTTCATTCAATATCGAATAAATCACAGCTTGATCATAATCACCTTTAAATGGTAATTCACCTGCCAGCATTTCATATAACACCACACCTAAAGACCAGATATCTGTTCGATGATCTATTTTGTCGCCTTTTATTTGTTCCGGAGACATATATGCTGCCGTTCCAACTGTTTCTCCTATTTTTGTAACATCGCTTCCACTTTTAATTTTTGCCAATCCAAAGTCCATTATTTTAACTTTGCCATCTTTGGTTATCATAATGTTGGAAGACTTTATATCCCTGTGAACGATTCCTTTTTTATGAGCAGCATCTAGTCCTTCTGCAATTTGTAGTGCTATGTTAATAGCCTCTTCTATTGGTACCCCCCCTTTAATTCCCTCCTTAATAAGGGGAGACATTGGGGCGATAATTTTTTCTTTAAGTTCTTTTCCATCTATGAATTCCATAACAATAAACATTTCATCAGCTGTTTCTTCAATGGAATAAATATGTGCAATGTTCGGATGACTAAAAGCGGCAGCGGCCTGGGCTTCGATTTCAAAGCGTTGGCGTTCCTCTTTGTTTACTGAAATGTAATGCGGGAGAAATTTTATTGCAACTTCTCTCTTCAACTTTATATCTTCGGCTTTGTAAACCACGCCCATTCCACCTTCGCCTAATTTCTCTAATAATTTGTAATGTGATATCGTTTTGCCGGTCATTCAACATCTCTTTTTATAACCATTAAAGTAATGTCATCAGATTGGGGCGTTGAGCCGGAATGCTCTTTTACAGCGGCAACTATTTTTTCAATTAATAATTCGGGTGCCATATTTATATTATTTTTTATTACATCTATTAATTTTTCTTCAGTGAATTCATTGTCCTCATGGTTCATTGCCTCTGTAACCCCATCTGAAAATAAAATTAGCAGATCCTCAGGCGCCATAATTATTTTTTTCTGATCGTATTGTGAGTCCGGAAAAGCTCCCAGCAATATTCCACCTGTTTTCAAATAGTTTAGCTCGTTTCCTGTAAAATGGAATGGTGGATCGTGCCCGGCATTGCTGAAGAATATTTCATTTGATTCTGAGTTGAGTGTTCCCAGGAATAAGGTAACAAACTTTGTTGGTTCTGTTCTTGCATATAGCAAGTTGCCGGATCTAAAAAGAGATTCTGTCAAAGAGTGTCCGCTTTGTATCTGAGCACGCAATGTTGCCTGTATATTCGCCATAAGCATTGCAGCCGGCATTCCTTTACCGGTAACATCACCAAGACAAAATGCAAAATGTTTATCATCTATTAAAATAAAATCATAGTAATCACCACCAACTTCTGTTGCCGAGATTGTTTGTGCTGCAATACTGTAGCCATGAATTTTGGGTATTTCTTTAGGCAAAAGATTCAATTGTGTCTGTCTGGCCAACTTCATTTCTTCCTGAATCACCCGAAGGTTTCTTTCTTCTTCAAGCAGCCGTGCATTTTCAATAATTTGAGCTGATTGAGAAGCAATAATTGATAACAGCTTCTGATCATTTGGAGAAAATTTTTTTTTGATAGCTTATTAAAAACTGTAAGTATACCACGCATTTTGTTTTTTACTTTTAAAGGAACGCTGAGGAAAGATTCTATGGGCGTTGTCTTATCAACCAGGTCCTTAAATCGTTCATCCTCTTTTAAATAGTTTACAAGCAACGGCTCCTGATTTTTCAGCATCCAGCCGGTTAACTGCGCATCAAATCGGTAAGGAAGTAAATCTAAACTGCTCTTCTGCTCGCGTATCATTGTATGAAGGGGTTTTTCTTTATCGCTCTCGTTCACCAGCATAATGGCACCCTGCTCTACATTTAAATGCTTTACACATTTTTTTACAATTATATCCACAATTTGCTCAACCGGCTGTGTTGAATTTATTGTTGTGGCTATATCATTTATAATCGATAACTCAGCAATAGCATTACGCAATCTACTGTTCTCTTCTTCTAAGTTGTTACTCTGATTTATATTTTCTTGTTTCATTAACGTAACACAGATTTATTGATAATGATTTAATGGCAATTAGTTAATAACAGGAATTTGTTATAACATTCAGATAAGTATAGCTTAAAAATTAAATATACTCAAATTATCATTTGGGAGAAAAATAATTTAATGAATTTTCAACCGTTTAGATCCTCAATCCTTTTGGCACTATCACTTTTTCGGAAAGATCGAATATCCACTGAACTATCAAAGCAAGAAAGGCAGCGGGAACCGCACCTTCAAGAATCAGGGGAACACTGTCCAGCCTTATTCCGGTCAGGATTGGCTGCCCGTATCCTCCGGCACCAATCAATGCACCAAGTGTAGCCGTGCCCACATTAATAACCGCAGAGGTTTTTATTCCGGAAAGAATTGACCTTGATGCAAGTGGAAGTTCTATCTTTTTAAGAATTGCAAATGATGATAAACCAAGTACAATTGCAGATTCTTTAATGCTTGCAGGAATATCTTCCAGCCCGGAAAATGTGTTTCTAACAATTGGTAGCAGACTATAAAGAAACAATGCAACTATGGCAGGAGAGGAACCTATACCTAAAAGCGGTATCATAAATACCAGCAACGCAAGCGAAGGGATAGTTTGAATGATTCCTGTAATTCCAATAATGAGTTTGCCAAGCTTTTTGTTTTTGTAAGAAGAAATTCCGAGGGGAATAGAAACTAAAATTGCTGCCGATAGGGAGATTAGCACAAGATACAAATGCTCCTTTGTATTATGCCACAAACGGCTTAGGAACGTACTTTCTTCAAAATTTGATTCAATAGAAAATTTGTTTTTAATAAATTGTGAAGCAACTTCCTCTTCGCTGACCTTGTTTATCTTCGCGTCCGAATTCATTTTTATCATTAAAGATTCCGGGATGCCGTTCTTTAATTTATTAATAGCATCAACAACTTTAGGGGAAGCATTTTCTAAGTCTTGCCGGTAAAGCAGAACTGCCTGATAATCTGTAAAATAGTGCAGATCATCTTTTAACACTTTAATATTATAGTAATTTATTTCGGCATCGGTTGAGTAAAGATCAATTACATCAATTGAACCGCTTGCAAGCCCCCGGTAAGCAAGGTCGTGATCCAATCCGTTTACATTTGTTTGGGGAAGATTATAAAATTCCTGCAATCCACGCCATCCATCATTTCTTTCCATAAACTCGTTTGTAAAACCGAACTTTAAATTGGGATGGTCCCGCAGATCGGAAATATTTTGTATTTCGCAGTTTTCCGCTTCTTCCTGTCTCATTCCAATCGCATAAGTGTTATTAAAACCAAGAGGATAAACGATACAGATTCCTCGTTGTGAAAGTGTACTCTTTAAATTGTTTTTCGATACGTTTTCCTCAGCCAGTATTTCTTCGATAATTGTTCCGGTATAATCAGGATAAATATCTATCTCACCTTTAAGAAGTGCATTCCATAAAATTCTTGTTCCGCCCAATTCTCTTATGTGAATTACATTTGTATTTTGTACACGTATCAGCTGGGTTGCAATTTCACCAAGTATTACATTCTCTGTAAATTTTTTGGAACCGATCTTTATCATTTTGTTTGTTTGGGCGAAATCTGTTGGCGACAAACTAATAAAAACAATTAGCAGCAAAGTTGAAATACACAGCGTATTTTGTTTAATGAATTTCAATCGTGCTTCTCTGCGATTTTATAAATTTAGTAACAAATGGCTCTGCCGGATTGGTAATGAAATCAGTAATAGTTCCTTTCTGAATTAAACTGCCCTCTTTCATTAACAATATATTATCTCCGAAAAAAACGGCTTCATTTAAATCGTGAGTAACCAGGATAACGGTTTTATTAAGTGACTTAAAAATTTCCTTTAAATCATTTTGAAGATCAAACCTGATTAGAGGATCAAGCGCACCTAGCGGTTCATCAAGAAGAAGAAATTCCGGATCAAGCATAAGTGCACGCATTAAACTTACACGCTGCTTTTGTCCCCCGGAAAGTTCTGCAGGATAGCGCTCCAATCCATCATTAGGAAAGCTTGTTAACTGCGTTAATTCACTAATACGATTAGAAATTTCTTCATTATTCCAACCGGCGTATATTGACAAGAGCGATAGATTTTCTCTCGCAGTAAGATGAGGGAATAATCCACCATCCTGAATCACATAACCCATTCTTTTTCTTATCGAAGATAAGTTTGAATTGGATAGCAGTTCATTATCAACAGTAATTATTCCGCTATCCTGCTTCATCAATCCAACTATTAATCTTAGTAAAGTGGATTTACCGCAGCCGCTAGGACCGATAAGCACAGTAGTTTTCCCCATGGAAAAATTAAATGAAAATTCTTTAAGTGCTAAAGTAGAGTTAAAAGATTTGGAAATATTTTTAAGTAAGATTGACACGATTAATATAACTACTTTACAAATACTCTGAATTCCCAGTGCTTGAGTTTAAATTTCTCTTTATTTGAAAATGTTTCAACCTTTCCGGTAAAATAACTTTTATAAGTTCCACTTATCGATTCGCCATCAAGTTCAAATTCAGCTGCTTTATTTGAGAAATTGAAGATTGCGAAGATTTTATCTTTATTTTTTGTTCTCGAAAATGCTAAAATGTTTTTCTTGTCTGTACTGTTTATCCAAGCTATTTTACCCCCTCGTTCTCCGTTTATCAATGCATCATTATTGTTTTTAAGCTTTATTAGATGTGTGTAAAGTTTTTGAAATTCATGTTTCTTCCATTCAACTTCATCTTTATCAAAGAAAGCAAGGCGTTTATTTAGTCCTGTTTCCTGTCCTGTATAAATTAAAGGCATATCAGGAATCAAGAACGAAAATACTGCAAACAACTTGGCAGCACTTCCTAATCTTTCGAACACTGTTCCGTTCCATGTGTTCTCATCGTGATTTGAGGTGAATTGCATTCTGAAGGCATTTTGGGGATAATTGTTTTTATCTTCGTTCAGATTGTTGAACATATCTTCCGCATTTTTTTCTCCTTTTGCTATTGTATTCATTAATTTGTGTGTTCCCCAATCGTATGTCATATCAAATGCTTTATGCATTTCAGGTGTATCCCACTCAGCAAGCATAAACACAGGCTTAATTTTATCAAGTTCCTTTCTTGCTTCAATCCAGAATTCGATTGGAACCATTCCTGCAACATCACACCTGTAACCGTCTATATCATATTCCTTAACCCAAAATGTTAATGCATTTATCATTGCAGCCCAAAGTTCTTTGTTATCATAATTAAGGTCTGTAACATCAGACCAATCGGGAACAGGAGGAATGAAATTACCAAGTGAATCTTGTGTGTAAAACTCCGGATGTTCGATCGTCCAATTATTATCCCATGCAGTATGATTTGCCACCCAATCAATAATAACATACATACCCAATTTATGAATCTTATCAACGAGAGCTTTAAACTCTTTCATAGTACCAAATTCAGGATTTACAGTTTTATAATCTTTAACAGAATAATAGCTTCCAAGCTTTCCTTTACGATTCTTTGCTCCGATAGGATGGATGGGCATCAACCATAAAATGCCAACTCCCATCTCTTTTAAACGTGGCAAGTGTTTCTCGAATGCTTTAAATGTTCCTTCTTTTGTAATTTGCCTGGTATTAACTTCATATATTGTTTTATTGTAACTCCAATCTGGAGGTGAATTAGATGAACTATGTTTTTGAGAATACAGAATCGCTGTATAAAAAAGGAAAAGTAAGATTGTTGATTTTATTAATGCTCTCATTTTATTTATCCGAAATTAAAGTGATTATAGTATTGTATTAATAAGATAGGACTTTAAACCAGAAAATTCAGATTAATCTTAAGAAATGTATATGGGGATAGAAAAATTATTAAACACCTAAAAGTAACTCCTCGGACAAAATCACTATACCTTTAGAAACTGATCTCCGGGATTTTTTGCGATACTAATATTCACATCTTTACCAGATGTGGTTTCTTCTATTTTCGATGTGCTTTCTTTTTTCTTCATTGCCTGTTCAAACCTTATCTTCTCACTAATTTTTTGATATTTTTCCACCACTGTCTGGTGTTTTGAAATTTCTTGTTGCAGTTTCTTTTTCATCGTCACAAGCTTTGAAATTCCTGTCTGATGTTCTTCATGCTCAAGTTTTATGCTGGCTAATGAGGTTTGAAGTTCTACCAGTTCGTTCATCGATTCTTTAATACTTGTATTCAGCTCGGTTAAACGATTTTCGTATTCATTTATTTCACTGTTTAATTTGATTTCCTTATCAGTTGACTTTTTTAACTTGTTGTTCATAGAGTAAAGAATTTCCTGCAAATTCTTTTCTACTGCAATTTTCTTTTTTTGCAGGATTTCTGTTTCCAGGTGAAGATCGCTGATTAGATTTCTTTGCTCGTTTGCTTTTGAATCAAGGTGCAAAAGGTCGTTTTTCAAAAGATCATTCTGTTCGTTAATTCTTTTAAGCAGGTCTTCAAAAGAGTTTATCTCTTCCTGTCTCATACTTAAAATTCTTTCACTTTCTTCTAAAGCAGTCACTTTTTCATAAAGAAGAAGGTCTTTTTCCTGAATGTCTTTTTCTTTCTTTTGAATTATTTTTTCGAGTGTGCTGCGGTTCTTGTTTATTTCGTTCATTTCTTCATTCAAATGCTGCAGCATCTCTGCAAACCTGGTTTCCAGCGAGAGGTTGCTCTGCTTAACTTCATTTTTTCTTTGCTCAAGAAGAGGGAGCATTTCACTTAATTTTTTATTTTCCTCTTTTAACTTGCTATGCTCTTTTCTTTCAGCCATCAGCTCTCTATGAGCTTCATCTCTTCTTATTTCGTAATTATTTGCTTCTGCCAATAAACGTTTGGCATTTTCTTCTACGAAGGAAAGATCGACTGAAATTTTACTTATCTGGTTTGATTTAAGAATCAGGTTACTCTCAATTTCCTGTAACTTTTTGCTTTTGTTTTCAATTCTTTTAGTTAGCTCGTTGTAACTTTCTTTCGTTTCCTGAAGCTCCTTCGATTTGTTTTCCAGCTCAGATGATATACTGTCAAGTTTAATTTCTTTTTCTGAAAGGTCTTGATTTATTCCTGTAATCAGTAACTTCTTTGTATCTTCAGTGGTTTTTAATTGAAGAAGGTTTGCTTTTATTTTCTTTGTTTTTTCTAACAAGAAAGAAAGTATTTTGTTTAGATCAACAACACGATGTTTCTTAATCTTAATATCTTCAGACAGTTTCTGGTCTTCAACAACAAGGGAGAGAAGTTTGTTTTCCACTGCTTTTACATGCTCTGATTTTTGATTTGTAAGCTTTTCTTCTGTTTCCCTAAATTCTTCTTTCCTTTCGTCAATTTGTTTCTGCAGTGAAGCTTCTTCTTCTTTCAAAAATTCAATCTTAGCTTTCATTTCTAAGGTTATTTTATTTTCTGTTTCACGCAGAGTTTTTATTTTATCTTCAGCAGCTTTTATTTCTACAGATTTTTCAGTAACCAATTGAGTTTCAACTTTTTCAAGCTCTTGCTTCATTCCGGCAATTTTTTCCCACAGAGCCGCTTCTTGTTCTTTAAGATTTGCAATTTTGTTTTCCAACTCGGATACAGTTTTACGCTCTGTTTCCTGCAGAGTTTTTAACTTCTCTTCAACCTTTGCTAATGCTTCTGATTTTTCCTCAATAATCTGTTTGTCTGCTCTTTCAAGTTCCTGATTTTTTGCGGTGATTTTTTCCTGTAATAAAGCCTCATCAGTTTTCAACTCTTCAATCTTTTGATTCATCTCAGAAACAACTTTAGTCTGGTCTTCCTGCAAAATTTTAAGTTTCTCTTCTGCAGCATTTATCGCTTCTGTTTTTTCTTCAAATAATTTATTGTTTTCTTCTTCAATTTCTCTCTTCCTCGAAGTAATTCTTTCCTGAAGGGAAGTCTCTTCCTGCTTTAGACTTTCTATTTTGGATTCCATTTCAGAAATAAAATTGTTTTCAGTTTCATGCAGGGTTTTTAGTTTTTCCTCAGCGGCTTTAATCTCATCTGATTTTCTGTTTAGTAATTCGTCGTCAGAAATTTCAAACTCACGCATTTTGGAAGCCACTTTTTCTGTAAGCACCGATTCTTCTTTTTTCAGGTCATCAATCTTGTTTTCCATTTCGGCAGTAACTTTGTTTTCCGTATCACGCAGGAGTTCTATTTTCTCTTCAAGTCGGCTAATTTCGTTATTTAAACGATTTGATTCTGTTTCCTGTAGTCGCTTAAATTCATTCTTCTTCGAATTGATTTTGTCTGTTATTTCTTTTTCCTGTTCGTGAAGCAGATAAAGTCGGTTGCTTAAATTTGAAATTTTTTCTTCTAAAGATTTGTTATTTGCAGAAATTTCTCTGTGTTTTTTTTCGGCGCTTGCCAGCTCTTCGGCAAGCTTGGGATTGGATATCAGAGCTGCTTTGTTTAAATCTTTTACCTTCGATTCAAAAAGAATTACCTGACTACGAATTTTTGATAGGTTATTTTTTTCATCAATTTTGCTGCGCTTTAATTTATCAATCTCTTTCAGTATATCTTTACGCGAATTATTATAATTACCTATTTCAATTTTTAGGTTGTCTAATAGTGCATTGAGTTTTACTTTTTCATTTTTTATCACTCCAATTTCAGATCGAATATTTTTTAACACCTCATCCAATCGTGCCTTAGTCCACTTCTTTTCGTATATCTCACGAATTTGAGACTTAAGCTCTTCGTTCTCTTCTATAAGTGCAGATAATTTTTTTGAATTCAGAATTGCCATAATTTTATTCCCAGGTAATTTCCCCAAAATAGTTTATAGCCTTCGTTGTGTTCAGGAGCATGTTAAAATAATAAGTTAGAATTCTGATTTGAAGTTAAAAATTAGTTGAACAATTTTCAATTATTTTTCATAAATATATTTCTCTTTTGAAATTACACTTAACAGAATCAATTTGCAAAAATTTTCATCACAATAAATATTTTTCAAAGTTCTCCCCTTTTATACTTTTGTCTGAATTTTACTTTTTGGAGAGACCTTTCAATTATTAAATCGGCAAGCGCTGAGGGGATGTAAACACGGTTTTGTTTTGCAAACAGCCTGCTTAGTTTGTCCTCGGGCACATCAATTCTGTAGAGAATGTTAATAAGAGTATCGTATTTGTTATCTAAAAGATAAGCCAATCTATCGGTAAGGTAAGCTTTAAAATCCTCCAGAGTTTCAAAATCACCTACGGGAATCAAAGAATCTGATCCGGAAATTTCAAAATTTTGAGAAACAAATATTGTCAGGTCTGTTAAATGATTTTTGTGGTTATCCATAATTAACGTTAAAAAATGAATATTAATTTTTATCGTTCACATATTTATTAAATGTAATTCGATTATTAATAACAGTAACTATTTTATAAGATGAATAAGCGAAAAATGGAGCAGTAAGTACATCAATCGTGTAGTGAACATGCTGAAGAAGAACTGCTGTTCCAACAAGCATGGTATTTATAAGAAATATGATTTTCAAATGTTTTTTGTCTGATAGAAGAAATAGTAAAAATAGTGTTGCGGTGTGTCCCGAAAAGAAAAGGTCTTTTGTAAGAACTTTCCCGCTTCCAAAAAACTGAACAAAAGGATCGTTAAGAAGAATCATTCTTTCAGGTGCATCTAAAGGTGCCGAATACATAACCAGCATTCTGAAAATAACAAGTAACGAATAACTTTGTAATGCCAGAAGTAAAATATCGGGTTTAGCGGCAAAACTAATTATTGCCACTATTAGGGATATGTAAATCAATCCGAAAGTAAGCCATGTAAGATCAATTGGATTGAAAAGTTCAAGTATAGGATCAGCCAAAATCACCCCTGGTCTTCCTTCCACAAAAGCAAGAAAATTTGGAAATAGGAATAGTATAATCGCAAGAATCAATACCGTTATAATAAGCTCTGTTCTTCTTTTCGTTAAAAATTCTTTCCAGTTCATTTCAGAGTATAAATAATAGTATTATTTAAAAATTCATTTTTCCTAAAAAATAAGGAAGCATCTGTCTCCACGTCGGCCAATCGTGCGTTATATCAAAACCCCATAAATCCAGCCAGTGCTGTATGCCTTTTGAGTTAAGTATATCCGATAATCTTCTTGAAGCGTCTGGATTTTCATAGGAACCCTGCCCGCATGCAATGATGATACTTTTATTTCTCAGCGTATTTAATACCCTTTCATCATTCCATTGCGGAAGATAATCAACGGGAGAATTGAAATAACAATTATCATCGTAATAACCATTTGTATAAGTTTTTAGATCATAGCTGCCGCTCATTGCGATAGTGCCGGAAAAGAGGTCCCCTCTTCGGAAGAAAGAATTTGCAGCATGCAAAGCTCCTAAAGAAGCGCCCGTGGTTACAATAGGAACATCGGGAGAACAATATGCCTTGATAAACGGAACAACTTCTTCTGTTACATACTGGTTATACTGCTGATGACGGATTGCTTTATGTGAAGGATGCATGTCCCTGTTCAGCCAGCTTTCATTATTAATGCTGTTGATTGAAAATGCTTTTAACTTTCCGTCGTTTATATACGGAGCAATTGAATCTATAAGATGAAATCTTTCGTATTCAAGATAATCGGCCGATGCTGTTGGGAACATTAAAAGAGCATAACCGTAATGTCCGTAAACAACAATCTCCATATCCTTATTTAAATTTGGGCTCAGCCATTTTTGAATTTCTCTATTCACTAAATCTCCTTACGTGTAAAAGCGTATTTTATTTTGAACAAGCAAAGTAATCATTCAAGCTATAATTGAAAAGAAATAATATCAATTGTTTTCCTCTGTTTCCAGCAGGTTTTTTACAAGCCCCGAATATTTTCGTTCAATCTTAAAATTAAACTTATAAAAATATTCCGGTCTGAAAAACCCGGTGGTTACATATTTTATATGATGGCTCCTCATCCGGTTAAACAACTCGTTCATCAAGCCCTCACTTATTCCTTTACGACGATATCTATTGGACACAACAATTTTATCCATGTAAACTGCTTTATCGTCTATTCGTTTATAAAACAGACCTCCGATAATAAATCCTCTTTCTGAAATTGCAACCAGGAACTGATGTTCTGGACGGAAGTGAACTGTAAGATTCGACTCGAAAAATAACTGATGCAGCCTTGAAATTTCTTTTGGTGATGTAGGCATACGTATTAGAAATGGGATTCCGTCATTATCAGGTAGCTGCACCACAAGATTGGATGCTATTTCATCGCTTCCCACTTTAAGAAGGGTTGCTGAATCAGTTGGTTTTAAATACGGATAACTCAACCTCGTAAGGAAGAAATTTTCTTTTTTGCTTAACTTAAATTGAGATTGCAGATTCGAAATAAGGTTTAATGTTTCATCTTTTGAAATTAAACCAAGGTGCTGTTTCCATGCTATTTCTTTAAGTGTTTTTTTGAATGGAGCATCGGAATCATTAAATGCTGTTTCGAGGAAGAAAACGGTCCTGGTTGAATGATGAGTTTCTTCAAGATCGAATAAACTGTAGGTCTCATATAACTCGTAAAGCATTTCTGCCTGAGCTTTGTGTGCAGCTCCTTCATTAAGAACATACCACCGGTGGAATCTTTTAATCGCAAAGAAAAGTGATTTGGGGATGAATCCTTCTTTCTCTACTCTAGTAATGAATATATTTAACCGTCGTTCCACCTCCTCTTTATTAGGAAAATCATTTGAAGTCTTCAGCTCATCACCAAATTTTCTTAGAAGTTTAAGCCCTTGTTCTTCCCCCTCAACTTCAACAATACCGGAGTAGATATAATTCCAGATAGATTGCTTCTTCAGGAAAGGATTTTTTTGAATACTTCGTTGTACAAAAAGGTTATAAAAGTTTTTCAGGAATTCCAATACTGAATTTGATTTAACTCTTTTAGATACCGAGTAAAGTAAAGTGCCTGTTTGATAATCGTGTGTTGGAATGGAAATATTTTCCGGCAAGGGATTAGCTAATTCTATCTGGTAATTGGTTAATTTCCAAAAATTCATATATGCGACGGAAGCATTCCATACAAAATATGTCCATAAAAATCGTAACCTGGTTAAGGCTGGTTCCTCATTTTTCCTGACTGTTTTTGCAACGAACCTTTCAACACTTTCCCTGGGCACAAACTCTTCCGTCCATAGTTCATATTCTTCCCAGTAACCGCCGAACTTTGGAAGCAACCTTTCGCCGGTTGCAGTTGTTGCTGGCAAAATCAACCACTTTATTTCTTCTTTAATATGTACCGGCGGCAAATTATGTGCGAGGTGCAAAGTAATATCAAATCCTCCCTGCAAGCGTGTTTGAACAGTAACTCTGTAAATTGATTTATAAGGTTTGATCTCAAGATGACTTATCCACACACCACCCGGAAGTATATTATTAAGACGGAGAAGAACGCCTTTCGAGAAAAGAAAAACAGCTTCGCGTAAAACCGAGGTTTTTATTAAGGCATTTTTAAGTCTTAATTTGTCTTCGGGATCAATACCGTCTTCAAAGGTTAATACATCTTCCCAACCGTATTCTTCACCGGTTTCCATATCCACAGCAACGGTTTGATTTTTACCAAGCCATTCTCTCAATCCTTTCTTTAAATTTATAAGTGTAAGATCGGCTCTTTCTTTTAGCTTTTCCGATGTGCTGAACACAGCATAGCGCATTACAAATCTTCGAATGCGTTTAAATGTAGTTGGATGTTTTGAACCGTAGGCTGCTAACAAATCCAGCAGTGAAGCCGCGTATGAATTTTCATACAATTTGCCAGACACTAATTTTTCAGCTTCAGACTGAAAGATATTTTTTGCGATGTAAAAAATATCTTCCCCACGCTTCAATCCTACTAAGTATTCAATCATATCTTCATTTATCAAATTATAATTGAAACTAAGGAACAGCAGGAAAATTTTTTCGAAATGCACACGGTTTAAGTTTTGAACTGCAGCTTTAAATAATAATTGTCTCGTTTCAAGTGAGTCGGTTATGTTTGGTCTGCATGCTATTTCCAGGGCAAGGTTATAATAATAGTTTGTTTCATCTCCGAGAATTTTTTGTAAATAGCTTGCTGCGTCAAGGTGTTCCTGCCCGTCATCGGATTGCAGAATTAATGCAGAGAGATGCAATCCGCGAAGTGAAAATTCTTCCTTGCTGTTTATTAGAATAAATTCAGATTTTATTTGCTTGTCAATTTTAAAATTATGGAAGCTGGAATTATACTTGATTAATTGTTGTGCAGGCTGTCCTTTGTACCACTGAAAGATTGCTTCACCGGAGAAGTTAAAAAGATCATTATTCCCTATCCAGTAAACCGGGTTGGTTAGAAATATCTGCATATCAATGTAATGCGAATCGATTTGGTAATTATAATTGCCAATACGGAAAATGTTGGAATTGCTTTGCTGTCGCTCAATTGTCAGCGAGGCATCAATTTTCGGAATTTTTATCCCATTGCTGCCGGCAGTTATATCGCGGCTCAAACAACTTTTTTCTCTCAAAAACCAGTTAGGTATTCGTACTTCAATATCGTTAACAATAACACTAATATGATTTTTTGTGTACATCGATTCAACAGCAATATTGAAGTTTTCTTCAATCACTCTTCTTTTATAAGTCCCCTTCGGCGTTAACTCGCCTTTTTCTTCGGTGAAAGGTCTCTCCGTTAAGCGAAAGTCTAGTATTCTTTCGAACGGAGCTAGAAATTTATTAACTGTAACTATAAGTGAAGAAAAATATTCCTGTTTTTGTTTATCGTTCATTTCCTTCAACGGTGAGTCCTCAGAATCAAAATCCGGGTATATAAGAACTGTGTTAAATGCGCGGTGATCGCCGACAAGAAAAACCTGTTTTACAGATTCAAATTCTCTAAAGAAGTTTTCAATTCTTTGTGGAGCGATTGTTTCGCCTTTGATGTTTTTATATATCTCCTTTTTTCTATCAATTATTTCTATAAAACCATCTGCATCCATTTTCATCACATCACCGGTTGGCAGCCATCCGTCTTCTACAAAAACTTCTTCGTAGGATTTTCCGTAATAACCCTCAAGCACATAAGGTCCTTTGATTAATATTTCGCCATCGTCGCTCAATTTTATTTGTATTCCTGGCAGAGCTTTGCCCAATGAATTTTCTTTGTACTGCTTCGGGGGAGTCATTGTTATTCCGCCGGTAGCTTCTGTCATCCCGAAACCGCTCATCAATTCAATTCCATAACTCTGAAAAAATTTAAACACGTCCGGCGGCAGGTAACCTGCTGCTGAAAGACCCCATTTTAGTTTTCCTCCGGTCAACTCTTCAACAGCATTTTTTATCGATTCGTGCTCAGCCATTTCTATATCAACATTATAACTTAACTGTTCGTAAAGCTGCATCCATTTTTTAGGAATGCTGATAAAGATTGTTGGTTGAACAAGCTTCATGTTCGCTATCATAGTTTCAACCGAAGGATTTTCCATAAAGCAATATTCAGCTCCCCAAAAAATAGTTCCCATCATTTCAAGCCACCGTCCAAAGGTGTGGAACAACGGAAGGAAAGCAAGGAACCTGTCTTTATCATTTATGTCGGGAAGTGCCATTGCGCGGCAAAAGCGTTTGTAAATAATATTCATCTGCGAAAACATTATTCCCTTGGGCTCTCCGGTTGTGCCTGAAGTATACATTATTGTTGCAAGGGAGTTCATCCGGATTTTCTTTTCAAGGTCATTCAGTTCATCCTTGCTAATCCCTTCCCCAGATTTAATAAATTCTTTGAATGAGATTACCCAATCCTCTGTACTAGTACCATAGAGTAAAACAACTTTCTTTAAATACTCCAGCTCATTTTTTATTGATTTTACTTTTGCAAGTTGTTTGTCATCGTGCAGGATGAGTAACGGTGACTTTGTCTGGTTTAGTATGAATGAAATGTGTGCGGTTACGGAGTTTGCAGGGATCATTATGTTTACCATACCATTTGTCAGGCAGGCAAGATCGAGTAAAGGCATTTGCAGATCGTTTTCTAAAAGAAATGCAATCTTTACTGAATCAACTTCTTCATCTTTTATTAAACTGTATAACGAACGGGCATAATCATCAACACTTTTACTCACATCATCCCAGCTTACCTCTTTAACCGTGCTGCCTTTAATAACCTTGAATAATGGCTTCTCACCGTAATCTCTAACCCGCTGATTAAACAGCACTTTTGTATTATAATTACTTTTAAGTATCAAATTATAAACGAGCTCTTCCCATTTTTTCTCATCATATATTTTTTTAAGAAGAGAAGAAGTGCGGAATAAATTAAGGTATTCGTGGGAAAGTAAGATTGTGGTTTGGTTTCCGGAATTTCCCCCCATCTCTGCAAGCAGATAGATTCCAAGCTAATAAAATAATTCTTTGTCCGTAGCAGCTAGTACCGTTTCGGCAAAATACCCTACAGAAACTGCTTTAAATATCTCAAGCCACGATGCAGTTAATTCTGCATCTCTACAAATTGCTTTATTTTTAACTGCAATATTAAGTTCGTTTTCAAATTGTTTATACAGATGATCGAGATCTGCCAGCTCAAAGGCAGCTTTGCCCGAGAAGAATTTTTCTTTGATTGTCTTCAGAGTTTCTTTTTTTAACTGTAATTGCTGCTCGTCCATTTTCATCCTAAAACCATTTCTAATTGAATTTAAAAATAACGATTTGTTAAGAGTTTTAGGAGTGTTTCAGATATGCCAGTCCGCCCCGGCGGATTGAAATCTGTGATATCTTTGTTCTTAATTTGAATTACAGAAAAGACTGAATATGGGTAACATAGTTAGCAGCACCGCCCGGCTGATAACCAGTCTTTGCAACAGGTTTACCCTGCGAGTTAATTATTATTATTGTTGGAAATCCCTGAATACCGAACTTTTGAGCAAGCGATTGATTGTAAGCTTTTGTTTCATTTGATTGCGGAATGCTGCGCGGAAAATCTAATCTTACAAGAATAAGGTTTTCATCTGCATATTCTTTAAAATCATCCTGTGAAAAAACTTCATTACTCAATTTTATACACCACTTGCACCAATCGGATCCGGTGAAGTTAACCAGTACTGCTTTATTTTCTGCTTTTGCTGTTTCAATTGCTTTCTCTAAATTGGCTGTCCAGTTAAGCTCGTCAGGTGTTTGAGTTTTATTATCACTGCAAGCAATTACAAAAAATAATAATGTAAACAGGACTAATGTTATCTTTTTCATTTTTTCTCTCCGGATTAAATAACTCTATAAATTTAATTTCTAATAAATGTTGGATTCATATTTAAGGAAATAGATTCATGCTCGTCTGGTGATTTCCTCATACCTTATAATTGTTACCAGGTTTGTTATTAAGATATATTATACTTGATTTTAACGGCAAGGAATATACCATGACGCAATCATTTGATATTATTAATACTTGTGAGATCACTTCTCTACGCTTGTGATGACAAAAAATCTTTTTTGGCAGTTTATTCCGGTAATTTGGTAAGTTATTCCTCTTCTACTTTTATTGGTTTTGGTTTTTTCTTTTTCTTTGGTGGTCTTTCGTAAAGAACTGCTAATCCTTTATAGTGCGAAGCAAGATTTTCATTTACCTGGTCCCATGTGAATCTCCAACTCCAGTTTCCCCCCAAGGTGCTGGGGAAATTCATTCTTGCTTCACCGCCAAGATTTAAAATGTCCTGCATCGGGATGATGACAATATTGGCAACAGATGAATATGCAGCCCTGATCATCTCGGTTACAATATCTTCGCCAAAATAATTAAGATACTTTTGTACATGTTCAAAAATATCCCCATCGTTATTCTTCTCCTTTTCAAAATAGCCTTTGGTTGTATCGTTATCATGTGTGCCGGTGTAAACAACACAATTGGGCACAAAGTTGTGAGGGAGGAATTTAGTTTCCATCTCTTTGCCGAAAGCAAACTGAAGAACCTTCATTCCAGGAAAGTTAAATTGATCTCTCAATTCTTCCACATCCGGAGTAATGACACCAAGGTCCTCTGCAAGGATTGGTAAATCGCCAAGATGTTTTTTTACTGTCTTAAAAAGTTTTTTCCCGGGCGCTTTAACCCATTTACCCGGTTCAGCAGTTTTTGATCCTCCTGGAATTTTCCAGTAAGCAGAAAATCCCCTGAAATGATCAATTCTTATTATGTCGACTAACTCAAGCAAACTGGCAAATCTTTTTCTCCACCAGAGGAAATCATTCTTAGCCATCAAATCCCATTTATAAAGCGGATTACCCCAAAGCTGCCCGGTTGAGCTGAAGTAGTCAGGAGGAACACCAGCAACAAAAGTTAGATTTCCTTCTTCATCGACAGTAAACTCTTCTTTATTTGCCCAGAGATCGGCACTGTCGTAAGCAATGAATATCGGCATATCACCTACAATCTTTATCCCGGTTTTGTTTGCATATTTGCGGACTGCCTTCCACTGCCTGAAGAAATTAAACTGAACAAATTTATGATACAGAATTTCATCGCTTAATTTTTCTTCCCATTTGTGCAACGCTTTTTCCGAGCGATGAATTAAATCCTTTTCCCATTTGCTCCACACTTCCCCATTGTGAAAATCTTTTAAAGCCATGAATAATGCAAAATCATCCAGCCAATCTTTGTGGGTTGCACAAAATTTATTAAAGTCATCTTCAAGGCTGTTGGAATCTTTCTTAAAATTATTAAAAGCTTTTTGAAGAATTGATCTTTTATACTCAATGACTGAGCCAAAATCCACTTTAACGGGATCGAATTTCTCCAGAGGATTCAAATCTTTTTCGGAAAGGAAACCATCTTCCCTTAATTTATCAGGACTTATCAAGAAAGGATTACCTGCAAATGCAGAGAAGCATTGGTATGGCGAATCCCCGTAGCCCGTTGGTCCCAGCGGGAATACCTGCCAGATATTCTGACCTGCACTTTTTAAAAAGTCTATAAATTTGTATGCATCATTCCCTAAATCACCGATTCCATATTTTCCCGGCAGTGATGTTGGATGTAGCAAAATACCGGCACTTCTTTCAAACTGCATTATGTCCTTAATAAAATGTATTGATAATGAATTTGCAAAGTTAAGAAATTTTATCGGATGAATTCTATAACATTAGTTGTTAATTGTAATCTAACTTTCATTTTAGCACAGAATTTTGTATCTATAAATAATAAAATCAAGAATGAACCAGATAAGGACTTACAGATTTAGCAGTTATGGATAGAATTACAGCAATCGGAGAAATACTGTTCGATGTTTATCCGGGTGCAAAAAAAATGGGAGGGGCGCCATTAAACTTTTTATATCATATACATAAATTTACAGGTAGCGGAAATATAATAAGCCGGATTGGAAATGATGAATTGGGTGTTGAAGTACTGCAGTTTCTTGAAAAAAGAAATATTTCCACTCAATACATTCAAATTGATCCGGATCATCCAACGGGGACAGCAATCATTAAACTTAATAAAGAAAACGAACCCACATTTACAATTGAATCAGACAGGGCATATGATTTTATCGAAGCCACTAATGGTGTAGTTAATTTGATTGAAGCAAATACTGACTGTCTGTATTTCGGTTCGCTTGCACAAAGGATCGATGTAACAAGAAATACCATTCGATCATTAATGCAAAAGAACATTAAATATTTCTGCGACCTTAACATCCGCCAAAATTTTTTTAATGAAGATATAATTGTAAACTCTTTAACATCAGCACACGTACTAAAAGTTAATGTAGATGAATTAAGACTATTGAACGACCTGCTTTTCAAAGAAAAATTCGATCTTGAAAAAACATCAATCAGATTAATGAAGAAATATAAAATTAAATTACTCGCAATTACTAAGGGATCTGATGGCTCTTTATTGCTCAAAGAAGACGCTATTGATGAATTTAAATCTGAACCAATTGAAACAATAGATACTGTTGGTGCCGGAGACGCATTTGCTTCTGTGCTTTGTCTTGGATTTTTAAAAGGATGGGAGTTGCCGTTTATAAATAAGATCGCAAGTCTTTTTGCACATGAAATCTGTTTGATAGAAGGTGCGCTGCCGGCTGATGACAAAATTTATAAGAAAATTATAGAGGAATTTTGAACAAGAAAAGGGAGAAGACTGAAATTAGAGGATTATATATACAGCTGTACAGCATCCATGGATTAATAAGGGGATATGAGCCGGAATTGGGTCTTGATGCAGATACAGGGGGACAGATTATCTACGTTTTAGAGTTAGCAAAAGCTTTAAGTGAACACCCGGAAGTTGAAAAGGTTGAACTGGTGACGCGCCAGATTAAAGACAAAAAAGCCTCTGAAGATTATTCTGTTCCTGTTGAAAAGGTAAATGATAAGTTTAGTATTGTAAGAATTAAATGCGGCGGCAGAAAATATATAAGGAAAGAATTACTTTGGGAACATCTGGAAGAATTTGTAGATAAGAGCATAAAATATATTAAATCGGTAGGAAGATTGCCGGATATTATTCATAGTCACTATGCCGACGCTGGTTATGTTTGCACAGAACTGACCCAGTTTTTTGGAATTCCTTTCATTCATACCGGGCACTCTCTGGGAATATCAAAAAAGCGCAGACTACAGGAAGATGGAATGACGGCGGAGGAAATAGAAAAGAGATATAAAATCAGCCACCGGATAGAAGTAGAAGAAAATATAATTCATTTTGCTAATCTTATTATAACAAGCACCAACCAGGAAATAAAAAAACAATATGGAGAGTATGAAAACAAGGCAAATGGTAAATTCAGGGTTATTCCTCCAGGCATAAACCTCTCACGCTTTTACCCCTATAATAATAGAGAAAAGCACGATAGAAAAACTGCGATGATTTTACAATCTATAAGCAGCAAACTGCTTACATTTTTTATCCAGATTGATAAACCATTAATCTTAAGCGTTTGCAGACCGGACAAAAGGAAAAATATAGCAGGATTAATAACTGCCTATGGTGAAGATAAACAACTGCAGGAAAAAGCCAACCTTGCCATTTTTGCAGGGATTCGTAAAGATATTCAAACAATGCAGGATAACGAAAGAGAAGTCCTTACCGAAATTCTGTTATTGATGGATAAGTATAATTTATATGGAAAGATGGCTATTCCCAAACAACATGAAATTGAACACGAGGTCCCTGAACTATATCGTATTGCAGCGGAGACGGGAGGTGTATTTGTAAATGCTGCCCTTACTGAACCATTTGGTTTAACATTAATAGAAGCTGCAGCGTGTGGAGTTCCGGTAGTGGCAACTGACGATGGCGGCCCAAGAGATATCCTTGGAAATTGTCATAACGGAATACTGGTTGATGTTTCGGATCCTAAAAATATTAGCGAAGCGGTAAAAAGTATAATTGGTAATAGAAAAAAATGGAGCAGATTTTCTGAGAGCGGGATGGTAAATGTTAGAAAACACTATACATGGAATGCACACAAAAATTCATATTTACATGAAGCGAACGAACTTATTAAGAATAAACAACAAAATGTTAATGATTTTACTCCGTTTGGTAAAAAACTTTTTGAAGCAAATAAATTTATAGTTACTGATATTGATTATACCTTAATTGGAGATGATGATTACCTTTTAGAATTTACGCAGCTATTAAACAAATTACCATCTAACATTGGATTTGCTGTTGCCACCGGTCGTTCGATAGATTCTGCTTTCGAAATTCTTAAAGAGAATAAAATTCCCCATCCCGACTTAATAATCTCATCAGTTGGTTCTGAAATTTATTACAATTATAACGGGAAGCTTATCTATTCAAGGGGATGGGATGCACATATAAATCATCAATGGAACAGGGAAGGGATTCGAAACTTACTTGGAAAATTTGATTTTCTTGAATATCAGAAAGGAGACACCCAGAGAAAATTTAAGATAAGTTATTATACATCTGATGTTCCTGAAAATTTGAAGAAAGTAAATGATATCCTTATTCAAAATAAATTGAAGACAAATGTAATATTCAGCCATGGTCAATATCTTGATATCCTTCCCTACCGCGCCTCAAAGGGAAAAGCAGTAAGATATCTTGCATATAGATGGAATATCCCTTATGAAAATATTATGGTCGCCGGTGATTCCGGAAATGATATTGAGATGTTAAAGGGAGAATTACTGGGTGTAGTTGTTGCTAACTATAGCCAAGAAATGGAAGCTCTGAAAGGTCAGAAAAGAATTTACTTTGCTAAAAGAAATTATGCTGGCGGTATAATCGATGGTCTAAAACATTATAATTTTCTTAAAAATTCCGGAGTGAAATTATGAGTAAAAACCTTGAAAACTTAGTTAATGAAAAGAATGCGGAATTCTATAGATATCTATCCAAGGTTTGTTCTGAAGAAAAAAAATTATTAGTTAAAGGAGAGTTACTTGAGATACTTAACAAGATTGATATAAGTAAAAATGAAGACTATCTAAAAATTGAGGAAGTAGTAAATAAGATCACAGAATCAGTGCGTATGGGACTCAGATTAAATTTTGAAATAAGGGAACAGATTGGAACATCGCAATATTATCAGTTTAATACTGAAAACTTTAGTCTTCAACCTATCAGTACAGTTGAATATTTAAAGGTAAAAGAGCAGTTTAAAAATCCTGGGCATACGAATGATATGCTGACGCTTAACTTCCAAACATTTTATGAAAAATTTCCAAGCGTGCGCGATTCAAAAAGTATAGGCAAAGGAGTAGAATATCTAAATAGGTATCTATCAAGCAGTCTGTTTAACAATTCGGAAAATCTAAGCTCAGCCCTGTTTAAATTTCTTTTTGTACACAAGTACAATTCAGAACAATTAATATTAAACGATAGAATTACCAATCCTGCCGAACTTATGACAGCTATTAATAAAGCTATGGTATTTCTATCGGAGAGAAAGGAAAGAGAACTATATTCAAAAATCAAACATAAATTGCAGGAGTTTGGTTTCGAACCCGGATTAGGTAGAACCGTAAGTCAAATTAAGGAAAGTCTTGAGCAACTTGATGCCTTGCTGCATACACCGGACCATTTAGTATTAAAGCAATTTTTATCACGTATCCCTATGGTTTTTAATATCGCGATAATTACTCCGCACGGTTATTTTGGTCAGGAGGGTGTTCTTGGAAAACCCGATACCGGCGGGCAGATAGTTTATATTCTAGACCAGGTTAGAGCACTTGAGCAGGAGCTGACTAATTCGTTAAAACAATCAGGATTAAATATAAAACCCAAAATAATTATCCTAACACGTTTAATTCCTAATGCAGGAGTTACAAGATGTAATGAAAAAAAGGAAAAGGTCTACAACACAGATAATGTTTGGATACTGCGCGTGCCTTTAAGAGATAACAATAAAAGTGTTTTGGAAAACTGGATTTCAAGATTTGAAATCTGGCCATTTCTAGAAGAATTTGCAAATGATTCATATATTGAATTATTAGCCGAGTTTAGAGGAAGACCGGATTTAATAATTGGAAATTATTCTGATGGAAACCTTGTTGCAACTATACTTGCAAAGAAGTTTGGTGTAACACAATGCAATGTGGCTCATGCTCTTGAAAAAAGTAAATATCTTTATAGCGGTCTTTACTGGAATGAACTGGAAGATCAATACCATTTCTCAACTCAATTTACCGCAGATCTCCTGGCGATGAACTCCGCTGATTTCATAATAACTTCTACATATCAGGAAATTGCCGGCAGGGAAGATAGTTTAGGTCAATATGAATCCTATAGAAATTTTACAATGCCCGGATTATACAGGGTTGCTGGCGGCATCAATCTATTCCACCCGAAGTTTAATATCCTTCCCCCGGGCGTGGATACGGATTTGTTTTTTCCATTTAATGAAAAGAAAAAAAGGACAAAAGAAATTACAAATGAGATAAACACTATGTTATTCTCAGAAAGTTTTTCTTCAGAATCGGTTGGACAGCTTAAGAATCCGGATTTACCCCCGATCTTCTCTATGGCACGATTGGATAAAATTAAGAACCTGACCTCTCTTGTAAAATGGTTTGGTGAAGATGAAGAATTACAGAAATTATCAAATCTTATAATTGTTGCAGGCAAACTCGATGCCGGGACAACAACTGATAAAGAAGAAAAAGCCCAAATAGATTTAATGTATAGGTACATAGACGAATACAATTTACGGGATAAATTAAGATGGCTGCCCGGCGATGGAGACAGAAGAAGAGTTCCTGAATATTACAGAGTTATTGCCGAGAGGAAGGGTGTTTTTGTGCAGCCTGCTTTATTTGAAGGATTCGGATTAACAGTTATTGAAGCAATGCGGTCAGGATTGCCAACCTTTGCCACACAGTATGGTGGTCCGCTCGAAATAATTGAAAACACCAAATCCGGATTTCATATTAACCCGGTAGAAAGTGAGGAAACCTGTAAAAAGCTTATTAAATTCTTTAAGGATTGTAAAAAAGATAATAAATACTGGGGTAAGATATCATCAGCCGGAATTGAACGTGTTGATAAAGCTTTTAACTGGCAGCTTTATGCAAAAAATCTTATTTCACTTTCAAAGATATATGGCTTCTGGAAATACACAACCAATCTTGAAATGAGCGAGATGAATGCGTACCTCGATTTATTGTATCATATGCTGTATATACCGAGGGCAAGAAAGATGTTAGAGAAGCCCGCAAATAAATAAGCGATCCTATTATTCCAGGGAATAGATCGTTTGTGTTAAAATAATATTACTCATTTTTTATACATCAATTTATCTGTAATTTTGCCACTAAAATTTTTTAAAGAGTAAATTATTTGAAATTCATACGTCAGCTCTACGATTGGGTTTTGCATTGGTCTGAAACTCCATATGGACCAACTGCCTTATTCATCCTGGCATTTGCAGAAGCATCATTCTTTCCGGTTCCGCCGGACGCCCTTTTAATTGCACTTGTTTTAGGCTCTTCGAAAAAAGCATTCAAGTTTGCGTTCATATGTCTTGTCGGTTCAATAACAGGTGCTCTACTGGGTTATTTTATTGGAAACTTACTTTGGTGGTCGCCTGGTGGTGAATTTACTTCGCTGGCAAACTTTTTCTTTGACAATATACCGGGATTTTCTGAAAAGGATTTTTTTAACATTCAAGAATTGTATGTGAAATATGATTTCTGGATAGTGTTCACAGCAGGTTTCACTCCACTACCATATAAAGTAATTACAATCTCAGCCGGGGCTTTTAATATAAATCTAATTATGTTTATCACTGCTTCAATTATTAGCAGAGGAGCCAGGTTTTATCTGATCTCATTATTAATCTGGAAGTTTGGACCTCAGATAAAGCAATTTATTGATAAGTATTTTAACTGGCTCGCAATTGCTTTTACCATACTTTTAATCGGTGGCTTTGTGATTCTCAATTATCTTTTTTAAAAGATCTTTGTCTTGCCGACTTGCTCATCAGCAATTTTTCTAATGTGCTCTCCATTTCTTCTCTATTATTCTTTAATTCTTAAATCTAAATTAATATAATCATATTTAACAGTGTACGTATTATTTAGGAAATATTAGAATACATTCTAATATCACTACTTTATGATCCGAACGAGGAAGCAAATAATAATCCCAATTATTGTTATTTCCCAGGATAAATGTTTATAATACCTTTGAATTTTTGCGAATAACTTATTACATTAATATTAGTTTTACAGCTTAAACCAATTCTCTTTTTCTCCGGCTTAAGATGTATGGTTCGTTAAAAACAATAAGAAATTAATTTGTTCAACCATACCGGAAGGGAAAGCCATGAAAACATTTATATTACTAACAAAACTCTCACCAGAAACATCAAAAAAAATGGAAAACCGTGAACAAATAGGCAGGCAATGGCTCGAGCATGTGAAAAACAAATGTCCGGAAGTTAAATTTATATCTCACTATGCATTACTTGGTCGTTATGATTTCCTTGATATATATGAAGCCCCTGATGAAGAATCAGCTGCCAAAGTATCGATGATAAGCCTCTCGGAGGGAGCATTCCAATCGGAGAGTTTGTTTGCAATACCTTATAAAAGATTTTTAGAATTGACTCAAGAGATAAAATAATATTCGTTTCTAACGGGTTGGTTTTTCTAAAAGAAAAAATTTTATAAACTTAAACGGAGGACGCTATGCCATTAACAAAAATCAAAGAATTTTTAGACAAGCATAAAATTAAATACACTATCATCAAGCATTCCTCTGCATATACAGCACAGGAAATTGCCGCAAGTGCTCATATATCTGGTAAAGAGCTTGCAAAAACTGTTATGATAAAGTTTAATGGAAAAATGGCTATGGCAGTTTTGCCGGCATCTTATAAGATAAGCTTTGATAACCTTAAAGAAGTGCTGGGTGTGGAGAAGGTAAGACTTGCTTATGAGCAGGAATTTATGGATAAGTTCCCGGACTGCGAAGTTGGTGCAATGCCGCCTTTCGGTAATTTATATGGCATGGAGGTTTACGTTGCCGAAAGTTTAGCAGATGATGAGGAGATTGCATTTAATGCCTGTTCGCACACGGAACTAATAAGGATGAAATATAGTGATTTTGAAAAGCTTGCAAAACCAAAACGCATGAAGTTTTCTGAGTTATCCAAAGTCTAACAATATTAATTTAGCACATCAATTAAGTTAAAAGAATTAACTCACAGGTAGAGTAATACTCAATATAAATTCTGAGTATGAGTAAAAAACATGTAAAGTAACAACATAACTCAATGAATGTTAAAGGTTTCTCAGAAATAGTTCTGATAGTAAAAGATATTCCAAAATCTAAAAAATTTTATGAAGATATAGTTGGCTTAACTGTAGAAAGTTCTTCTGAGGACTGGGTTTGGTTTTATGTAGGCGATAAAAATGGAAATCAAAGACTGGCAATACACAAAGGCGAATTACTCTTTGAGGAAAAATCTCCCTTGCCGGAAGGGAAAAGATGGGGCCAGGTTCATTATGCTTTTGAAATTAATAGAATCGATCTTGAGAAAGCAGTGGAAATAGTAAAAGATGCCGGAGTAGAAGTTTACGGTCCACAGGAATTTAAATGGATGAGTGCAACATCATATTACTTTTATGATCCTGATGGAAATCTCATTGAGTATTGGTCACCAGATAATTAACTATCTCACCAACATCGTTAAATGAACGGACAATTTTATCATTTCTTCCTTCAAGTTTCATCTGAACGTTCATTATAGATACGATCTCATTCCACATTGATGAGTGACAGGCAATGGGTTTATGATCCATCAATCCCTTATTTGATAATTCCCATACTGTCGCGAGTTCAAGTAAAGTGCCGGTGCCGCCCTGAAGAATAACATAACCATCCCCTGTCTCTATAAGTTTATTTATCCTTTCAAAAAGTGTATTACACTTTATTTCCCTCGTCACGAATTTATTTGCTGCGCTTCCCCAATGATCAACTATAATACCGATTGCTTCAGCTCCATTTTCAACTGCTCCTTTTGATACGGCTTCCATTATACCAAGGAAACCACCGCTGCAAACATCGAATCCGTTTTTTGCTAAAAGAGTTCCCATTTCATAAGCAAGTTTATATTGTTCATCCGTTTCAACCGGCTGAGAGCTTCCGAAAACCGTAATTGTTTTATTCATTATGCAGTTAGAAATTAGTTAGTGTAAACTATATCTTAATTGAAAACGCAAATACTATCTTATAGCCGCGATAGATAATTTCCGAATCCTTTTCATAATTAACTGACTCACTGTTTGACGCGGCAATTATATTATCTAATGATTCTATTTTATTATTTCCAATGGCATAGCCCAGCCCAAGTATTAAATCGAGAATATTATATTTTAATGCAACCCCACCGAGAAAGTGAATAATGTTATAACCCGATAGAGAATATATTGATGGCTCGTCGGGATTCTTTGCAGAATTATTTGTAAAAATTGAAGCGTATAATGATAAGTCTTTTCCCAGATTATGATCAACACCCAATCCAAAATTAATAACTGATCGGCGGGACAGGAAATTATTGTTTTGAATAACCTCGCCGGTGGGCACAACTTTTATCGGCTGTGTATTCAGCACTTCGTAGGAAGCGATTTTTGCAAACCACTCAGCAGAAAAATAAAACGAAGTTTTTTCCAGGCGATATGCGGCACCTAAAGCAATTGAGAATGGTGTTTTAAATACTGAAGTAAGTCCGTCTTCATCGTTTGCAGCAATGAGCTGTTCCTCGCCCATAGAATTTATTTGTGAGATATTGATGCTTGATTCGCCCGTATAGTTAAATAGATTTATGCTTGGAGTTGTTAAAGTAAAGCCGAAGGACAATGGCCTGTTATCAAAAATGATTCCTGCTTTCCAGAGAATTTTAAAATTGTTAAAGTAAGTATCGCTGTATATTATTCTGGATGCTGCAGTTTGAGGATCCTCCAGTACCTGGTTGATAAGTTGCAATCTCTGCCGGTTAGATCTTAGTGCAACATATTGAGAAATACCAATCCCAATCTTTTCCTTGATTTTGCGCCCCCACGAAAATCCAACCCACGTTTCAATACCATCTTTAAATATAATTCCATCATTTGTTATAATTCCGGATACACTCGTTTTGTTTATGTCTCTGCCGTAGAAATCGGCATTCACCACATCTTTTACAAGAACCGACAATGCAATTTGATTTTTACCCAGCGAATCTAATTGTAACCTGAAGGCGACAATGCTTGGGGCAGAACCGCTTGTATTAGATTCAAGGTTTGGTACGGCGGGTGATTCGTTTGTGATACTAACCTGCGTAATTTGATATGCATCACTCGAAATTGTAAGAACCTGGTCGGTTGTTAATGCAAGTGTGCCGGGATTATAAAACGTTGAACTTAAATCGTGTTTACTGCCGACAACCAGCCCGCCTAAAAGACTTGCCTCTGTTCCGTATTGATTCGTCCAGTAATGTGAATCCTGTGCGTAAACTAAAGAAACAGTATATACAATTAGTATTAATGATTTTAAATAATTTTTCAAATAAATCTCGTTATTGGCATTAATTTAATTTTTAAAATAAAAAAAGCAGACAACTGATGAAAGATAAATTGCCTGCTTGCTTTAATAAAATTTATTAAAATCTTTTCTATCACATTGGAACTCATCCCAACCCTTCTCTTATTAAGAGAAGGGCTTATTAATAATGAAGTCAAAATGTTAACAATCTGACCAATCATGATTATAAATCGATTTATTGACAATAAGTCTCTCTCTTTTTAAGAGAGAGATTAGAGAGAGTTTTATTTGTTTTGGACAGATGTAAAAAAAAGGTTCTTTACTTTGCGTTAGAACCAACCATTGTAACAGTAATATCTATGCTGTCGGAAACTTTCTGACCCAGGATCATATTTTCTACTTCATAATCGGATAGCACAATGCTGAACTTAGCTTCCACCCCGAAAAGATCACCGGGTGCTCTCTTTTTTGTTTGTTCACTTTCATCAAGGTACGTCATTGTTGCCTGCGCAATAACTTCTCTGGTCACACCGTGTGTTGTAAAATCACCAATCACTTTTGCTTCCAGTTTATTGTCCTCCAAAGATTTTACATTGCTTACATTTTTTATAACAAATGTTATCTCAGGGTAACTTTCAGCATCAAGCCAGTTTTCACTTTGCAAATGGGTGTCTCGCAATTCAATGCCAGTTCTGAGCGATGCGGTTGTGATTGATACTGACCCACGCAAAGTGGAAACATTGCTCACATCAAAAGTAACTGATCCTTTTACATCGTTTGACAATCCGGTAACGTCTTCAAGAGGTGTTGAACTAAAAAACATTGCCTGATTTCTTCCCGCTTTATCGTCAAAAGAAAAAGTTTGTTCTCCCGTAGCTTTCACTTTAAAACCCTGCGCGAATGCTGTGCCGACAATAAACACAGTAATTATCCCAAGTTTAAGTGTTCTCTTTATCATAAGAGCTCCATATTGTTTCATTTTGTTTTTATTTATTACTTATTAATAGAACCGACAAGAATGCTATTATTTCTCTTTTTTTGTTCTGAAGAAAAAGAACAGCATAGCACTAATTACAGCCACTATCCCTGAAAAGCCGCCTGCGTAATCAAGTCCTACCACTATTTTATCTTCCCATTCGTTATAGGTTGTACCAAAGAGATCATCCTGCTTTTCTATGAGCACCTGGGTTTTTGTAAAAATTTCTCCGCCATGTGCAAGCCAGAGAATTAAAGCAGAAAATATCAACACTACTCCAACCACAAGTACTATTTTTTGTTTTTTATTCATATTTAATTTTAGATATTTGTTTTAGTAAAATTTGTCAAAAGAATGACAAACTCATTTTTAGATTATCATTTCCTATGAATTATTAGTCCTAATATATAAAAAAGGGGACAATTAAAATTTAAGTCATTATGTTACAACAATTATTTATCTCTTTCAAGGTAGCAGTTAGTCTTCTAAAAGGCAATAAATAGATTATGCTCAGTTCAAAATCATATGATTTTGTTATTATCGGCGGTGGAATAATTGGTACCGCTACAGCCATGGTTCTGCAGATAGATTCCGACCACAAAATTTTAATTATCGAAGCAGAAGATAAACTTGCTGCTCATCAAACCGGGAATAACAGCGGAGTCATCCATTCCGGACTGTACTACAAACCGGGGTCACTAAAATCAAAAAATTGTGCCGAAGGCAGAGAGTTGATGTATCGGTTTTGCGAAGAAAATAATATTCCCTATGAAAAATGCGGGAAGATTGTTGTGGCTGTGAATGAAAGTGAACTTGATCCTTTAAACATGCTTTATGAACGAGGTATTGCAAATGGATTAAAAGGATTAAAAAAATTAAATGCCGGAGAGTTAAAAGAGTATGAACCAAATGTATCGGGTACTGCCGGATTGTTTGTCCCTCAAACAGGAATAGTTGATTATAAAAAAGTAACAAAAGTTTACGCTGCAAAAGTAAAAGATAAAAATGGGGAGATAAGACTAAACTGCAAGTTCCTTTCTGTTAAAAAATCAGTTAACGAATTAATTGTCTTAACCAATCTTGGTGAACTGAAAACAAAATTTCTTGTTAACTGTGGTGGTCTTTATTCAGACAGAATAGCTAAAATATGCGGAGTAGATCCCGGATTAATGATCATTCCATTTCGCGGAGAATATTATAAGCTAACGAAGGATAAAGAACATCTTGTAAAAAATCTAATATATCCGGTGCCCGATCCAAGCTTTCCGTTTTTAGGTGTGCACTTCACAAGAATGATAGAAGGCGGAGTTGAAGCAGGTCCGAATGCGGTACTGGCTTTTAGGCGGGAAGGTTATTCCCACACTGATATTTCACTTAGAGATGTTTCAGAAATGATGGGATATATAGGTTTCTGGAGGATGGCTATGAAATATTACAAAATGGGCTTTGGAGAGTTTCATCGCTCATTAAGAAAATCTTCTTTTGTTAAGGCACTAAAAAAACTTGTTCCGGATATTGAATTAGAATCAATCGAAAAAGGTGGCGCCGGTGTTCGGGCTCAGGCGCTTGAATCATCAGGCAAATTAGTTGATGATTTCAGAATTGTTGAAAAGGAAAAAATGATTCATGTACTCAACGCTCCATCTCCGGCAGCTACAGCATCAATAAGTATTGGTAACTACATTGCAAAGCTGGCAAAAAGCAGATATAACTAATTGATTCGTTGGATTGTGTTTAGTAAATTGAATGATAATTACTCATCTAACAGGTTTTTAATTTTTTTTACTTTTAACTATATAATAATAAGGAGAGATGATATGTCAACATTTTTAGGAAGAATTATTGTCGTGATTTTTATTTTGGGATCTGTATCTGCTATCTATTCTCAAGTAAAAAATAAAGCAGATGACAATACAGACTTATTATCGGCGGTTTGTATTCTATATCCAACCGAAGGGAATGAAACGAGCGGGATAGTCAAATTCACTCAAACACCTGAAGGAATAAAAATTGTAGCAGATGTAAAAGGATTAACTCCGGGCAAGCATGGTTTTCATATTCACGAGTTTGGAGACTGCAGTCGCCTGGATGGTAAATCCGCCGGAGGACATTTCAATCCCGATAATAAAAAACACGGTGCGCCGGAGGGATCAGAAAGGCATGTTGGTGATCTTGGAAATCTGGTTGCCAATATAGATGGTGAAGCACATTATGAATGGTTGGATAGTCATATCTCCTTTACCGGATTGAATTCAATTATCGGTCTGGCCATAATTGTTCATGCGGGTGAAGATGATCTTACATCGCAGCCAACAGGAAACGCCGGTGCTAGGCTTGCATGTGGTGTTATCGGTTCAGCAAAACCGTAATTTTTTTTAACGCAGGTATCGGTTCACCGGGAATGAACAAATACCTGCTGATTTCAACCTTATTTAATCTCTTACTTTTCAAAAAAATAATTTCGCAAACTATTTAAGAGTTTTGCTGATTTACTTATTATCATATAATTAATAATTTATTTTTTTTCACCGATCGTATTTTAGGATGAAGGTAAAGAACGTTAATATTTTAAAGGCGCTTCTTAAAGAAACTAATCTTAAGGAAATAAGAAAATCATTACGCTTATTGAAAGAGGATGTTTATTCTAATAATACGGAAATGGTTTCTGTAGAAATAAACGGGAATGAAAAGATTATCAGCAAAAATTATTTTATGGGAGAAATTGAACAGATATTAAAAACAAAAACGCTTCAGCGCACGCACTATTACATAAACCGATTGGTTAAAGGTTTTACGGAAGACAAAACTTCGGGGATTAATGATTTGAATTTAAACAGGTGGAAGGAATATGCGGATTTAATTACAGACAGCTTATGGGTCATTGATAAGCGCGATAAATCAGGCGCACATTCCGCCGGTTATTGGGGCAACTTTATTCCACAGATTCCTAACCAGTTTTTAAGGAGATATACAAAAAAAGGGGAATGGATTCTTGATCCTTTTTTAGGCAGCGGTACAACTTTAATTGAATGCAAACGGCTTGGAAGAAACGGTTTTGGAATAGAATTGAATGATGAAGTGATAAAACTTGCAAAGGCTAATCTCATAAAAGAGAAAATTAAAAGCAAGGTTAAGGTCAAAGTTATAAAAGGAGACAGCGGAAAAGTCGATTTGAAATCTGAATTAAAAAAGATGAAAACAGATTCAGTTCAGTTTGTTTTATTGCATCCACCCTATTGGGATATTATTAATTTCAGTAAAAAGAAAAGTGATCTTTCAAATGCAAAATCAGTTGAAGAATTTTTGAAGATGTTTGGAAAAGTGATTGATAACACTTGCAGTGTGCTTGATAAAGGAAGATATCTGGCAGTTGTTATCGGAGATAAATATACGGATGGCGAATGGATACCGCTTGGATTCTATACAATGCAGGAGGTAATGAAACGCGGATACAAATTAAAATCCACAATTGTTAAAAATTTTGACACAACAAAAGGCAAGCTGAATCAAAAAGAACTATGGCGCTACCGTGCACTGGCCGGCGGCTTTTATATTTTTAAACACGAGTACATTTTCTTATTTAAAAAAGAAAAAGGGAAACGAAATGTTTAAACCAACAGAAAAGAACCAGATGAGAATATTTGTCGGGTTTCTTATTCTATGTATAGTTATTATTTATTTCTTTGCGAAATAAAGAGGCGGATTAATTCTTTTGCGACTTAGCGATTCTGCGTGAAATTATTTCTCGCAAAGCCGCAGAGAAACTTTTCACAAATGAATAATGAACTAAACAATATAGAAACCGAACTTAAAAAACGTTTGGCTTATCCATACAAGTGGGGAAGGAAGCAGAATGACCAATTTGATAAGCTGACTAACTTCATTTACAGTACTTTTTTATTTGATGATATTTTTAAAGAAATAAACAGAAGATTTAAAAGCGATAAGGACAATAAAAATATATCTAACTATGCTTTAAACAGGTGGTACAATTTCTGGTCTGCACAAGCAGTTGAAAAAATATTCTGTTCACTTCCAAATGTAAAACCCGCACTTGATAGTAAAGACAGGATGGTTGATTTCACAGTCGACGGTTTTACCTTCGATCACAAAACCTCTGTATTTCCTAAAAACTTTCCTTACCCAATTAAAGAGGCTTTTAAGAAAACAGATGAACTGATAAGATGGCTGTACAAAAATCAGTCACAACAGCAAAGAAAACATTTAAAAAATAGGTTATTCATTGTTCTTTATTCACCTGATGGGGAACACTGGAAACTGAAAGCTGAAATCTCCTGGCTGAAGGGGAGAATAGACAAATATATGAAAGGATTCAATCCTCACTACCTTCTAAAATTCCCGCTTGAAAAAGGACATTTTACACTTGCCGATGCTATTTGGGCTGTAAAAGATTTTTAAAGTGTTTGTTACTTTGAATGTAAATGACAGGTGATAAACCTATCTGAAGATATTATAAAACCTGCCGGCACTATTTTTGGCTTATATTATTTAACGAGGGTTAATAATCGATACATACTTAAAAAAACAGTTGATTTTTTATGAAAGACACCTATCAGCCAAAAGGGATTGAAATATTAGGGCAATTATCACCGGAATTTGAGGAAATTTTAACTCCACCGGCACTAAATTTTATTTCCGAACTTCAGCGTAAATTCGGAAAAAGGCGAAATGAAATTCTTCAAAAAAGAAAAGAACGACAACTTGAAATCGATGCGGGGAAAAAGCTTGACTTTTTACCTGAAACAGAAAGCATCCGGAAAACTGATTGGACGACTGCGCCAATTCCTGATGAGCTGCAAGACCGCCGGGTTGAGATAACCGGACCGGTCGAACGTAAAATGATTATCAATGCTCTAAATTCCGCCGCAAAAGTTTTTATGGCAGATTTTGAAGATTCCAACTCCCCAACCTGGGACAACGTAATACGGGGGCAGATAAATTTGAGAGATGCTGTTAACCGCTCAATATCATTTACTAATCCTGATGGAAAGCATTACGCTTTGAATGAAAAGCCTGCGGTATTAATGGTTCGCCCGCGCGGATGGCATTTGGTTGAAAAAAATGTTTTAATTGATGGAGAACCGATATCAGGTAGTATTTTTGATTTCGGTTTATACTTTTTCAACAATGTAAAATCACTTCTTGAAAATGGTAGCGGACCATATTTTTATCTACCCAAGTTAGAAAGCCACCCGGAAGCACGGTTGTGGAATGATATTTTCATTTTTGCACAAAACGAATTAGGAATTCCCCAATCCACTATTAAGGCGACTGTCCTTGTCGAAACAATTACTGCTGCATTTGAAATGGATGAAATACTTCATGAACTACGGGAACATTCTGCCGGACTCAACTGCGGCAGGTGGGACTATATTTTCAGCTGCATGAAAAAGTTTCGTAACAAAAGCAATTTTTGTCTTGCTGACAGAGCCCTGATTACTATGACCACACATTTTATGCATTCATATTCTTTATTGTGTATTAAGACCTGTCACAAACGCAATGCACATGCAATGGGTGGAATGGCAGCACAAATACCAATTAAAACAGATTTAAAAGCAAATGAAATAGCTCTTGAAAGAGTACGCGCTGATAAAGTCCGTGAAGCTAACGATGGACATGATGGAACATGGGTTGCTCATCCGGGATTAGTGCAAATTGCTCTCAATGCTTTTAATGCAGTTATGCCCCAGCCGAACCAGATTGACCGCAAACGTGAAGATGTAAAAATCACAGCAGATGACCTGCTTAAATTTGAACCGCAAAAACCAATTACAGAAAACGGACTGCGGACAAATATTAATATTGGAATTCAATATTTGGGTTCGTGGCTTGCCGGTTCCGGTTGTGTACCAATCTTTAATCTTATGGAAGATGCTGCAACCGCAGAGATTTCCCGCTCACAGATATGGCAATGGATAAACAGTCCTAAAGGTATTTTAGACGATGGAAGAAAAGTGGATGTTGATCTGTTTCGTAAAATCCTTGCCGAAGAACTGTCGAAAGTCCGTATGATTGTGGGTGATGAGTCATACAATTCCGGCACTTATGAAAAAGCCGCAAAATTGTTTGATGATATTACAACCACAAAAGATTTTGTAGAGTTTTTAACTTTGCCTGCATACGAAATGGTGTAAATGCAAGTATAAAAATAACTTCAGGGCACTTTTGATTATATTGATTCCTGAGGGATATCATTTTATATACAAGTGGATTGACAAACCAACTATTTACATGAGTAAAAATTATATATTTACCAACACTTGACAACAGTATGGTTCTTTTCTTATATTGAATTTAACTCTCGACATCAAATTTCTGCGCTGCGATCTCCTGTTTGACTTTTTATAGTCACTCAATATTTGATTCCGGTTTTCAATTAACGTGAGTTTTAATTGTAAGCTATTTATGTCAGGTTCAAATACTTAACTATTTATGTATAATTCTGCGCGTAGCTTAGCATAATATACCCATAGTAACGGGCGGATTAAAAAATAATTATTCAAGAAATTGTTTTTGTAATAGGGATAAATATTAACTTTTTAAATAATAAAATATTTTATTAAATAACCTAAGAGGCGAAGTAATGCAAGAATTAAACTTTCACTTAACTATCACAATAGCTGTTTTACTGTTTTTTATTTCAGCAAATGCACAAAATGTTCCTACAACCTTAGAAGAAATGGTTGGGAACGATAAGGTTGAACTTCAGTACGTTTCTTCATTTGAAAAAACTACCCTGGGTGGATGGATGCAAGGTACAAGTATGCCGCATCCTCGCTATTATGGTGGTTCAGTTATGTACACACGCAATGACACTTCATGGCTATATGTTTTAGGTGGCGATACAACAGGAGGAGGGGTGGCAACAGCAACCTGCTTAAAATATAATGTAATTACTG
>Ga0209536_100000545_pt1 | contig 60624 bp, 62 predicted proteins | sample DeeMarSeWOR28_12_FD_187461 | JGI IMG/M metagenome (GOLD analysis project Ga0209536, IMG submission 187461) | Marine sediment microbial communities from White Oak River estuary, North Carolina - WOR-2-8_12 (SPAdes) (version 2) | ecosystem: Environmental > Aquatic > Marine > Intertidal zone >...
TTAAGGTCTTCAATTATCGGCTTAAATCGATCGATGGGAACGAACATATTGCTTGGTACGGGGCCGAATTCCGGAATATCCACCTGTGTAAATAAGGATCCGATCCCCAGCAATCGACCATCCCGGCCGATAAGCGCTGCTCCGCCGTAATTTGAATAGGGCGGCGCCGTGAAAATCGCATTTTCCAACAGATATTCCCAGTAGCCGACAAAATCTTTCCTCGCAACCACCCGTACACCTTTAACGGCATCCGTGCCCCCGTGTCCTGCAGTCAAGAGCGGATCTCCGACCGCTACACCGGCTGATTCACCGAGTATCATCGGATCCAAATCGAGATGACGAGTTGTACGAGCGAGGCCGAACCCTGTTTTTTTGAAGAATACGGATGGGATGCCTATGTGCCGGCAAATCCAGGTGGTGATCACCACTGGAAAAACCCGGTAATGGTCCCGGCCACAATCGGTCAAGTTGACCATATTATTTATCTTCCCAGAGTGTCTTCGCATATTCTGGCAGGAAATACACTGGGGCTCAAGCTGGCAGTGGGCTTTTTACGCGGCGATAGCCGAGGAGAATTTCACCGGGGAGGCAAACAATTCTATGCCATGTACGAGGAGATCAACCAGATTCGGCCGATAGCATCAAAGTTAAGATTGATCTTATCCTCCGGCCGATCCATATTGACGTTGTTTGGTCCTAATGAGGGTCCCACGGCAAAACCCGATTATGGGCTGATAGTGGCCTCAGAGGACCTGCTGGCTCACGAAATGCTGGCCTATGCCTGGCTTCAATGGAACCGGCAATTCCAGACCTCCTCCATTTCCCATATGACGATGGGCAAACTGACAAAAAATCGATCGCGTCACAACAAGAGATTCACCGATCGCATGTGGCCGGAGAAAGATGGTCGTGAAACTCCACCAATACAGTATTTCGAGCCGGGGAATCTGTACAATCATCCGGCTATTGTCAACTATCTAAAGCGCATGGGCGGACGCCCCCGGGGCATATCCATTCAAGAATTAAACCGCCAGCCGGACAGATCGGTTGTCGACTATTTGAAGAGACAGCTTATGGTATAAAGAGAAAGATGGGCTGCCCGATCAGGCAAAACGGTTTAAATCAAGTTTAAAAACGGAGGACGACCACATGGCTGATTCTGAATTTTCACCATCCAGCCACCGATTCGGCGAGCCGAAATACTTTGAAGATCTGGATATAGGTGAGAAATTTTATATTCCTTCGCGAACCTTAACCGAAGCCAACTTCGCCGCTTTTCAGACGGTTTCCGGCGATAACCATCCCATCCATTATAATGTGGAATACTGCCGAGCCAACGGGCACCGAGACCTTTTGGCGCATGGATTCCAGGTGTTGAGTTTTACCGCAGCCGGGGCCGGATTGTTTCCTCATGTTATCGGTGAATCCCTTGTTGGCTTTATCGAGCAGTCCTCACGGTTTTTAAAACCCGTATATGCCGGAGACACGCTTTACCCCATGTTGATCATAACCGATCTTACTTCTCAGCGAACCACCGGTGTTGTTACATTAGAGGCGTCAATCCACAATCAAAAAAGCGAACTCGTTTTAAGCGGCTGGCATAAATATCTGGTCCGGAGAAGAAACCCTGAAAAGTGATCCCAATAAAAGCTATCTATCTGTATTTTTTTCATCCTGGTCGGGCGGGCACTAAATGAAAACAATCCCTTCATCGATTATAGATTTTCACGTCCATCTTTTTCCGGATAGAGGATTCGATGCGATATGGGAATTCTTCGCTGCGAGAGGAACAGATGTCCTTTATAAATATTATAGCGAAGAATGCATTGAATATCTTAATGCGCATGGTGTCAATACCATTGTATTTTCCAATTACGCGCATAAAAAAGGTATTGCGGAGCCGATGAATGAATGGAACATAAACATCCTTGAAACATTCAGCAATTTATATTGTTTTGCAGCCTATCATCCTGATGACGGCGATGCTTTGGAATATGCTGAACAAATGATAAACCATCCCCGTGTTGTCGGAATAAAACTTCATCTTCAGGTGCAGAAACTTTATCCCTTCGATAAACGCCTTTTCCCGCTGTATGAGATGCTTATTGACAGGAAAAAACGAATTCTTCTTCATGTTGGCAACGGGCCTACCGGCAATGAATTTGTGGGTTTTGATCAATTCAAGAAACTTCTCCATCACTTTCCTGATTTACCGGCCAACATACCGCATATGGGATGCCTTGAGTTTAGAAAGTTTATAGAGCTTCTGGATAGACACCCGAACATCTATTTGGATACCGCCTACAGCTTTTGGCCAAACATGCCTTTTACATTCAACCTCGGGACGGAATACCTGGAAAAATACAAGGATAAGATCCTCTACGGATCAGATTTTCCAAACGTGATATTACCCCGGGAAGAAGAAATAAAATACCTTTTGAGTCTTGACCTTTCGGAAGACTTCTACGAGAAGATTTTCTATGCAAACGGCCTGAAATTATTGGGGTCGGGCCACGCTAGAACCCCGGAAATCAAGGCTTGAGCTCAATAAAAAGGCCGATTTTAGGCCTTAAAATGCCCATTTTGCCCCCAAAAAGGGGTATTTAAGAAAATGGGCAGTACGGAAAAATACCCGGCAATCCCTTAAACAGCCCTTTTTGGTGCCAAAAACACCACTTTAAGCCCCGAAAAGGGCACTATTTTTGGCATAAATGCTTAATTTTCAGGCCTTTACTGCGGCCCGACCCCAATTCTAGATTATTAGAATTCCGGACAACATCAGCAGCACAAACGCGGCAATCTTAAAGCTGCGCTCCGGGATGCGCTGATGGAAAAAATCGCCCAGCAAAACACCCAATATCAGTGATGGCAGCAAATAAGCGCTGTATTTAAGGGATTCCAGGTTGATTTTGCCCGCGACCGCATAAGAGGCCGTCAGCAAAATATTCATGGTCAACCAAACCGCGGACAGCGTACTGCGAAACACCGACTTTTGTAACTGCATTTTATTGACCGCATACACCACCAACGGCCCGCCCGAGGCATAAATGCCATGAATTACGCCTGCCACAAAGATATAAACGGTTGAAATCCAGCCCGGCAAAACTGCCCCATTCTGGTGGCCGCCGGCAACCAAGCTGATCAATTCTCGGATGGACAGCAGTGTTACCAGGATGCCGAACAGAGTTCGCAGCAGCTCTCCGTGAAGTAAATTAAACAGTGCAAAACCAATCGCCAATCCTGTTCCCATGAACGGCAAGATATGTTTCAGCAAAACCCGGGTGTCGATGTATCTGTGATGTCGAATGAAAATATAGAGATTGGCGATCAGGGTTAAGGGAAGCAAGACCGGCAACATCCACTTGATGGGATATAAATGTGCGCCCAGGGTCAGGACAATGATGACACCGCCAAATCCGGCAAAAACCGCGGAAAAATAAGATAGAAATGCGAAACCGCACAACAGCACAAAACTCATGTCCATGTCAGCCTCAGGTAATTCTTGACCGTATTTCTTTTTCGATTTGGCTTCTGCCAATCAATATCTTCGTTTATGTCTCCAGATACCTTGACCTTCATGGTATCGCTCTGTGATTTGGGGTTGGCCACATTGCGGCCAGCTGGTGTAGCATCAATCCATACCACCTGCGGGACGCCATTTTCAATAAATTCAAATTCCCCAAGATTTTAGTAACAGTCACCAATGAATTTTTCAAGGCATCTGTATACCCTCATTTTGTCAACACTCAACGTTAACCGCCATATTTAATGGTTGACATTAATTTTTTATTCCTCTGTAATCCCAGAAAAGGGGAAATTACCATGTACCATCCTACATTCAAAGGCAATCATTACGATAATGGCTTAAAGTTCGGTAAAACATTGAAAAAGAAAAATATTGATTTCGATAAGATAATTAGATTGGATGATTTTCAGAAAGACTTTGGCAAAAAATCGCAAACCGTACTATCAAATGTTTTTCCGGAAGTTTGTGATGAAATTCGTGGAATGACGGATGGACTGAACTATCCATATGAAAATTTCGCTTCCTGGTTGTTATGCATGGCATGCTGTTATGATCCTAACGGCTGCACAGCTTTTTGTTTTATTCACGATAATCACGTATTTTATGGCAGGAATAACGACTTGCCGCCGTTTCTCAAAAAAGTAAGTAAAAGTATATTGTACGAACTTGAAAATGGGCACTCATTTGTTGGTAACACCTCATCAATGATAAACTTTGAAGAAGGTTTGAATGAATGCGGTTTGGCTGTTGCCATGACATTTCTTGTACCTACTGCGATTGTGCCCGGCATTAACTCTGTATTTTTGGTGCGCTACCTTCTTGAAAAATGTGCAACCACAAAAGAGGCAGCGAATGCTTTGCATAATTTGCCGATAGCTTCAGCCTGCAATATAATTTTAGCCGATAAAAAGGGTGATATGGTGGTTGCAGAGTGTGTGCCTGAAAAAGTTTTCATAAGAAACCCTGCAGCAGATGAAAACTTTATCGTAGCAACCAACCATTTTTCTTCCGATGAAATGAAAAATCACAATGCGAGCAACTGGGATATTTTTTTTTCGGGCACGCGATATAAAACAGCATACAACGCGTTACAAAAAATTGGCCACACTGATGGTATCGAATATGCAAAAGATATCCTCGGCGGCAAATATGGCTTTATGTGTCAATATGCCAGACAACTCAACTTTGATACGATTTGGTCTTCGGTTTTTGATATTTCAAATAATAAGATTTACAGAGCAGAAGGTAATCCATCAAAGGCAAGATTTAAGGAAGATATTCGATCCAATAAACTTTGAATTCACCTGTTGATTAAATAAAGCTAAATAGTCTTCTCAGCCCGAAAACGGCCGGCCCAAAGTTCTTCCAGCAGCTCATTTTCGCTCTCAATATTTTTTTCAAAGACCGTCACCCAGTGACCCACCTCATCGATACGATGGGCATCGCTGCCGCCGGTTCCGGGCAACCCCAGTTTTTCGGCTACTTTGTGGGCCATGTCGTTTTCATCGTCCATCAGTTTGCCGTTGCCGACCTCGATGGCATCGACGTAATTGAACATCTTGCGCTGGCAGGCCTGATCGACGGTCATCTGGAGTTGACCGATTCCAAAAGTCTTGAATCCCCGGAATGGATGGGCGGCAATCATGAAACCCCCGTCGGCTTTCACCTTTTGGTGCAGCTCCTGGATCGTCAACAACTCCTTGATGTCCTTTTCAAATCCAAATACCAGGATATCTCCCTGGTTGGTGGTAAATTCATTTCCGCGAAAGATTTTTATGCCGCCTTGTTCAGCCAGCTTTTTCGTCTCTTCCTGAGCCCACACCACCTGGTGCTCGGTAAGACAAATTGCATCCAGCTTCTGGCGCCGGGCTTCCTGGATTAATTCCAGCGGGGCAAGTATGCTGCAAGCCGAGCGGGGTGAAGTGTGAATATGAAGGTCGATGCGCATGGTCGGGTTTCCTTTGCGGGTCAAAACGGCTAAAAGCCTTCTTAAAAATACCTTCTAAGCCAACTGATATTCAGGATGTTCGTCGATCCAGTTCTGAACGAATTGCTCCTGGTCCAGATCCGGGTCGGTTTGAACAGCTTTCCACAACGCCCCCGACATCCTGGCCTGATCAAGGCAATGACCGCATTCGATGATTATCTCGGCAAAGTGTTCACAGCCCTTGCGTCCGATCTCCTTCATAATGCGACGATCCCAGCCTTCTTCGCGCAGCGACATGCCTACAGCAGTCTGAAGAACGGGTACCGCCTGAGGGCAGACATAATTGGTATATCTTTTCATGATTCCATCAACAGCCAGAATTTCACCATTTGAGATGCGGACATCCATTCTAATCTCCATGCTGTAGATGTGATCATCTTGGATGCCGTTGAAGCGAATGGTGTCTTCATCCGGAAATTCGGCTCCGATAACCTGGCTTCTATTTAATGTGATCATTCTTATCTCCCTCCCTAAAGATCAAGGCCCTGCATGATGGGGCTGTCATCCTGGAATGCCACACAGCTTCGGATCAACCTGGGATTTGTTTTTAACATCTGTTGCGTAAGCGACACTTTCTCTTTATCAGCGAGCCCTTCCAGCATCTGCACCCCGGGGCGGGTAAAGTTCAAAATGACGGCGTTGGAGCACTCCAGCACTGCGTGCGCAAGCAAAGCGCATCCTGTTTTGCCCCCAAAAAGGCCTTTCACGATTTTTCGCAACCCCCCGCCAATTCTAATGCCTTCGGCTTTCTTGATGAGCTCGGGCGCAGATGACCAGGCCGCAGGCACCAGCCGTCCCAGTATGACTTCAGCATCCACGATCTCAAGATCCGGTGGCTGCACCTTCAGGTTGACTTCAGCCTTGAGCAAATCATCTGTTAATCTCCATGAAACGGCCAGGCTCCCATCGGATTGAGGCTCAACTTCAACCACTTTATTTCTCAAAAATCGGATTGTCATACGCCATCTCCTTTACTGCGCCTCCCCGGCGGTATCTTAAATTCATCAAAATAAATAAGCGCTCGAAATGCTTTCGGTAAGCCGACAGCCAACACTCACCGACTGCAAAAAAATTTAACCCCGGCTTTGTTTTTCCCTGCGACCCATTTGAATTTTTTTTAGTTTTTCCCAGAGCGCTTCAACCTGCCTGCGGGTTTCGTCAAGTGAGCCCGAATTATCGATGATCAGGTCACAATAGCCTCTTTTTTCCTCAGCCGACAGCTGCGAGTTGATCATGTTCATGGCCATTTCTTCGGTTAAGTTATCACGCTTGATCAGCCGCTTTTTTTGTACTTCCTTCGAAGCATAGACCATGAGAATATGGTGAAAAAACGGGTGCATGTTCACTTCGATCAGAAGGGGTACCACCACCTGTATGATGGCATCCGGATCCTTTTGCGCATATTGGTCCACGAGCTTGAAAAACTCCTCGCCGATGCGAGGGTGCTGAAAACTTTCAAGTTTCTTTTTTTTCTCGAGATCCCTAAAAACGATTTCACGAAGTTTTTCGCGATCCAGAGTTTTATCCGGCAGCAAAATCTGTTCTCCAAAAAAAGCAACGATATCCTTATAGGCCGGTTTCCCGGGCTCAACCACCACCCTGCTCAAGACGTCAAAATCAATCGTTTTAGCCCCGAGTTTCTCGAGCATCCCGGCCACGGCAGACTTTCCCGTTGCGATACTCCCGGTAACCCCGATGAGTAGGCGGTTGTCGTTTCCTCTGAGCACCTTAACCATTTCAGCGCCGCCGTATGCGGCCGGGAAAGCGTGGGTCACATCGGTTTCGGCACCCGCGTAGCTGATGGGATAACGAATTCCCCTCCGGTATAGGGCCTCCATACCGTTCAGGGCCTTGTCCATCATTTCTACGGGTATGGCCATGACCAGTTCATCGTCCTGGGCATGCCCGTACCGGCGCTCGCCGTAGCAAGGAATGGTTAGCGCCGGCTTTTTATTCAGATAACATCTGGCAATGGCGTCGGAGCAGGAGCTTTCGCCGACGCAAAAAAATTGCATGACCTCATAGTCTTCAAATTGAAGGGAATTGATCAGAAGCATCATCTGGGCCGGATTGGCATAAATGAGAACGATGTCCGGATCGAAGGGGTTGTATACCAGCGGGGCCATCGCCACGGCCTGGTATTTGCCGGTCGGCAGCCTGGGAATACCATTTTCGTATTTTTTTCCGTCGGCCCGGCTCTTGGTCCATACGATGCTGCGAAAAGTCCCGTCTTTCATATAATCCGGCAAATCGGTCAACCCGATAATGGACGGGCACATATCCGACATGAAATCATCGAGATCAGCACCCACCGTCCAGTCAAAATTTCGGACAAGATTGATCAGCTGACAGAGGGTTGATTTGTTGTTCATCCTTCGAATGAAGGGAATTTCGGAAAGAGCGCTTTTGTTTTCGAGAAGCTTGAAGGCCACCGGAAACGACTTGAGTCTCATCAAAAGCTCCAGGCGCCGAATGGGCTTTTCCCAATCACGCGTAGTATTCATGCCATCTCCTTCTTTTTTGGCAGAAATTTAAATTTCAGCAACGGGATTGCAAGAGGGGAAGTATAGGTAAATGGCGTTATGCTGTCAATTAAAAAGGGCTGGTAATCGCGCTTATTTGACCCTTTGGGTGCAATATTTATGCTACTGTTTCAGATATGAAACACATTGGCTGTTTGACTTGATCATCCGGTGTCCCCTGGTTCAATTCGATGACTTTTAGCGTGTCTGCGTTAAGATGTTCTTTAATTTTTTTGAAATCAATTTCGCCGGTACCCGGAACCAAATGATCGTCTATGCCCATGGCATCATGCAGATGAATGCGGATCAGGTGTTAGGTGTATTTATTTTGAAAGTGCGCCGCGCGCAACAATCGTCATGCTTTCATCGGCATGTGCATGTCCGGTTTCAGCCACTGCGGACAGATATGAGGTTGAAAGCAGCAGCATGCCCATTTATCCCTCAATTCTGACTTTTCATTTCGTGCAGCTTTACCTTCTCTCTTATCATTTCGATGACCTGAGCAGGGGAACGTTTCTGAAGAATCGCTCGAAACTGCGCGCGGTAAAAGCTTACGGCGCTGATACCGAGTGCACTCAAATCAAAGGCCTTCCAGGTTTCGCTGTGCCGGATCATTTTTATTTCCACCGGGACTTCGCGGTTTTTCCAGAAAACCTTTATGCGAACCACCGCTTTGATGGGAGATATCATGTCCTGCGCCATAACGACAACTTTCTCGTTGTTGTATTTATCCTGCAGCTTTGGAATATAGTAGAGGTTAATAAATCTGGCAAAAAGCATTGTAAATTCTTCTCTCTGTGGCGGTGAGAACATGCGCCAGCTATTGGCCAAAACACGCCTGGAAAATTCATTATAATCAAATGCCGCCGCCAATGTTTCCATCAGTTTTTGGCGCTGAGATAGTCTTTGAGATTGATCCTGGTACTGCGGATCCTGCAGAATATGGATTCCCTGATCGATGAATTTTTGGATGACATCGATGGGCTGCTCCCCGAAGGCATAAGCGGGCGAACAAAGTAAAATCAGGATCGAAAAGGAAATGGTGGCATATGTTTTCATGGGTTTAGTCATCGCATCAGGTAAAGCAGCGACTCCGCTTTTTTGGTTTTTCTTTTATGAGCCCATCTGTTATAGAACCCATTAGCGCAATTTTTCAACGCTATCTATGCTCGACAACGGGAAATCTAATTATAATCATCGGGTTGCATGAGTAAAGTCATAAACATTCGGGCGTACCGGAGCAAAGCTCTGCATAAAAGAAGTTTCGGCCCCTGGCAAAAACGTTTTGGGGAATCCTACAACGCAAGCACCCGTCCATCCGATCTGTCAGACAAAACCCTTTACTATCTGGCACTTCCCGGCGACAACAGCTCATTTGCGTTCTATGAACTTATCATGGGAGTCTTTGAGCTCGGTGCAGCACCCAAGTTTCAATACTTGGACAATAAAGATCAACTCAAGGTGGTCGACGTCCATCTTTTCCTGGCGGATCAGATACGCTTCGAGATGATGCGACGGCTCGGATGGCTGGAGAGTTTTCCTTCGTCTGAAAACACAATTTTAACAATGGTTCAGAAAACTGATGAGATAAAAGCACAAATTCAGAGCACGGCGCCGAAGTTGTCCAAATCACACCCCGAATATGGTGCTTACATGCAGTTGACCAGCGGTGATAAGGAAGTCTTCGTTCGCCGTATGCTCCAGGATGCGCTGGAGGCCTTTAAAATAAGAATATCCGAATAAAGGGTGTCACATTACAAGAATGAAAGACATCGAAAATTACCATCGAAAGTACTTCACTTCGTGGTTTTAGCAAAGACCCTTCGAATCAAATTATCCTTGCCACAACAAGGATATCTGGAATCCCTTCAGTGACATCGGACAGTGAGATCACAGGGTTTCATGATGCGGGCTCAATCGGGCAGAATCAAAATATTTCCATTCCTTCGATCTTTCCGCCGCCAAATTCAGCGGTCGTCTCAGCGGCGACGGTCAACCCTTCTCTGAGGTACTGAGGTTCAATTCCGGGCACGGCATAAGCATAGAACAAAACATGGGTGGTGTTTTCCCCAACCCGGGTTTTCTCATCGGCTCCCTGGGCCAGGACGCAGACGATATCCTTTTCATCACGCAGAACGATTTCTCCCGCCTTCGTGACAAATTCCCGGCCGCCCATGCCCGCACAAATTTCTCCGTCATCGGCAACGTCCAGGAACAAATTTCCGTCAAAACGGTCAAAATCAGTTACCGCCACCAGTATTCCAGCACACATCTCGGCCATAAAATGAGCATCGACAAACAGCGAATAGCGCGGAAATCCGCTGCTTACAGTTCTTTTCAAGTGCCTGGTCAAGGGGCATTCATATCCGAAACTCTGAAAGAAATCAGCATACGCAATGATTCTTTCTGTAATTTGCGCCAATGTTTCCCTTTTTCTCATTTTACGCAAAAGCTTGCGTTTATATTGGTCAAAGCCATCGGGATTGGGATGATCCCTGCACCCGGATACCAGCGTCAACCCGAAACCGACTCCCGGGTATTTTGCCAGATATTTCTCCGTCATTTTAAATTTTGGAAACATGGCTTTTTCTTCAGTTTTTATTTTACCTCGATAAGGATAAATCCATCGAATTAACGGCTAAATGCTATGAGCTATCCGCTGTTTTTGCGTCAGCAGTTTTCGACGACGAAAAACGCAACCCTCTGGCAAAAGATAGTTGTTTAAAACCACTTCTAGGGAAATATCTTTCCCGGATTCAGTATTCCGTTGGGATCAAACAAGGTTTTGATCTTTGCCATCCAATCCAGACTGGAGCCGTGCTCCGCAATCATAAATTTTCTTTTCCCCAGACCGATGCCGTGTTCTCCGGTAGCGGTGCCACCCAGTTTAAGGGCCTTGGAAACCAAACGATCCACGATTTCGTTGATTAAAGCCCATTCTTTTTCGTCGTCTTTTTTACCGGCGATGTTTAAATGAACGTTGCCGTTTCCGGCGTGGCTGATGTAATAGCTTACCAGATCCGTGGGCGCCAGCTCTGCGTTAATGGTGTCGATCAATTCAGAATAGGCTGTGATGGGCACCGCCACATCCACGATCAGAATGCCGCGATCCGGATGATTGCGAACGATCATCTCTCCGAGGGCATGACGCGCTTTGAATATGCGATCTCTTTCTGCCCGCCCCACACCGCGGGTAAACTTTTGACATTGTCCGGTTTGACAGATCTCCTCGGCCATCTGCAGCACTTCCTCCAGCTGGCTGGTTGTTGTCCCATGAAATTCCATGAATATCGTCGGAGACAAATTCAGCTCAAGGCCCTCTTCCCGATTCATCAATTCGATACACTCCGGTCCTACAAGTTCCAGGGCCGCGGGATTGAGCCCAGCACGGATGATCTCGAACACGACGCTTCCTGCTGCTGCAATGGATGGGAAAGTGGCTACGGCCGCTGAAAACTCAACCGGAAGACCGACCAGACGAACGGTCGCACCGACGATGATCCCCAGCGTGCCTTCAGATCCCACAAACAGGCGAATAAGATCGTAACCCGATGAGGTTTTGCTGGCCCGGGTACCCAGTTCAATAATCTCGCCACTGGCAAGCACGACGGACAATTTTAGGACATATTCCTTGGTAGATCCGTAATAGACCGTGCGAGTTCCACTGGCGTTATTGGCGATCATGCCTCCTAGCGTGGCTCGCGCGCCGGGATCGGGCGGAAAAAACAATCCGGAATGCCTGAGCTTTTCATTTAAATCTTTGTAAACCACCCCCGGCTCGACATCGGCCTGAAAATCCTCTTCCCGTATTTCCAGGATACGATCCATCTGAGAAAAATCCAAAACAATCCCCCGCTTGACGGGAATCGGATTACCCTCCAGGCTCGAGCCGGCCCCCCACCCGGTGATGGGGATCAGGTTCTGGCTGGCATATTTCACAATTTCCGCAACCTCAAAAGCTGCCTTCGGCCAGATCACGATCTCCGGCCGGACCGATGGGTGTTTGGACTGGTCTTTTGCGTGCAGATCAAGAACCGAATCACCCGTAGAAAAACGATCCGGTGCTACCATGGACTGCAAGTTTTTGATATGATGTTCATTTATAACGTTAAAGGTCAAGGCATCCTCCCATGGGTATAATATTCAGCGCAAGCGCTCTTCTATATCTTCATACAGCCGTTGATCTTGAATCGTCAATAGCGAATTGCGCTATTAATTCTTGACTTCCTACAGAAGAATCTATAATGAATTCGGTAAAAATCAAGCTCTGATTTCCTTTATCTGCATAAAAACGATCATTCCAATTTGTAACAATGCAACATCGTTGGGCTCATCTCATGTATTTCATAACGCTATTTCAACAAAGAACAATGAAAGGAGGGTCTGCACAATGATTAAAATGGGGAAAAATGTTTTCATCGCAGGTCTTTTTTTGCTGGCGGGCATTGCCGCGATCTCTTTTGTTCTCATGCCGCTCGATGCGCGCGCAGACAGTATCAAAGTTGGCGTTATAGATTGCTACAGTGGTCCGGCGGCTGTATTCGGAAATGATGCGTTGAACGGGTTTAAGATGGCATTGGAGGAAATTAACAAACAAGGCGTATTGGGCCAGAAAATTGAATATACCACCGCGATACCAAATTTAAAGTTGATATTGCCCTGAACATGGCAAAGGAACTGGTTTTGAGAGAAGATGTTGACATTCTTGTCGGCACCATCAATAGCGCAGCTGCGCTGGCAGTTTCCGAGGCTGTCGCTAAAAGGGAAAAGGTGCCGTTTATCGCCTGGATTTCCAAGAGTGAAAATATCACCGGGAAAAAAGGCCATCGCTATGTTTTCTCAACCGGTGAAAACACCGCCATGGCGGGCAAAGCGGGGGGAGTTGCCCTTTCTGCAAAACCCTATGTGAAATACTGGATTGCCGGCGACGACTATGAATACGGCCACGCCATAGCAGATGCAGCCTGGCGCAATTTGAAAGCGCGCAAACCGGAAGTGGAGATGATTGGAAAATCCTGGTGGAAAGTTGGAGAACCAGATTTAATTCCTTACATCACCGCCATTCTGGCGGCCAAACCCGATGCGGTGATATTCGCCACCGGTGGCCGCAGCATGACAAATATACTAAAAGCGATTAAAGCAACCGAAATGAACCAACAGGTCGCCATCTGGATTCATTCAGCCACTGATCATGCCGTCCTGAAGCCTCTGGGAATGGGGGCGCCCGAGGGTGTTATGGGAACCATGGACTACCATTTTTACTACCCGGATTATTCCGCCAACATAAACTTTGCGCGTAAATTCGAAGCCGCCTATGGTAATCCTCCGGGATTCCCGGCATTTCATGGGTATATCACCGCGCACTTTATCGCCGAAGCATACAAAAAAGCCGGGTAGTCTGTCTGTTGGGGCGCAACGGCGCCGGCAAAACGACAACGCTTAGGAGCATCATGGGGTTAAACCCGCCCTCCGAGGGTCGCATCCGCTTTAAAGGTGAGGATATAACGGGCACAGCACCGTATCAAATGGTCCGAAGGGGCATGGGCTATGTCCCCGATGACCGCCGGATTTTTGCCGATCTGAGCGTTGGTGAAAATCTCGAGATTGCCGATCGCAAAGATACCGGCGGTTCTGAATGGGATCTTGCCAGGGTCTATGACCTTTTTCCGAAGCTCAAAGAACTCGATAGCCGCAAGGGTGGCTTGCTCAGCGGTGGTGAGCAGAAAATGCTCGCTATTGCCCGGGCTCTGATGGGAAATCCGCAATTTCTCCTGCTGGATGAACCTACCGAAGGATTGGCGCCGTTATTGGTTAAAACACTGGAGGACAGAATACGGAGACCCAAGGAACTGGGCCTTACCGTATTGCTGGCGGAGCAAAATATCAATTTTACACTTGGATTGAGCGATTACGGGTACATCATCGACAACGGGCGGATTTGTTATCAGGGACCCGTTGAGGAACTGGTGGGTAACGAGGAGGTCAAAAAGATCTGCGGCATTTAGCTATAACCGCTTGACAACTTCATCTTATGCCCGCGGCCCGTGTTGCAGGCCGTCTCAAAATGCTCACATAAAAACGGCTTGCTCATGGTTTAAAACTACTTTTATAGGTACAATGAGGACAAAATGGAAGAAAAGAAAGCGTTTCATACGGATAAGGCGGCGGTAACAGGCGGCCCTTACTCCCAGGCCATCATCCATAATGGTATCATTTATGTCTCCGGCCAGGGGGCGATGACGCCGGACACCAACGAATTGAAATTGGGCTCCATCGAAGAAGAGGCAGAATTGGCCATGACCAACCTGCGCATTATTCTCGAGGAAGCCGGCTCTTCCATCGATAAATTGCTCACGATCACGGTTTATCTCAAAAATATGCAGGATTATGGAAGTTTCAACGAGGTCTACAAAAGCTTTTTCAGCAGGGATCTCCCGGCCAGAACCTGCATACAGGCCGGTGATTTGCCGTTCGGCACGAGGGTAGAAATTACAGCGACAGCCCACCTTTGAATGGAGCACAAGGCCTTCATCGCCTACCCGTTTGATTCGTTGCCATTAGCGGTTGGAGTCTTTCCTGATCCTCCGTATTTCAATCCGGCGCGCCGCCATTTATCGGCGTTCGCAATTTATAACAGAAAACCGCACAAAGTCGGTTTTAGCGACAGGCAACGGGCAACGGACCCCACGCATTTTTTTCAGGGAGGGAAACCAAGTGGCCTACTACGATCTTAAATCAATGCAACCCAAAAGCCCGGCCGAGGGTGTCGAGATGCGCATCATTGCAGGGGAAAAAATGACGGTCGTATTCTTCACTCTTGCCGCCGGTGCCGTCGTACCCGAACATGCGCACCCCCATGAACAAATCGGCAGCGTTTTAAAAGGCTCATTGGAATTGGACATCGCCGGGGAAAAAAGAATTGTTCGGGCCGGCCAAGCCTATCATATACCGGGTGATGTGGTCCACAGCGGTAAAAATCTGGATTCTCCGGCGGAAGTCATCGAAGCGTTCTCGCCCGCAAGAGATGATCTGATTTCATAGAGCATTTACGGGCTCCAATTTTCTGCAAATATCGATCAATTAGGGACAGGGTATCACTTCAATCCGGTTTCCCGTTTTCAGTGGTCTCCGTTTTTGCGGCAATCCAGGAAATGCTCAAATACGGAGCCGATCAGTAGTCTATCCTTATACGCCATCGCCACGCTGGATCCGGAGAGCATCTCTCCATGATTCAAAAAAACCTCTTCGATCTCATAGGCCTCCTGGCCTGCGGGGTGGATTTTTAATACCTGAGAAGGAGAATGCTTGGAAGCATCCTTTGAATGCTTCATGAATGTCAGCAGCTTGGGGTGGCAGGCCAAATATAGATTCCCATCTTCATCGACGTCAATGTTATCAACGCCGGTCTTCAGTTTGATATCCCCTTTTTCTTTCAGCGCACCGGATGCTGCATCCCGCGAGAACACCCTTACATATCCTTTTATCGTTGAACTTGCGTATAAATTGCGTCCATCAGGGCTGATGCCAATTCCATTGGCGTAGGAAAGGTTGCGCGCGGCCTTTTTCATTTCAGTACCGTCATAATAAAGAATGTAGGCAAAAGATAACTGTAAAAAATCTTCGGCCATTTGTAAAATAGGAAGAGAAAAACCGTGATCATTGGTCACGTAAAATTGTCTCGGCCCGACAGCCAAGATGTCATTCGGGCTTGTCATTGAACGATCCGTGATGGTTTCCAGATGAACGAGTTTGCCGGCTTTGAATTCGAATATTTCTATTTTCATTGAAACCGTTGAACCGCGGGTTTTTTCACCGACGCCTCTGTTAACAACGAAGAGAAATTTTTGCCCTTGTTCAGATTGGTAGAAGGAAATACCGAGGGGGTGGAATGTAAAGGCGATATTTTCCGTAAGATGAACAAGCGAGGGAGATGCTGCGTTGAGGTCGTAGGCGTAGATTGCACCTTGAACTGTCTCACCACGCAGGGCTGCCCTTCGATCCGTGCACGAAACAAAGGCAATACCCGTGGAAGGATCCACCGTGATGTCCTCGGCCCCGACGGCGGTTTTCACCATCGTGCACTTGAGATCACTGCGGGGCTCAAGGTCTTTAAACTCGCCGGCCTGCCAGAGGGTTTTGAAGACAAATAATCCCAAAACAAAAACGATAATTCCGATGCCTATCATTATTTTCCGGTATTTCATCCTTCCCCCCTTCTGGACTGATCTTCAAATTCCCAGCATCATCTGCGCTGATCAAACTTGCGCCCAAAAATCAAACTGGCCATGGTGATGCGCAGCATCTGCAGGGTGCCTCCGGCAACACTCCAGGCCCTGCCGTCGCGCATCATTCTTTCAAGGGGAAACTCCTTGCTGTAGCCATATCCGCCGAAAATCTGCATGGCTTTATCGGTCACTTCTTTAACCATTTCGTTGGCAAAACATTTGCCCATGGAGGCTTCATAAATGGACGGCATCCCCTCTCCGGCACCGGAGGCTGCACGATAGACCAGCAAGCGGGCCGCATCCAGCTGCATTGCCATGTCCGCTACCAGGAACTGGATGGCCTGAAATTCGCAGATGGCTTTACCGAAGGCCCTTCGCTCCAGCGCATATTTTTTGGCCGCCTCCAGGGCACCGCCAGCGATACCCAGGCACATGGCGGCGTTGCCACATCTTTCGATATCAAACGTCAACATGAGGTTTCCGAAGTCGCCCGGGTTGATGACGACATCTTTGCTGGGAACTTTGACATTGTCAAAATAAAGATCGCAGGACGGCATCCCATGCAACCCCATATAGGCCTCCTGCTTTCCGAAAGTGAACCCGGGCGTGTCTTTTTCCAGCAGCACCGCGCCGATTCCTTTATACCCCAGTGTATCACCGAAACGGGTATAGACCATATAGTGACTGGCTTCACCGCCGCCGGAGATAAAAGATTTTTGGCCGTTCAACACATAATGATCGCCCCTGTCCTCAAGTCTGGTTGTCAGAGAGGTCAGATCAGATCCCGCTTCGGGCTCGGTCATGCAAACCGAAACGCTGTATTCGCCGGCACATACACCGGGGATAATTCTTTTTTTCTGTTCCTCAGTGCCGAACATGTCAATGGCTCGCACCGGTCCCACGTTGGATTCAAATACCGGCGCGGCAATCATCGGGCTGTATTTTGCCAGCTCTTCGATTGCCAGGATTGCCGTCAGTGATTCTTCCCCCGCGCCACCATGCTCAGGCGAAAGGGTCATACCCAGCAATCCAATGCCGGCAAACTTTCGGGGCAAATGATGGGGAAATTTTCCGGTTTCATCGATTTCTGCAGCCAGTTCCCTGAACTTTTCACGTTTGGCCATATCGCGCAAAGAATCCAGCAACATCGCCTGTTGTTTGGTGAGGCTAAAATCCATAAAAAGTCCTCCAAAGCGGTCGCAAAATCGCCGAAATCGCTTTCGATGTTTTCCTCGATCGGGTATCCGTGCATATCCTTGTAATGCAACAAACCCAGGCTATCAGAATTTATGGCCAGACATGACCCCTTATCAATAGCCTAAAATTTAAACCGACCCGCCGGATTTTAAAGTCTCCAACATGCCTTTTAGCTCGGGTAGAACCTTCTCGCCTTCGGGGGTTCCCATGAGATTTTTCCTTTCCCCGGGGTCGGACAGGATATCGTACAATTCCGGCTGGCGCCCTATCTCGAATTCAATGTATTTATGCGTATGCGTCCTGACGGCGCAATGCGGTGGTACCCGGTAGGGATAGTCTCTGAAGTACTCGTAGAGAATTGCTTTTCTGCCCGCAGCCTCGGTGGATTTAAGAATCGGCACCAGGCTGACGCCTTCCATGGCCAGCGGTATATCGATTCCGGCAATATCCAAAAGCGTTGGTGCGAGGTCGATATTCTGGATCATTTGAACGGCGACCCTTCCCGGATTCTTGATCAAGTCCGGGTAACGAACAATATAGGGAATTCGAATAGCCTCCTCATAGGCATACCGCTTGTCGACCAGGTTGTGTTCGCCCCAGAAATAACCGTTGTCCCCGGCATAGATGACAATCGTATTCCTGGCCAAACCCAATTCGTCCAAGCGGTTTAGCAGTCTGCCGATCTCACGATCCATTGCCACTAAAGCTTCGCAATAATTTCTGTAATGAAACGCGACCGGGCCCAAAAGGCCGTATAGCAAATTTCCATCTGCAAAAAGCACATAGGGATCCATTTCCCGGGGCAGGCTGATATTCACCTCATCGTATAAATGCCTTAAATCCCTGGGTGGGAGAAACTGGTGATGAACCGCCTTGTGGGAAAGATACAGGCAAAAGGGGTTGTCTCTTTTTTTCTCGACAAACGCAATGCTCCGATCGGTCAGCTCCTCTGTAATATATTCTTTGCCGGAGGGGGTTTGCACCCCGTTGACAATAAGCGGGCAGTTATAATACCTTCCCTGGCCTCCCTGAACAGTAAAGGTCACGAATTCATCGACACCCCGCAAGCGCGGAATTGCGCCGGGCATATGCCACTTGCCGATGAAGGCCGTATCGTAGCCATTTTTTTTCAATATTTCGAGAAACGTGATGTTTTTATTTTGCCAGGGCGTAAGGTTGTTTTTCACGCCGTGGGTCCGGGCAAACATGCCGGTCAAAAAACTGGCCCGTGACGGGCTGCAAAGCGAAGTGGTTACAAAAGCGTTTTCAAAGAGAACGCCCTCATTTGCCAGTCTGTCCATGCTCGGTGTAGTCACAAACGGGTGACCGACAGCACTCATATGGTCCCAGCGGTGGTCATCGCTCAAAATAAAAATAATGTTCGGCCGTTTGCTGCCGTTAACCGAGGCTGCAGCAGGCTTTGGCAGTTCAAATCCTGCCAGTGCGGCAGATACCGCACCCAGCGTTGCCAGCGCCTCTCTGCGCTTCATGGACCGCTCAAACAGGCCCTCAAATCTTCTATCCGCCATAGGTTGCCCCGCCTTTCATGCGCCGATACCCTGCCTGCCCGCCTCAGGCGGGAGCGCAAGATGCATGCTGAAGATAACTTTCAGATTCCAATGCCATACTTCCAGATCGCTTTAAATCCTTGCTGGAAAATATAAAAATGATGTACACCGAGATCCCAGACAAAAATCAAAACAACTGAAGCCAAACCCAACAGCAAGGCAACAGTAGCGGGTACTGAAAATATGCCTACTGAAGCGCCCTGTCCTGCCAGTCTTTTGCGGCACAGGATTTCACAAAGACCTATCTGGGCCATTACGCCCGAATAAAGAAGCACATTGGTGGGGTTTAAGTAAAAGTAGAGCGACTCTCCCAGGGTGTATACCCCGCTGAGCACGAGAACCTCTTTGGTAGACCAAATAAAAGGGTTGATTATGGAGATCAGAATTCTCTCTGCTGATCCTGCGCCACGAAAAAAGGAAGTGGGATAAACATAAAAAGTTCCGAAACCAAGACTGACAAATAGAATGATTGCAGAAACATGCGAGAGGATACGGTGAATATGGTCATTTTCGATTTGCCAGGACAGCCGATAAATCGCATAAGACAGGGTCATCACTGCGCAGAGTTTGGCCGCGGGAACAATGAAGCGCCTGGTGAAAGCTTGCTTTTCCACAGCATTTTCCTGAGTCGTTATGGGATGGGCGAGTCGGATGGGCGAATAGCTGTGTACCCGTCAATACATATTTTTTTAGAAGGCATCTCAAAAATAGGATTTTGGTTCAAGATCGCGGCGGAGCCGAGTTTTAAACCGCAGACATACTCAAGTATTTCGAGGATTTAAAACGAGGTTCCAACAAAGATATTGGGCCAAAAGACATTTTTGAGATACCTTCTACCTACATTGTATAGGTGAAGTCAAATAAAAATTTTCAGTATCAGCCGGCACCGGCCTGAAAGGATGATAGGTATCTGCCATGCCAAAGCAGAAAAGCCCGGTGGCTGAAATGATTAAAAGCGGCAACCTGCAATTGGATTCGAGTATGTTCACATTTTCTGTTCTGGCGGTGCCAGCATCTTCCAGAAGATTTCAAAGTCATTGTCGATTGCATCTATAAGGTTCCACCTTCTGCCGAAATAATACCACGAATGGATGCAGCGATAACAAATCATGTAATAAATGTCCTGGAAGCGGCGGACATCTATTCTTAAATCCACCTCCTCACTGTTTCTGGCAGTTTCGAGAGTTGCACGAAACACGTCCTTATTCACGCGAAAGCTTTCGTGCTGCATCCAGGTCCGGGTGGGTACCGTAATAAAGGCTGTTATGGCCATCCCGGGATTCTGGTCGTAATAGTTCATGGTAGCCCACAGAATTTTGCGAAATATCTCTTTAAAGGATTTGAGCCCTTTTATGTGCAGATCCATCTGCGCCCAGATTTCAGCGATTTTCTCATCCAAAATACTAAAGAGAAGCTCTTCTTTAGAAGAATAGTACTTGTATATGGTTCCGATGCTGACCCCGGACAACCTGGAAATGGTGCGCATATCAACCTGATAAAAATCCTTTTTAGATAAAAGATCAAAAACAGCAGGATAAAGACGCTGTTTATGTTTATCAGGTATTTTGCCTTTTCCTTTGACCATGACGATCTCCACGGCATGCGCGGGCCATTTTTGTCCGGACAAGAAATTGACTGCGGTTGAGTTAAAAGCAGGTGGTTCAGGCCCGAATTTTTCTTTTTAAAGTTCAATGCGGGTAATATAATTTAGCGGTGTCGACCATGGCCGTGAGATTTTCCATCTTGCAGTCTACCGGGCAGGTGCAGCCTGTGCTTAAAATAAATCCACCCCCTTTTCCAACGACATCGATGAGCTTTCTACAATAGGCCTCCACTTCATTTTTTGTTCCCAAAGATGTCAACGCCGCGGGGACATCCCCGGCAATGCACATGTGACCCTGCAATATTTCCTTGGCCTTGAAAATGTCGGTCATGCTGTCGAGTTCTGCCACCACCATACCGGGCGGTAGATCTTTGAAATACGGCAGGTTCATCGTATAATCCTGGTCAAGGTGCATGACTGTGATGATGTTTTCGGCGGCAAAGGCGTCCACCATTTTTTTCATATGGGGGTATTCGAAGCGTTCGTAGATTTCAAGAGAATAATAAAAACAGCCACCCCGTTCCATGATCAACATCACACCCGGTTCGCCGCTTATTTGGGTCGCTTCAATGGCGTCAGCAATCAAATCATCCACCATCGCATCCATTACCGCTTCCAGCTTGTCGGGAATCTGGTAGATATCTTTGGTTATTTCAAGAAGTGTTCGCGAAGTCGAAAGGATCATTAGCGGTGATTGCGTAATTGCTCCACAAAGTGACCGAATGCCTTTAGATTTCCATAGCTCCAATTCATATTTGTACTGCTCCATCTGGTTCCGGGTCCAGCCGATAATGCGTTCAGCCGGATGCGGATTGAACCGCTCCTTGGCATTCTCTTTGAAACGATTCCATCCGTGTTTGATAATCTCTTCATAGTCTTCCCGGGTAAGCGCAACTTTTTCGACAAATTGGGCCACATCGTTTTCACCCAGCTCGCGGCCGGGATTAATCGTCTTTCCGATTCCCACGCCCGAGTATAGATGAGGGGTCAGCGGCAGACTGTAACCGGGCAAGAGCATGCCGTCCCAGCCGCCGATTTCGTCGAAGATATCGACGATGGCCTCAAATCCCGCCCGCATATTGTGCAGGCCCTGGGCTGTCTTCCAGCCTTTGTAGCGAGCGGGGAAGTAAACATCCATCAGGGGAGCACACGGAATTCGGTCTGTGGGTTCGAGCCGAACTGCGGCTTCCATTCTCTCAAAAGCTGTCATGGTTTCTTGTGCCATCGGTTGAATACCTCTCGTTTTTTCTGTTCATCAAAGGGTTATAAAACCTTTACAAAGCTTCAGTCCTTCAAGGGCATCTACGGTTTGTGCGTCCGCACCGACATATTTTAACACCGTGTCTGTGGTTACCCCACCGCCCACAATGATTTTCAGCTGGCTTCTCAGATCTTTTTCAATCAACCTGTCGACGATGGTTTTCATGACGTCAAATGTTGTGGTCAAAAGTGCCGAAAACCCGAGAATTTGCGGCTGATGTTCCTCGACGGCCTCCAAAAAACGCTCAACCGGCACATCGATGCCCAAATCAAGGACCTCGAAGCCTGCTCCTTTCATCACGGTGCAGAATATGTTTTTTCCCAGATCGTGAATATCGCCTTTGGGCGTGCCGATGACCATGCGGCCGATTTTTTCCATAGCCCGACCTTCCAGAGATGGCTCGATCAGCGCCATTACCCTGGTGAAAAGATCGGCGGACATGATCAACTCACTCAAAAAATACCGTCCCCGGTCAAAGCGTTCTCCGACCATGTTCATACCCTGCTGCAGCTCTTTTACCAGCATAATCGGGTCATTGCCGCTTTCCAAATGCCGATTGACCGCTTCCATAACAAATTTTTCGTCAAATTCAGCCAGTGCCTGTGAAATCGTTTTACTCATTGTTTCATTCCTTTAATCAATTATCGTTGTTGAAGCTATCTCCCTGATATCAATATGAATCGTGCATGAGAAACTGGAATCACATTATGCCGATTGTATCCGCGACCCGGCGTGAAGTCAAGAAAAATAGTAACGATGTTATAATTTTAATATAAAAAATAGGACAGCGTTACTTTTTTGCGCGGTGACTCAACCGTCTTCAAAATCCTGTCGCCCGATGATTTTGTATCGTTGAAAGCGCCGCCTGAATCTGCTATAAAGCCTAAAAATGAAGATCGCATTGCAGAGGCCAGTCGTTGAAACGCTTTTAAACAAAAAGGAGAAATGAAATGGATTTCCGTCTGACGCCGGAACAGCAAGAATTTCGTAACGAATTCAAATCATGGTTGGAGAAGAATTTACCCGAAGGCTGGGATCCCAATCGGAACCGGAATTTTGAAACCCATGAAGAACTGAAACAGGCCTATAAAGATTTTCAAAAACGGCTCTCCGATGCCGGTTATGTTGCTATGCATTATCCCAAAGAATACGGCGGACAGGGAAAGACCTTGATGGAGGAAACAATCGTTTTGCAGGTGCTTTCTACCACCTGCATCGAATTGAGATCACCCGGAATCGTCACCCATGGTATGGCTGTTCCGGTCCTTTTTACCTGCGGAACCGAGGAGCAAAAGAAAGCATATTTGCCCAAGATCTTGGATGGAACGCATATCTGGTGCCAGGGCTTCAGCGAACCTAACGCCGGATCGGATGTGGCCAATGTCTCGACCATGGCGATCAAAGAGGGGGATCGCTATATTGTCAATGGACAAAAAGTATGGACCAGCTTTGCTCATATGGCGGATTACTGTCTTCTGCTGGTGCGCAGCGACCCGGACACTGCCAAGCACAAGGGCCTGAGTTATCTTCTTGTCGATATGAAGGCACCGGGAGTCGATGTCCGCCCGATGACCCAGATCACCGGCGAGTCGGAGTTTAACGAAATCTTTTTTGATAATGTAGAAGTGCCGTTGAACATGCTGGTGGGAAATGAAAACCAGGGCTGGCAGATTGCCATCACCACTTTGATGTTCGAACGCGCCATGGGGGATGTGGTCATCGGCGCTGCCTACGAAAAAAGCATTTCAAGATTACTGGACATGGCCGCCCATACGAAACGCTCGGGTAGACCGGTCATCGAGGACCCCGTTTTTCGACAGCAGCTTGCCAGATCTTATGTTGAAGTCATGGTTTTAAAATATCATGGGCTGAGAAACTTCAGCCAGCAGCTTAAGGGCGGCATCCCCGGCCCCGAAGGTTCCATCGGCAAGTTGTTGTGGAGTGAACCCAACCAGCGGCTCACCGAAGCCGCTATCGGGATGCAAGGCCCTCACAGCCAGGTGATGAAAGGCTCTGCCTGGTCTATTGATGATGGCCTGTGGCAATATGCCTTTTTGAGATCCAAGGGAAATACGATCGAAGCCGGCACCTCTGAAATTCAGCGCAACATTATCGGAGAACGTGTGCTGGGACTTCCCAAGGATCTGACCCGGGCCAAAATTGCCAAGACTGAAGCTTGAGTGAATATTTGATTCTATTATCTACCGCAGACACAGAGTGCACAGAAATATTTTATTTTTAGTTTGACATGAGAAAAGGAGCCTATAATGGATATCACCCTAAGCAAAGCGCAGCAGGACATCGCAAAAGAAGCACGCAGATTTTTAACCAAAGAGTGTCCTTTTGATTACGTCCGCGAGATGTATGAAGATGATCGGGGATATACCGATGATATCTGGAAAAAAATGGTCGAGATGGACTGGATGGCCATGCGTATACCGGAAGCCTACGGCGGTTTAGGCATGGATCAGATCGATCTGAACATGGTGCTGGAAGAAGCGGGGCGGGCAGTTCTGCCCGGACCATTCTTCTCAACGGTTATGCTGGCTGCCGAGGCAATAATCGAGGCCGGTAGTGAGCAGCAAAAAAACACTCATCTTTCCGCTATTGCAGATGGAAATCTGAAAGGCACCCTGGCCCTGCATGAGCCGGAGAGTGGGGCAGATTTAGACTATATTCAGATGCAAGCAAAGCAGGATGGCAGCGACTTTGTCTTAAATGGAACCAAACTTTCGGTGCCGGATGCCCATGTCGCAGATGTCATCGTGTGTGCGGTGCGCACCGGAAACGGACAACAACCGGCCCGGGGAATTACACTTTTTCTCGTCGATTCAAGAGCAGAAGGACTCACAATTACACCGCTGCCAACCATGGACGGCTCCCGCAAGCTGAATACGGTTGAATTCAAAAATGTTCGCATGGGTCCCGAGTCTATCCTCGGTGAGCCTGACAAGGGATGGGCACCGCTGCAGCGGGTTCTTCAGCGGGCCCAGGTGGGTTTGAGCGCGGAATGCGTCGGCGGAGCCCAGCGGGCCATGGAAATCGCAAACGATTATGCAAAGGTTCGCATTCAGTACGACCAACCCATTGGGGCCTTTCAGGCCATCAAACACCGCTGTGCCCAGATGTTTGTGGAGGCAGAGAGCTCGCGATCACTCGTATACTGGGCTGCCTGGGCTCAGGATCACGGCGATGAAAAAGAAGCGGCCATTTCGGCTTCGGCGGCCAAATCCTATTGTTCGGAAACTTTCACCCACAACGCCGCCGGCGGCATCCAGGTCCTGGGCGGTACCGGGTTTACCATGGAAAACGAGATGCACCTGTTCCTCAAGCGGGCCAAGGCCAATGAGATGGCCCTGGGGGACCCGGTTTACCATCGTGAACGGCTCATGCGGCTTTTAACCCGATGATCCGGGGCCGCGCCCCGGAAGTAATGGTAAAACTCCTGAAACCTAATTCCGCGACACAGCATCACAGGCCTCAGGTTTATTAAACCACATAAATGTAGACCTCTTTGGGCCCGTGGGCGCCATGAACCATGGTGGCTTCAATATCTGCTGTTTTACTGGGTCCGGAGATAAAGGTCATGCAGTTTGTCAAACCCTCTTTTTGAGCTTCGGGATCCCATTTCAATATCGCAAAGAGCTCTTTCAGATCGGCCACAATCTGTTCGAGTTTGATGACCGCAACATGAATGGAGGGGACAAGGGATACGGACCGCGCCTGCCCCGAACGGGCCCGCAAGACAAGTGTGGCTGTATCGGCCATACAAAAATCAGCGGACGTCACCCCGATATAGGCACCTACAATCTGCGCGCGGAGATCAGCTCTTTGATCATTTAAGGAAGATTGCTGAAAAGCCCCATCGTCCAACTCGGCCACAGAAACCGGTACACCGGATTCGGCCAGGGCTTGTCCTAAATTCAGTCGATCAATCAGCGGGTGCCTCCAGGTCACCACCCTCTTCTTATCTCCCCATTCCGGTTTCTTTTGCCTTACGAGATCAACGATGGCTGTCGTTGCTGAGGCGGTATCCGGTAATGGAATGACATTCAGGTTTATCGGCATTGCCATTTCGATCAACTGACCCAGCAGTTGCTGTCTTTCCTCGCCTGTGCGCTGCTGGATTTTTTCAAGAATGGCCCGCTCTTGATCCGTTATCCCGTAGTGAAATAAATCCATATCACGCTGAAGATCCGGCGGGTGCCCCAGAGCGGTTCGAATATTGTTTAAAAATTCAATTTGCCCGGATTTTTCCATTTTAAATGCCTTTGCGCCAGCGTTTTATAAAACTTTGCGCCGCGAGCGGTCTAATATCGCGACTGCCGGTCCACCCGTTCATGGGGGGCGGTAACCAGTGGATCATGCCGTCTTTTTGGGGCAATATCTTTTGCCCGATCGCCCCCAGCCGCAAAATAAAATCATATGCCGTGCGGTTTCGAATGATCCACGACCAGGTTCTGTACACAGCAGCTTCTGTTTTATTCGCGGGTCTCACATTCCAGGCAGGATCACCCTCGGCAAGCTTGGCCCTCAGGGCCAGCAGCATGCGCGGAATATCGATATTGACCGGGCATGCGTCCTGGCAGGCACCGCAAAGCGTCTCCCCCAAGCAAAGATCTTTGGCACGATTGATTCCAACCAGAAGCGGGGTGACGACCGCGCCAACCGGGCCAGAGTAGGCAAATCCATACGAATGTCCGCCGATTTTTCCGTATACCGGACAAACATTCAAGCAGGCTGCACAGCGGATACAGTAGAGCATTTCGCGGAATTCTTTATCGGCAAGAATACGGCTGCGCCCGTTGTCGAGTATCACCAGGTGGAATTCATCCGGTCCATCGACCTGGTCCGAATATCTCGGCCCTCCGATGTAGCTGACGTATGTTGCCATTTTCTGTGCTGCTGCCGCCCGGCAAAGCAGGCGGATGAGAATTTCAATATCATCCAGGCGGGCAGCAACCCGCTCCATTCCCATGAATGCAACATGGACCTTCGGCAAGGTGGTGGACATGCGGATATTGCCCTCATTGGAGACTGTTGCAATATGTCCGGTTTCGGCACAGGCCAGGTTGCATCCCGAGGTTCCCATGTCGGCGGCCAGAAATTTTGCGCGCAGGGCTTTGCGGGCCGCCTGGGTCAGCTGCGGTGGGTCGGTAATAAAAGGTATATCCAACTTCTCGGAAAAAAGCTTGCCAATTTCATTGCGGGTTTTGTGAACGGCCGGTGCGATAATGTGCGAGGGGTGCTCACCGGCCAGCTGGACGATGAATTCACCCAGGTCGGTCTCGGCCACATCGATTCCGGCTGACATCAGGGCCCGGTTTAGACCGATCTCCTCGGTTACCATTGATTTTCCTTTGACAACGGTCTTTACATTATGCTTGCGGGCAATGGCCAGACAATAATCGATGGCCGCCTGTCCGTCTTTGGCAAAAAAGACATGGCCGCCGTTTTGCTGGATGGTATCGGAAAGTTTTTGTAAAATGACGTCCAGGTTCTCAATGGCATTCATTCGGATCTCATGGGCCTTGAGCCTCAGGTCCGGACCCTCGGGAAGACTCTGGTAGGCAATGGCGGTACCCAGACCAAATCGAAGCTGAAGATCAGCCAGGGCTTTTTGCAAGACCTGATCTTTGATTCCTTTTCTGGCTTCAGCAACATAATTTTCCGGGGTTATGTCGGTCATTCCTGTTGTCCTTTTGATTAATCGCAGAGTGCGTAATTTTGCCCCGGGCCAAGCCGGCCGGGGATAATATTTCTATCTGCGCTGGATGTTTGAACAATACATTCAACCGGCCAGGATTTGCGCGATATGCATTACCTTTATGTCGGATCCCATGCGGCTGAGCATTCCCTGGATGTTCATCAAACAGCCCATATCACAGCCAACGACGGTATCCGCCCCTGAATCGAGGATGTTTTTCACTTTATCTTGCACCATCGCTGTTGAAATATCCGGGTATTTGATCGAAAATGCCCCGCCGAAACCGCAGCATCGATCGGAGTCTTTCATTTCAATCAATTCGGCACCCCTGACCCGGCCGAGCAATTTACGGGGTTGATCCCTGACCCCCAGGCCGCGAAGCAGGTGGCAGGAATCATGGTAGGTTATCTTGCCGTCATAGCGCACATCGAAGTGCTGAGCGTCGAGCACATCGACAAGATACTCCGTAAATTCATAGGTCCGCTCCGCCACCTTTTTGGCGCGCTGCAACCAGCTCGGCTGAGCAGCAAATAACGCGGGGTAGTGGTGTCTTACCATGGTTACACACGAGCCCGAAGGGCAGACAATCGTTGTGGCATTTTCAAACACCTCGATAAAATGCCGTGCTGCGGCGCGCGCCTCCCGGCGATATCCGGAGTTAAAGGCCGGCTGTCCGCAACACGTTTGTTCTGCGGGGCAGGTTAAATTAACTCCCAGTTTGCGAAAAACCCGCACCAGGGCTTCTCCGACCTCGGGATAGAGCGCATCGATGATGCATTGAATGAAGAGCGTAACATTGTTGTCGTTCATATACAAATTTCTCTTCTCTCTAAGACCTATGGATGTCAGACATAAAGTCCGGTTGTTAGGGGTTTATAATATTTGCGTGCGATGGTCTTGCTTCATACCCCGGTCAACTCAATTTATCAATAGAATTCAAACAACGCTTTGCGGATACTTGATATTGTGTTAAGATATTATGTACTTATATCCTGATTGATTGCAGTCGAAATACAAAACATGGATGTTAAAACTGAAAAAAGAGGCGCGCTGATAGCGCTGATTGACAAGATAGAGCAGCTCGGACAATTTCAGGACCGCATCGATTTTCCTGCCAATATTCGTCAAATCTGGCGGGTCTTCCTGGCGGATCTGAGAAATCTGATCGAAGTCGATGTTTGCTCACTGTTCCTGGTCGATGAGGATACTCATGAATTCGCCCTAAAATATGTATCACCGGATGATAAAAGAAAGGTATGCCAGAAAGAAATCAATTTTCAAATTGAATGTGGAATTTTTTCCTGGATCATTAACCGGCGCCAACCTTCACTGATACCTTCCCTCACCTTCGAAAACGAGAAATCAATTATTATGCTGCCCCTTACTTCCACCAAAAGAACGTTGGGGGTCGTTTTACTGCATACACCCATACAAGAAAGCCTCATTACCCAGGAAAACATGAAGCTTCTGACCATGCTCGCCAAACAATACTCACTGGTCATGGAAAATACTATATTGTATGAGCGGTTGAGAAAAAAGCATTCTTCCCTTGAGAGAGCAAATAGCGAAATCAGGCTGCTTTCACGCACGGATTCCCTTACCGGATGCTACAACCGCGGCTACCTCAATGATCATCTTACCCACGAAATCAAAAGGGCATTGCGATACCGGCATTCCCTTTCGGTAACGTTGGCCGACATCGACCACTTCAAAAAAGTAAACGATTCATTTGGCCACCAGTGTGGAGACATGGTGCTCAAGGAATTCGTGCAGAGTATAATGTCATTGATTCGATCGGATATGGACTGGTTGGCTCGCTATGGCGGGGAAGAATTTTTGCTTGTGCTTCCCGAAACATCGGTGGGTAATGCATCGCGAATGGCGGAAAGACTTCGCAAACATCTTGAAAAAAAAGTAATTGAATGGGAAGGAGAGAAACTATCGATTACAGCCAGCTTTGGCGTGACCGGATTCAGCGCCTCCAAGCCTTTTGAAGAAGTCTCTCTGGAAGCCCTGATCAATGCAGCGGATAAATACCTCTATCAGGCAAAAAATGAAGGCAGGAATAAAGTCGTCAGCGGGCCTTATCAAGAATTAAAATAGAAGCCTCTTGGAAAGGGGTTTTATCTTGCAAATCATCTCCAGAGAGGTTCATGATCTTTGTAAGATTCAATATTTTTTCAACCCTTCCTCGATTGCCTCCTGAATAACCTCAACCTTTATCGGTTTCGTCAGATAATTGTCGAAACCAACGGCTTTTAGCTTTTCCATATCATACAGGTCGCTGTGTCCAGTCAGGGCAATAATAACGGATTTCGAATTTGTTTCTCTGACGCGCTGGCAAAATTCAACGCCATCCATGTCGAGCATAATCAGGTCCGTGATGATTACCGGAAACTCGTCTTTGGCGAGAAAGGCCATGGCAACTTCAGGAGATTCCGCAGTCTCCACGGTATATCCCGCCTTTGAAAGCAGCTTTTTCAGCAAATCTCTTTGAAAATCTTCGTCGTCTACAACTAAAATCTTTGTTTTCATTGCAAACTCGCCATGTTATGGTTTTATTGAAAATAATGACACAAAACTTTTTGAAGTATACACCCCTACCGAGGCGCTGTAGAAAACACTTCTATAAATATTGCGCCATCATCTCTTCGCGTTCCCTCAGAAGGTCATCGAGGTTCGTTTTGAATTTAACACCAATACCCTTATAAGATAATCTGACCACCTGCCCGCTGATTTTTAAGTGCTCTTCTGAGTCCGGTAGTCTGAAAGTCAGTGTTATCTGCTGTCCGATAGAGAATGAATCTCTGGTCTCCACAAAAATACCGTCATTGCTGATGTCTTGAATAAAGCCGCTGGATACCTGTTCAGGAGTGGCAAAATGGACTTCCATAAAATATGTTTTCCGTGGATATTTTCTCTTTCCTGCCAGGTGATTTTTCTCCAGTTTTTCCAGAAGCGCCAGGCGCTCAAAATGGGGCATCTCTAAAACCAGCTCGATGACCCGCGCGGTAACTGCAGAAATATTCCATTCTTTTGGTGGTTTTGTGTAGGTGGCTGCCATAGAATGGGCCCTATTTCTGTGAGTAGATCTTGTTTAAAAACGATTTCGCGGGATATGGCTTCGATAACTTTTCTCCTGAATTTATAGAAGAAATTAGCTAAAATGTCAAATAAAGATTTGTTTTTCCTGAATATTTGATCCTGGCGGCGAAAAGCAATTTTCATTTATGCGCAGATCGCCCACGGCATGATGTTGACTTATGTCAATGCCTCCTATTTATTTTTTTAATAAATTTTAGCTGCATTTTCATCAACCTGAAATCTTGACAAAGGAGGTAAAACATGTCGCTTAAAACCTTAAAATGGGCATCCATTCTTTGCTTTGTTGTCGCTATGGTGGTCCTGCTGGGGGGCGGGATCGCGATGCGCAAGGAATTGCCGCCTTATCCGGGTAAGGTCGTTGATCCGAGCGGCCAGGTTCTTTTCGAAAAATCCAATATCCTTGCCGGCCAGGATGTGTATCAGCGCTATGGTCTCATGGATCAGGGTGCTGTCTGGGGTCACGGTTCCCAGCGGGGCCCCGAGTTTTCAGCCACCAGCCTGAAACTCATTGCCGACGCCATCGGTGATTACTACGCCAGCCAGGACTATGGCAAATCCTATGAAGCCCTCGATGATTTGCAAAAAGGACTGGTTGACGTCAAGATTGCCCATGAGACCAAGACCAATCGCTATGACGCCGCCGCCGATACCCTTACGTTGACGACCGCGCAGGTCGAAGGCCTCAGCCGGGTCAAGCAGCACTGGGGAAAAATTTTTACCGAGGGCATGCAGCGCTATGGGTTCTTGCCCGACACCATCAAGGATGAGAATCAGCGACTGGAAATCTCTCGATTTTTCTTCTGGACCGCCTGGGTTGCCTCGACCCTGCGCCCGGGAGCCGATTATTCTTACACCAACAACTGGCCGGCCGACAAAAGAGTGGGCAATGTGCCCAGCACGCAAACCTATTTCTATTCCATCGCCGGCATCCTGGCTTTGCTGCTGGTCCTTGCTCTGTTTGTCTACTGGATCCATCGCCACGGCTTATGGTATGGGCAGGCCAAAGGCGTTGCCCTGTCCGAAAAGTTGATCGACATGCCCCTGACCCGCAGCCAGCTTCAGGCGGCTAAATTTTTTGTCGTCGTCATCCTGCTGTTTCTGGTTCAGACAAGCTTCGGCGGCCTGCTGGCCCATTACACAATTCACCCGGGCAGTTTTTTCTTTCCGTTTGTAGCAAAACTCATCCCGTACAACTGGGCCAAAACCTGGCATCTGCAACTGATGGTTTTCTGGATTGCCACCACCTGGCTGGCATCGGCAATTTACCTGGCGCCTATCATCGGAGGTAAAGAGCCTGCCGGGCAAGGAATCCTGGTCCAGGTGCTTTTCGTGGCCGTACTGCTGGTGGCCGTGGGAAGTCTTGGCGGTGAAGTTTTGGGGATCAAAGGGATGCTGGGAGACTGGTGGTTCTGGCTCGGCCACCAGGGATGGGAATTTCTTGAACTGGGCCGACTCTGGCAGATTCTTCTTTTCGGCGGGCTGATTTTCTGGCTGCTGATCGTATACCGGGCGGTCGGCAATCATTTAAAAGCCCATAAGGATGAATTCAGCGCCTTGATTTGGTTTTATGTATTCAGCGCCGTTCTGGTGGTCGCCTTTTTCGGCTTCGGTCTCTTTTATGGGAGAGGCTCACATCTGACCATGGCTGACTACTGGCGCTGGTTCGTTGTCCATCTCTGGGTGGAGAGCATATTCGAGTTTTTCGGTATAGCGGTCATCGCCCTGCTGATGGTAGCCATGGGCCTGGCCACGGCCAAGGCGGCCCTGCGGGTGGCCTATTTTACTGCGGCCATCACCTTCATCAGCGGCATTATCGGTACCGCTCATCACTACTACTGGTATGGAGGGGCCGCCTTCTGGGTTGGATGGGGCTCCATATTCTCCTCCATGGAGCCTGTTCCACTGCTGACACTGGTGGTTCGCGGGCTTATGGAGTACCGGGATATCCGCAAAGAAGGAAGGGAATTCAGCTACAAATGGCCCATGTACTTTCTGGTGGCTGCCTCTTTCTGGAACTTCCTGGGTGCCGGTATTTTCGGTTTCCTGATCAATCTGCCTATTATCAATTTTTACGAGCACGGTACTTACCTGACCATGCACCACGGGCACACCGCGATGTTCGGGACCTACGGCATGTTGTCCGTTGCCCTGCTGCTGTTCTCCTGGCGCGGCCTGGTCGACAAGGCCCACTGGAAGGACGGCATCCTGAAACTTTCCTTCTGGGGGCTCAACGGCGGGCTGTTTTTGATGGCATTTGTCACCCTGCTGCCGGTTGGCGCCATGCAGGCCTGGATCTCTTTTAAAGACGGTCTCTGGGTGGCCAGGAGCGCAGAGTTTTTCGAAAGAGCGCCGGTGGTCTGGCTCGGAACATTTCGGGCCCTTCCCGACACCATCATCATCGTGCTGGGCGTTTTGCCGCTGGCTTACTTTCTCATCACAACCTACCCGCACTTGAAAGCCGCAAAAATCGAGGACGGTGAGTCGGTATGGGAGCGGCTGGGAATTGAATTGTAAAATCTAAACCACCTCACGTAAAGACGCCGGAGCGAAGAGGGTGCCCGGAGCCTTTTGGCAGGTTTTCGCCCGGCGGCTTTGCGTGAGAACCCCTGCTTTTCATTTTTTCTGAAAAAGATCCAAAATCGAAATTTTGTGGTGCTTGCAGAAAGCGTGATGCCATATGCTGCCACCCGCAGGGGATTGCCCCCGGCTGGACGATCAACGATGATCAGAAAGATGCTCCCAGCGGGGTGGGGGAGATAATGAAAACACCCCGGCCCGGCAAATACTTCAGCCTCTCTGGTTGAGATATGGTCAGAAGATGACTATCTTAAATTCAGTGCGAACATGAGGAGGTGGTATAATGAAAATATTTACTCCCGAAATCAAAACAGTCGCTGATCCGGTATGCGGCATGCAGATCGATCCTTGCAAAACAGATCTGGCCACTGACTATCAGGAAAGAAAGTTCTATTTTTGTGCAGAAGGGTGCCGTAAAGCGTTTGAGGAAAACCCTGAAAAATATACCGGCGTTCATTCTCGTAAAGGATGGTGGGGCCGCTACCTGGCAAAACTGAACAAAACAACGGGCGGTAAGCCAATGAACTGTCATTGATGTGAATGCATTGCCAATTTGGTTTATTCATTCTGTCATAATAATCTTCCGCCAAAAGGATGTCGGCATAGGTGACTGTTGAAAAAAACCCCCGCCAATCGGAACGTTTTTTTTAAAATCGCTGCAAATGGGCAGCACCGGTTGACTGTGCCAGCTTGACAGATTATGGCCGTCAGGTATATCGTTGTGGATAAAAGCTTTTATAAAAAATCATGGATCAGGTTCGACGGTCGGAGTCCGGCGGATCGAATACAGCTCGGAAACAGCTTCTTACATGTATTGCCAATCGGATGTGAACTCTAAGGCGGGGAAACATTAAATGATCATGGATGAATTCTGGAGCTGGTGGCAGAATCTACCCGCACACCTGGACCCGGTCATATTGCAGATCGGCTCGTTCAAGCTCCAGTATTACGGACTGATGTATATCGTTGCCTTCGGCATTACCTTTTTTCTGGTTCTTTACCGGATCAAACGCGAAGAGCGATTCGACATTACCAGCGACCAGGTCAAAGATCTGACCACCTACCTGATTTTGGGCCTTATCGTCGGTGCTCGCCTGGGATACGTCATTTTCTACAATTTTTCATACTACATCAGACATCCGCTCGAGATCATCCTGCCTTTTTCATTTTCAAATGGTGTTGCCTTTACCGGAATTTCGGGCATGTCCTACCACGGCGGCCTTATCGGCGTACTGATTGCAGGAATATTGTACGTTCGCAAAAACAATTTGGATCCCTGGAACGTCATTGATCTATATTTCCCCGTCGTCCCGCTGGGTTACACCTTTGGCAGACTCGGCAATTTTATCAACGGAGAACTATACGGCCGGGTGACCTCCGCGCCGATAGGCATGTATTTTCCGCTGGCCGAAACCAGAGAACTCCGTCACCCTTCCCAGCTTTATGAAGCCTTTTTCGAGGGGATTTTTCTTTTCATGGTCTTGTGGAGCATCCGCAACAGGAATATGCCTAAAGGGGCCATGCTGGCCTTGTATTTATTCGGTTACGGTGTGGTCCGTTTCGTCATCGAGTACTTTCGCGAACCCGATGCCCACCTGGGGTTCGTGTTTTTCTCATTTTCCATGGGCCAGGTGCTGTGTGCGCTGATGATCATCGGCGGAATCGGCTTGTATGCCTATTTAAACCGCTCGTCATAATAATGCTCCGGTAACCGGATCCGGCCGCAACATCCCAAAATTAGATCTTGACCGCCTCAACCTTGTAGACGTACTTGACCCATTCACCGCCGTAATAGCCCTCCGCAACGACCCGCAGCGGAAATCCGTGTTTTATGGGCAAAACTTTTTCGTTGACCCGATAGGCTAGAAACACTTTGCCGGATACAATGTCTTCAATCGGAAATCTATCCGATTTTTCATGGGCGCCTTCCGGGCCGCTGAATAACACATGCGTTGTATCCGGGGCCACCCGGGCGGTTTCCAATAATTTCGCCACGGATACCCCCTCCCATTGAGCATGGTAGGCAAAAAAACCCGGGCAGATCAAAAGAACCTCTCTTTTTACCGAGGATTTCTCAATGACCTGCGAATAGGTGAGCTTGAGGGGGCGTTGCACCAGACCGCCGATTTCAAGCCGCCATTTATTCAAATTGACCTGGAAATCGTCCAGTCCCATGGTCTCAAATTCTTCAAGAGGCGTCAGATCCAGGTTTTGCGTGTCCAAATCCGCCGGGTTCTTCCCGATAAGCGTTTGCATGCGGGTTCCTCTGGGCAATATAATTTTTTTGGTACCAGCCCAGGCCCACCGAAGCCCTTCTGCCAGCGGACCGAATAAAACCGCTGCACCGGCGAAAAGCTCCAGCATCAGTTTGATGAATTGCCGTCGTGGTTTCATGATAGTGTCCTTATCACGGTAATCTCTGAATTACCCGTCTTTTTCATCCAAATATACAATACTAATCATCGTTGACATTCTGTCGACGAGGAGGCGATCCAAATACCTGAACGGCCGGTCATGTATCATACGGATTTACGTCATTTAAACCGCTTGTCATAATAATGTTCCGCTAAAAGGATGGCGGCATAAGTGATTGCAGCAAAAAAAACGCTCCCTCTCGGAACGTTTTTTAACATTCACTACAGCCGGCAGCAGGGAATATTGAAAATAGGCCGCAGGATCCTCGCCTTTCTTTTACCGGTGATTAAAAGACGCTGATTCCGGAATCAGGTATACCTTGAGAAAAAAAGTAACCGTCAGGATTCACAGGGTCATCACGGAAATATAAATTTTTTATAACATATCAGAATCATAAAAAGTTGCATGGTCACCTCTTAATCAATGATTCAAAATTAAGGCTTGCTCGATCTGACAATTACCCTTTATAGTGTCTATAACTTTACCACATCTACAGATGGGTTCCGGCGTGTTCGTGAATTTGCAATATCGGGTTTTAGGGGGGTAACATGAACAAAGTATCAAGAAGAAAATTCATATATTTTTTTGCTTCTCTGTTTTTCTCCTACCCCTTAACTGTTGCTGCGGCTTCTTCAAAAAAAACTCAGCCGGAGCAAGCGGGTGAATTTCCAATCACCATTAATGTTCTAAAAGCCGCCCATGAATCCGAAAAGCTAGCCGCCGAACATTATACGGGTTATTCGCAAAAAGCGCTCGAAGAAAAATATCCCAATATTGCTTATCTTTTTTCTGCGCTTGCGGTTTCTGAGAACATACATGCGGAAAACTACAAACAAATACTCATTTCATTGAACACCCAACTGGAAGCGCCTGAATTTGAGATTATTATTTCAGAAACGAAAACAAATTTGATAAAAGCGGCAGAGGGTGAACTTAAAAAGATCGAGAAGACCTATCCGGACATCCTCGCAAAACTAAAAAAAGAATCACATGACCAGGCTGTTGTCAATTGCATGTACTCCTGGAAATCCCATCGGCAACATGAGCGAAAAATCGGTGAAATCAGGAAATATTCCAAGACGTTTTTTGGCTCGGTGGCCAAAAAAATTGAAGAAATGAAATTAGATTTTCATGTATGTGAAATTTGTGGATCCACGATAGACGAGGTACCAAACGATCCATGCGAAATATGTAATCATCCGGTCTTGCATTATCATAACGTGAGAAGACCCATCTAGTTTTTGTTTCGCTTCCCTGAAAACCTAAAGCAATGTCCCCTGTCGGCCGAATATAAATAAGCAGGCAAAATATGTTCTTCGAAAAATATTCCCGGCAAGGAGTCCGCAATGCCCCTTTATCAATTTGAATGCGAAAAACATGGAAAGTTTGAAAAAATCACTATTAAAGCGGAATGGGACAACATTCGGTGTCCAAAATGTGGGATTAAGCCGCAGATCAGTGAAATAATTCAATTAGAGCCAAAAAAGCTTCTCGGAAAAAATCTGAATTAAGAAGACAGATCTTTTTTCATAAAAATACCTCCAAACCAGCCCATGCCCCAGCTGCCCATCATTCCGGGCCCCATATGCCAGTCGGAATACCGGCCATCCTGGGCGAAAGCGGTGCTCAATGGATAAAATACTGCCAGCAAGGCTAAAAAGCCTGCTAAAGCCGTATGCCTGATCTGTGCCATATTCATTTAAAGGCTCCTTTTCGGGTTTTGGGAATCGATCAACCTGTGTACTCTATAACGTTCGCCATACCCGCCTCCATATGATAGAGGTTGTGACAGTGATGAAACCATTTGCCGGGGTTGTCGGCCACAAATTCCACATCGATGCGCTGCATGTGATCGACCACGATCGTGTCTTTAGAAATCCAGAATTCACGCGGGATTCCGGGATTAACCACCTTGAAAAAATGCCCGTGCAGATGCATGGGGTGCGGCATCATGCTGTGATTCCCGTATGCCAGGCGCACCCGCTCGCCCTTTCGAACAAACAGCGGGTCGGCTTGCGGATAGAGCTGTCCGTTAATGGACCATAGGGGTGAATGCATGCCGCCGGTCAGTGATTGCTCGAAAACGCGGCTATCTTCAAAGCCGATCTCCGCGGCAGGTCTCAGCGCCTTAAAATCGCCGTAATCTGCAAAACGCAATCCGCGGTGAAACTCCGGCATAACAGCTTCTTTTTGTTGAATGCCCCGGTAGTGAATCGGGATTCGCAGCCGGCTTTCTCCGGAGCCTTCCTCGCTGGCTGCTAAAAACCAGTAACCGGGATTGTTTGCCTGAAAAATAGCATCAACGCGCTCGCCCATGCCGATTTGCAAAACCTCTGTCTCAACCGGCATGACCGGATTGCCGTCCAGATGGGTAATCGTCAGGGCATGACCCGCCAGGCGAAGATAATAAATGGTTGACGAAGACGGATTGAGCAACCTGAGTTTTACCCTATCACCCCTGCTGACTTCCAGCGGGGGTATGGCCGTATAAATCCGACCATTGACGGCATACGCGTCATAATAAGGTTCCAGCAGCGGCCCTTCTTCACGATTGAACTGCCCACTTCCGTGCATCATCCCACCCATCATGCCCTGGCCCATGGGCCGCCGCCGCTGGGTTCGTGCAGTTCCGCCGCCGTCTTTCATGACCCAATCCTCCAACATCAAAGCGTACTCGCGGTCATAGGATTGTTCTGAATGTGAAGGTTCGATGATGAGAGGGCCGTAAAGGCCCTGGTCCAGCTGGTATTTCGCGTGAGAATGGTAAATAAAACTTCCGGCCGGTTTGGCCTCGAATTCGTACACAAACGTTTCACCGGGTCTTACGGCCGGTTGCGTAATACCGGGCACCCCGTCCATGGCATTTTGCAACGGTATGCCATGCCAGTGAATCGTGGTCCCCTCAGAAAGATCGTTTTTAAGAACGACCCGTATAATGTCACCTTCCTGAACGCGTATCTCCGGGCCGGGCACCTGACCGTTGTAGGTCCGGGCAACAAATTCCCGGCCGGTTCCCAGATTGATTTTCGCCGGCGATGCCGTGAAATAAAATTCCTTGATCTTCTTGCTGGTTGCAGCTGAAGAAAAAGAGGTAAACAGCGGCGGCATGACCGCACCCATGACGACGCCTGTTGCTGATTTAAGAAAATTTCTTCTGGTTATTTTCATATCATGAATCATCTCCCGATCCCATCATGCCCGGCGCCGTGTCGGCATCACCCCCTGAACCGCCGTATGGATAATTTGGACAATTGCCACCGTAACCTCCGGGGCCCATCATTCCGAAGTCCGTTTTTCCAAAGCCCATCCGGTTGGGGTTCATGAATCTCATAACGATCTCAGGGCTGATCTTTTTGATCTTGAGGATATGATCCAGTCGCTTTTGTTCCATTTGGGCCTTCAGATCGGACAGCTCTTTTTGGAGATTGGCTGCTTTTTGTGTATCCGGCTCCTTTTTGGCGATTTCACTGCCCAGTTCCAGTCGTTTTTGAAAAATCGCCATTCGAAGATCACGGGTCGCTGCAAAAAACGCCGTTCTTTCCTCCTGCAGTTTCCTAATGTCTTCTTCGGTCAGGTTGCCCATATATCCAGATCCGGAAAAACCATATCCTCCATGATGCCAACCCGGCACGTGATGCCCCCATCCATGGCGTCCATATCCCATTCCACTATCTGCATAAGCATTAACACCCAACCCAAGGATGACGATCACAAAAGTGGCCAGAACCATTCTTAACCCATATTTTTTCATCATGATGTTACTCCTTTTGTTTATTTGCGTTGCTATACATCATATAATAAGCATTGCCTTTTAAAATAAAACAAGTGATAAGCAAGCAGAATGCCAAATAAATTCAACAGCCGCATTATTACATTTAACCTGTTGATATATTTTATATAATTTCAATTCGGCGCCCTGCTGTTTTTTGAAGCGTGGAATTATAAGTGGATAATAAATCCACGGTCTTGCTTATTTTGAAGACTTGGGGCGGGTAGAAAATATCCAGCAGATGGAGGAAATTAAATGAAGAAAAAACTCGACGGCATCAATATACTTTATCCCACTCCGGTGACCATTGTCGGTGCCATGGTCGAAGACAGACCGAATTTTATCACCATCGCACATATCGGCATCGTCAATCATGCCAAACCCTTTCTGATTTCCATCAGTTCGGGCAAGGTTCACTATACCAACGCCGGAATAAGAGAGAATAAAGCCTTTAGTGTTAATATCCCCTCGGAGGCACTGGTGGCGAAAACCGATTATGTCGGCATTGTCAGCGGCAAGAAAACCGACAAATCCACGGTATTCGATATTTTTTACGGTAAAGTAAAAAAAGCACCGATGATCAGAGAGTGCCCGTTGAATATGGAATGCAAGCTCTATGATGTTTATGATACCCCAACCCACGATCTTTTTATCGGAGAGATTGTCGAGACCTATGCCGATGAATCCGTAATCACCGGCGGGAAAGTGGATATAACGAAAGTCAAACCCCTGTTGTTTGACATGAGCAGCATAAAATACTGGTCATTGGGCGATGCAGTTGCCGACTGCTGGAATATAGGAAAAAAGCTCAAGAAAAGCAAAAATCCATAATTCCTCTTAGGTTGACTCGGAATCGTGTTTTAGATATACGAACTCGATAGAAATTGAACCGGCTTAGGCTGAAGCTGGAAATAAAATCAAAGTCAGATAATGCGCCCCCCATGCTGCTTGAATGTAAAAAACTAAGATTTCAATACCCGGGTACCCGCCTTCATGTATTCAAGGAGCTGGATTTTCAGATTTCAGGACCGGGGTTCCATGCCTTGTTCGGCCCATCCGGCGTCGGCAAAACCACCCTTGCCAAAATGATTGGTGGCAAAATCAATGGGTATGCCGGTAAGATTGCAACCGGCAAGATGAAACGAATCCTATATACATATAACCTGGAAAGGCTTCCCGGGTGGTCGAGTGTTCGGGAGCATCTTGAATTAAACACCCCCGATGAAAGCAAGCATTATGTGGACGATCTGATCGATTCCTTTGGACTCCAGGGCGTCATGGACTCCCGTTTTGCACAATTATCACTTGGTCAGCAAAACCGCACCAATTTAACACGATATCTGCTTCAGGATTTCGACCTGCTGATCATGGATGAAAGCCTGGCCAATGTGGATGAGCTCACCAAAGAAAAGATTATACTTAAATTAAAGCATATGTTTCCTGAACGCTGCTTTTTGTATATATCCCACAATGTCGTCGAGGTTGCAAAATTCTGTAAACAAATACTTGTCCTGCGCAGCCATCATAAAACCCCGCAGGCAGTCATTCTGAAGGGACAGAATCATGACGGCAAGCAGATTATTGATGACAGGGCGCTTGAACATACCATGCTGGAGATTGTAAATGCTTCATAGGCGTTTATATCAATTCTTGATTATTTATTTATCCGGTATTGCGCTGCTGATGGTGATCAAATACAGCCTAAACCTTTCGGATTATGTCATCCCCGGCCCGGGCGAGGTATGGCAAACAGCCCGTCAATTCCTTCCGGTCTATTTTCTGGCTGTAATCAATACGCTCTCTGTGGCCATCCTGGGCCATATTCTGTCGATTTGCCTGGCAACGCTGGTCGGCGTTATCGGCCGCTTAACGATTTGGGTGGGTTCATTTATTCGGGTGGCAGCCTATAACATTCAGGCCTATCCTATCGTGGCGGTGGCCCCCATCATCTTCATTCTTTTGGGAGACGGCCTGTCTTCACGGCTTCTGATCGCAGCCATGATCTGCTATTTTCCTCTGTTGCTTTCTTTTATCGGTATTTTTTCCGAGCCGATTTCCGAAATAGAGCATTTTTTCGAATCCACCCTTCGGATGAACTGGCGGCTGCAGGTGAAAATCCGCGCCTTTGAAAATATCAACAAACTGATTACCGTCATCGTCGGCAGTGCAACTCTGGCCATGGTCGGCACCATCGTCGCAGAGTTTATTGCCGCTGATGCCGGCATCGGCTATAGTATCCGGATTGCTTTGTTTCAGAGTGACCTTGCCAAGATATTGGTTGCACTATTTTTAATCGGGATATGCACATCTTTATATTTGGTTTTATTGGAGTGGATCGGGCATATGATCCAAAGGCGCTGGGAAGTCCCCAAAGGAGGTTAAGATGATGCCGCCAATACTGCGAAAACAGGAATATTTCATCGTCACCATATTGCTTTTCATGATTTTTTTCGGCAGTAGCGTTAGCGTTTTGGCCCAGGAAAAAGAAGAGGTCGCCTACCGCCTGAAGTGGCTGTTTAACGCCAGTGTGGTCGGCGATCTGTGGGCTGATGTCAGCGGCAATTTCGCTAAAAACGGACTCGATGTGAAAGTTAAGGCCGGAGGCCCTGAACGGGATGCCATCAAGGAGCTGGAGTTGGGTCGCGCCCAGTTTGGGGTAGCCTCGGCCGACCAGGTTATACGCGCAGTCTCAAAGGGTTCCCCACTTGTTGTGCTTGCGCAGCTATTTCAAACCAACCCTCTGCATTGGATTTATCGGCCCGACCGATCACCCTTCAGCAATCCCGGTGATCTCAAGGGCAGGGTTATCGGGATCACCTATGGCGGCAACGATGAGACGATCATGCGGGCGCTTTTGGCAAAATACAGTCTCAATGAGAATGATTTGAATCTTTACAGTGTGCGCTACGACTACACGCCGTTTTATCAGGGAAAAGTGGAGTTTTGGCCGCTTTACATCAATGCCCAGGCACCGATCATCGGAGCAAAACTGAAAAAAGCCGGCGAAAAATACAGTTTTGTGAACCCGGCGGATTTCGGCATTCAATTTGTGGCCAATTCGGTGGTAACTTCCAGAAATATGCTCGAATCCCGCCCGGATACCGTCAGCCGTTTCATGACCGCCCTGCTCCAGGGTTGGCGGGAGGCATTGGATCCGGCCAACACGGAAAGGGCCATTAAAACGATATTACAGTTCAACGATCAAACCCCCGAAGCCATTGTCCGGCAGCAATTGCCGGCCACCCGCAAGCTCATGCTGCCGACCTCAGATTTTGCGTTCGGCAAAATTGATGTTGCCGCCTGGAAGCAGACCGAAGAGATCATGCTCTCCCAGAAACTGATTCCCGCCCCGGTCAATGTTGAAAAATTGCTGAACCCTGCAGGTCATTAAAATGATGTTCCAAACTACGAGGTTTTATTCGACTCATTTTTCAGCTCTGCGACGATTTCAAGAAATTGCGGTGTGGGTTGCTGCGGCCCGGGGTTTTTTCTCTGTAATATGTTTTGCATGCGCGTATTGATGGCATCGCTGTAATCATGGGGGATGACATAAAACTGCTCTGTGCGCAAAGCCTCCAGAACCTGGCGGGCTATCTCCCCGGGGTCCATGCCGCGGCTGATGTAAACCTCATAGGCCTTTCTGAGAAACATTTCCTCTGGCGTTAATGCCGGAGGAAGGGGTACACTTTTCGGACGATTTCGTTCGACGGAATTGAGAAACCCGGTGCTGACCGGTCCGGGACAGACGACACTGACTTTAACCCTTGCATTTCGCTGCAAAAGCTCAAGATGCAGTGACTCGGACAGGGCGACCACAGCGTGCTTGCTGACACCGTAAGGAACCGCATGGGAATTCATGATGAGGCCCGAATTTGAGGCCATGTTTACGATGTGGGCTTCAGTGTCCTGCTTCAGCATAATCGGCAGGAAGGCGTGAATACCGTGGATGACACCCATTAAATTGACACCCAGCACCCATTGCCATGCTTCCAGCGGTGTCTCCCAGCTGCTGCGGCCGCCATAAGCAACACCGGCGTTGTTGCACAGCACATGAACCGCTCCGAATTCCACAATGGTCCTGCGCGCAAGCTCCCGCATTTGTGCCGCCGCAGATACGTCCGTGCGCACCCCGAAGACGATTGCGCCGTCATCTTTGAATGCCTTGACCGCGCTGCAAAGCCTTTCCTGGTTGGGGCCGGCAAGCACGACTTTCATCCCGGCATTGACAAAAACCTTCACCAGGGCGCGCCCGATGCCGCCGGCAGCCCCGGTGACGACGGCTACACGGCCCTGCAGTGCTTTCATATATCCTCCATGCCAACGCCAAAATAATGGTTCCAAAGGCGATCTATTTTTGCTCGGAGGCAATCATTCTGGTCTCCTGTATGAGCGCCACAAGGATGAGGCCAAGGACCATTAGTATTGCCAGCACCAGTAACAGCGGTGTCATCGATCCCGACTCCGTTCTGAAATAATCCGTCAGATAAATCAAAAGTACACTCAGCCCCTGTCCGAACATCCATAATACGCCCTGAGTTGTCGATTCGGATGCCGGTTTGCAGGCATCCGATGCCACTTCCATAAATAGGGGACCGAGCCCAAGCTGGAAAAACCCCAGGACCGCACCGGCCAGCAGCAGCGGGGTAAGTGTCCGGGCGAAAGTGAGTCCCAGCAGCCCCGGTATGATCATCATCACACCGACCAGCAGATACGGCTTTCTGCGTTGGGTCTTATCCGATAGGATGGGCAAGATAATGCAGCCCAGAATGCCGGCGACCATCATAATGGCGCCCAGGGTGCCCGCCTGCATCGAATTAAAGCCCCGTGGAATGATGATTTGTTCGATCCAGGTGGACACGGTGTTGAACGTGGCAATGCCGAGGCTGAATATGATCAAAAGAAAAATACCCTCCCGGGTTTTAAATACCTGTTTTATACCCTCGCGCATCATGAAGCGTTCCATCTCTTCGGTAACCGAAGGCGGGGAAGGCGGCTTTTCTCGGTAGAACAGCAAAAAGCAGATGAGCGCAGCAAGCGACAAAACCCCGTACCATATCAGCATCGTCGGGATTCCCTGACGGGCGGCCAGAATAGGGGATATCGCCATGCCTCCCATGATGCCGATAAATTGAGCCAGCATGGCAAGCCCCGTGGCCGTTGCCCTCTCGTGGACAGGAAACCAGCGAGCGCTCATGGTTGTAATCGCATTAATGATAAACGGTTGGGCAATCGACAACATCACGGTCGCCATCAGCACAATCTCATAGTGGTGGCCAAACCATCCGCGAAGGGGTCCGAAAATCCCCATTAAAACCACGCCGAAACCCATACCCCGCCGCACGCCGAATTTCGTAATCGCCCAGGACGACGGAAGGCTGACAAAGATATAGATAAACATGAACAGCATCGACAAAATGCCGATCAGCAAGGGCGTTACCCCGTAAAACCGAGCGGCTTCACTGGTGATCGGCAGGAACGAGGCCCACAGCACCTGAATCGACGCCTGGACAAACGCAAAAACCGCCAGCGCTATCCAACGATAACCGTAGACTTTGTATTCACCGGTCTGTGACATCAGTCCTCCATTATATCGAATATAAGTGATCGAACAGGCCAAAGACGAGTTCAGTAACCTGCTGATTGCCTTCAATGGTTCCGGCAACACCATAGAGAGCTGTGGTTTTGGCAACGGTTCCGGCTTTGGATTTTGCATAGGCCACGCCGGCTTGAAGGTCTTCAAGAAACCGAGCGGCCACATCATCGACGAAGGTTTGCGGCATGGTCACACAAAAATGCAAGGCCGGCGGCAGCTGCAGGACATTGAAACGCCAACCTTTGGTTTTCATAAAGTCGTTGATGTGAAATACGTCCACCTGCTCGGAACGAAAGCTTATCACGAAGGTGGGGTCTCCGATAATCTTCAATTCCGGTATTTGCTTAATTCCGGCTTTCATCTGATCGGCCACCTTCATAATGGATTGAACCGCTTTCAGGTATCCTTCTTCACCCAGGTATACCAGCGAGGCCCAGGTGGCCGCCGTCAGACCACCGGAACGGCTGCCGGCGGCCGTGGGAGATGCATACATGCCGCCCGGCCAATCCGGCGTATTAAAATACTGGTGCCGGCGAAAGGTATTGTTGCGATATAAAACAACGGAGGTGCCTTTCAGGGCGAAACCGTATTTGTGGGTATCGGCCGACATGGATGTCACACCCGGCAAGCGGAAATCAAAAGCAGGAATCGGGTAGCCCAATCTTTCGATCCAAGGGAAAATAAAGCCGCCCAGACAGCCGTCCACATGAAAACCCACACCGTGATTTAAAGCAATGTCTGACAGCTTATCCAGCGGATCGATCAGGCCGTAGGGATAATTGCCCGCACTTCCGACAATGGCGACGGTGTTCTTGCTTATTTTCTTTTCAACGGCCTGCGGATCGACCCTGAAATCCGGTTCTGAAACCGGTATGTGTACCATCTTGATGCCGAAATAATTTCCCGATTTATCAAACGCCGGATGGGCCGTATGGGGCATGATGATCTCAGGCTCCGCAATGCCTTTTTGCGCTCTGCCCCAGTCCCGATAAACTTTCATGGCCATCAGGATGCTTTCGGTGCCTCCCGATGTAACCGTGCCGCAAACCCCATCCTCCGGGGTATGCTCTTTTACGGCATCAGCGTTGAGCATGCCGGCTGTCATTGCAATGATGTCGCTTTCCATCTTGAACATACTCGGACACAGGTCGAACTGGATGGTATTTTCATGCGAAAACAGGGAGAAAACCTTGTTCAAAAACGCGCGGTGATCATCGCCGGCATGATAAAAGGTGCCCGATACCTGACCGGTTTTCCATTTGGCGTTTTCTTCTTCGGCCATGGTGGACAGCTCTTTTAATATATCATCTTTATCACGGCCTTTTGCGGGGATCGCATGATAGCTCTCAAACCGGCCCTTGTAGGGTTTAAATGGATCGACTTTTTGTTCTTCGTTTGCTTTCTCTGCCACAATGTCCTCCTTTGATTAAGCGAGTATCCTGTCCTTTCAAGAACCGCTTGTACTTATATTTGGTCATACTGTAAAGCATTTATGCAGGTGAATTTTTAAGAAGCGTTCAGGGCCGCGAATATCTTTTTATTGCACTTGAACAATTCCCGGTACTGCCCATACATTTTGTCATACACGGCCCGCTTGGATTCATCCGGCTCGAATACCTTTTTGATTTTAACAAGTTTGGGTATTTCCTCAACCGTGCGATATCCCAGGGTGAGGAAGGCCAGCATCGCCGTACCTCTGACCGTTGAGTTAACCGGATCGTCGACCTGATGGATCGGCACCCCGAGAACATCGGCATGAATCTGGGACCACACGTCGGATAGCGCCCCGCCGCCTGAAAAGCGGAAGCCGTCCATGGCGCGCCCGATAAATTTCTGCGCCGCCCCCTTCGCCCAGCGGTTGTTGTAGGCCAGTCCTTCCATGATAGCCCGCGTCAGGTGTGCGCGGGTGGTGTTCAGCGAGAGGTTCATGAAACCGCCCCGCATGTGAGGATTTTCGCTGGGGGCGATCGACCCGTTTAACCAGGGCAGGAAAATGACCCCCCCGCTTCCGGCCGGTGCATCGGCGGCCATTGCGTTAAAGCGCTCATAGGCGTCTTCTGGCTTCGGCCCGGTATTAAAGGCGTCTTCCGGATATACGATGTTTTTCAAATAGAATTCCAGGCACCTTCCGCCGGTACCCTGCTCGGCGAATAGAATGAATTTATCCTTGAACGGGCTGGGCAGGGAGCCCATCATATGGTTGATGTCGGTTTTTTTGAACGGAACGTGGCAGTTCATATAATAAGAAGTTCCGATATAAATAATCGCTTCAAAATCGCGCACCGTTCCCGATCCGATAGCCGAGGCATTGGAGTCTCCGATACCGGCGATAACCGGGGTCGAGGCGGGCAATCCCAGTTCTGCCGCCACTGAAGGGTCCAGGGACCCGACGACGCCGTCATTGGGGATGAGATCCGGAAATTTTTCTTTTTCCAGATCGGCAAGTTGCAGCAGTTTGCCGCTGTATTCCCTGCTGCCCCACCGACGATTGTCTACAATCATAAATATGGTCATGGTTTTCTGGGTGGCTGTTATGCGGCCGGTCAGGCGCGCCGTTAAATAATCCATCGGTTCCAAAAACTTATGCGTTTTTGCATAGATCTGCGGGCACTCGTTTTTGATATAGAGCACATGGCCCAGCGAACAGACGCCGGAGTGAGTCGGTGCCATGCCGGTCAGTTTGACCCATTTCAAAACCTTGAACAGGTTATAGCCCTGAATCCGGGGGAAGCCGCCTGTAATTTGACGATTGTATTTTCCGCCGCGCGTATCGAGCCAGTGGACGGCGTTCATCAGAGGCTCTGCGTGCTCATCGACCGGAACGACCACCGACCACTGGGAGTCGCAGCCGACGGCCACAATGTCTTGCGGTGGGACGCCGGATTCGCGGATTACCTGTTTGGCCGCTCTTTTAGCGCCGTTCCACCATTCGTGAGGATCTTGCTCGGCACCGCCGTTGGGCAGCATGTGGGTCGTAATGCTTTGTTCTGCGCTGGCAAGCACCTCGCCGTTATCGGCGACAATGGCCGCCTTGTGCCCTCCGCTGCCTAAATCGATGGCCAGCACATAGCGGGTTTTTGGTGATGCCTGCTCGGTATTCGAGATAGGGTCCTGCATGGGGCGATCCTTTTCTGAAAGATGGTGTATAAGCGGTTGGCGTAAAAAACCGTCCGACTTTCGGAAGGTTTTTTCAAACCCTTATAAGCTATCGCAATATTTTCGCGATATCAATTCCTAATATCGAATAAAAATTTCGCCTTTATTTTTTGCTTGACAAGCCTGGCAAGATCATCTAATGATCAGACAATCATATCATTAGATCAATAGGAGACTTCGCTTGGCTTCGATTGAAAAAAAGAAATTATCCGATTCGGTGATCGATGAAATCAAACGAATGATCGAAAACGGCGAATTGAAGGAAGGCGACAAACTCCCCAACCAAAATGAATTTTCCGCCCAACTGGGGGTCAGTCGTGCCTCGCTGCGCGAGGCGCTGCTGAAGCTAAACCTGATTGGCGCCATCGAGCAAAGCCCGGGTTTAGGAACCGTTATCAAATCCGCCCACCCGAGCTTGTGGGCCGATCAGATATCCCCGCCCCTGGTTTCCGACACCGATGCGACGCTGAAGCTGCTGGAAGCCCGCCGATTCATTGAAGTCGGCGTGGTGGAGCTTGCTGTGGAGCATGCCTCCAGGGATGATCTTCAGACCATGGGGCAGCTGATAGATGATATGACCCGGGCGCTGAAGCAAGGACGAACGGATGACTACAGCAAAATCGATCTGAACTTCCACCATCAAATCGCCAATGCCTCCCACAACGACTTTATGGTTCACATGTTCGTCACCATCCGTGGCCTGATGGAGCAGTTCATACGCGAAGCATTTACCGTTATCCCCGGACTCCTGGAACGCTCTCTGCAATTTCATCTCAGCATATACAAGGGCATTAAGGAAAAAAATAAGCGCAAGGCGGCGACCAGCATGAAAAATCATATCCGGGATATCGAGCAGGCTTTTCGAGACTACTACGAATGCAGACCGGGGGACAGCACGGCTCCCGAATTGAAGGAAGCAGAACATGGGTAATTTGATCGCTGTGGTAACAGGCGGAACCCGTGGTATCGGTTTGGCGATTGCCAAGGCATTGGCCAGGCGCGGCGCCGCAATCGCTGTTACATTCAATAGCAACGACAAGGCCGCTGAGGAGGCCAGGCAGCAACTGGGCCATATTTGTGGTAAGGATAAATCCGTTTTAACACTCAAGGGTGACGCCGGGGATGCCGCGGTTGTCGCCGAACATTTTGAAACCATTAGCAACGATCTGGGATCGATCAATGTGTTGGTCAACAACGCCGGGGTTATGCCGGCCCGATCGTTTGACGAAATTACAATCAAGGATTGGGACGAAACGATTCGAATCAACCTCAGCGGCGCCTTTTACTGGAGCCGATTGGTTGTGCCGGAAATGAAGACGACCCATTTCGGGCGTATCGTCAACATTGCCTCCATTGCCGCCCGCGGTGGCGGCGTTATCGGCCCCCATTATGCTGCATCCAAAGCCGGTATGGTCGGCATGACGCGCTATGCCGCCCGGGAACTCGGCCGGTATGGGATTACCGTCAATGCCATCGCTCCGGCCTTTATCGAAGATGCCGGCATATTTACCGAATGGTCGCAGGATAAAAAGACCGCGTTGAGGCAAAAGGTGGCAGTCTCCCGGCTCGGAAATACCGATGACGTGGTTCGGGCCTTTGAGTATCTGATGGAGTCGCCCTTTGTTACCGGAGTGACGCTGGATGTTAATGGAGGCGCCTTTATGATCTAAAAATGGTTTCCAAACCTTCATCTCTTGCCCGATGGCTGCGTTGCGATCCGATACAAAATGCTCACGTACAGATGTGTACGCTCCGCTTTTGAATCGAATCGTGCCTTGCCCTCAAGCAAGATCTAAAAATTTGGAAACCATTTCATGTTATCAAATTACATTGTCCAAAGGAGTATGGCATGGCAAGTTCGGAAGCTGAAAAAATCAAACAGGATATATTGAAACGCTACCAGCAGAGAACCAAAAAATCATGGGAATTGCGCCAGCAGGCCATTCAGGTTTTGCCCGGCGGAGACACACGCTCGGTGGCGTATTATCCCCCCTATCCCTTTTTTGCGGCTGAGGGCAAAGGCTGTCATATCTACGATTGTGATGGAAACGAATACATCGATTGCGTCAACAACATGACCTCCTTGATTCATGGACACGCCCATCCCCATGTCGTCAAGGCCATCCAAGCGCAGGCCGAAAAGGGCACCGCTCACGCAGCGCCCACCGAGTTGCAGTATAAGCTGGCAAGTATGATCTGCGATCGCATACCTTCTTTCGAAGCACTGCGGTTCTGTAATTCCGGCACGGAGGCCACCATGTTCGCCATCAGGGCGGCCAGGGTGCATACCGGTAAAGACATAATCATCAAAATGGACGGCGGTTATCACGGCAGTCATGACTACGTAGAGGTTAATCTACTTCCAGATCTGACGGCCGAAGACCTGCCCTCGGCCAGGGTTGAAGCCGGCGTTCCCGCGAGCATTTTAAATGATGTCCGCATCGCACCTTTCAACGATCTCGATGCAATGGAAAGAATTCTGAAAGCCAATCAGAATAGGGTGGCCGCCATTATGGTAGAACCGGTGCTCACCCAGACTGGCGGTATTTTGCCCAAAGAAGGCTACCTTCAGGGTGTAAGGCAATTGGCAGACAAGTACGGGGCTCTGCTGGTTTTTGACGAGATAATCACCCTGCGGGCCAGTGTCGGCGGCATGCAAAAGATGGTTGGCGTCATGCCGGATCTCACAGCCATCGGCAAGATCATCGGCGGAGGGCTTCCGGTCGGTGCTTTTGGCGGGCGCAGGGACATCATGGATATCTTTGATCCGGCAAAACCCGCTGCCGTCACCCATTCGGGCACCTTCAGCGGCAATGCCCTAACATTGGCCGCCGGCATAGCCACACTTGAAATCCTTGGTCAGGATGAAATCGACCGCATCAACAACCTGGGCAAACAACTGCGAAGCGGTTTAAAATCTGCTTTGGACAATGCCGGCATCAAAGGCCAGGCCGGGGGATTTGCATCTGCAGCGTTTGTGTCCTTTTTTGAGCAACCCTATAGCAACGCCAAAGAAGCTGCCCTTGCCGTGATACCGACACTGGATTTTGCAAAAGATGTGCACCTCGAATTATTGAACCAGGGCCTATACCCCATCACCCGCGGGCTGGTGGTTTTCGTCGTTTCCACTCCCATGGATGAAAAAAAGATCAACCAGATCATTCAGCGCTTCGAAGCAACCCTGGAATCTGTCAAACCGCTGGCGGCTGAATGCCAGGGTTGAGTGCCAACGAAGACCAGGAATGAATAGAATCTGGCCAAGGAGTCTCTTATGCCAAGCACGGAAGTTGAAAAAATCAAAGAAAACATCATGCACAGATATCTGGAGCGTACCAAAAAGTCTGCGCGGCATACCGAAAGTGCGAAAAAGTGCATGCCCGGCGGGGACACCCGCTCGATCGGCTTTTTTAACCCCTATCCTTTTTTCGTGGTCAAGGGCAAAGGCTTTCATCTTTATGATGCTGACGGCAATCAATATATTGATTTTGTCAACAACATGACTTCCCTGGTCCACGGCCATGCCCATCCCCATGTCATGGAGGCGATCCGCAAACAAACCGAAAAAGGCGTTACCCACGGTCTGCCGGTTGAAGCGCAGTATAGACTTGCCGATCTGCTCTGTGAGCGCATCCCGTCTGTGGAATCCCTGCGGTTTGGCAACACCGGCTCCGAGGCCACCATGTTCTGCATGCGGGCTGCCAGGGCTTTTACCGGCAAAGACGGCATTCTTAAAATGGACGGCGGGTATCACGGCGGACACGATTTTGTGCAGGTCAATCCCATGCCGGATTTACGCGGCAATGGATTGCCTCAGCCGCAGCCGACAAAGGGTGTGCCGGCGGGGGTAGTCAATGACATCTTTGTTGCTCCTTTTAATGATCTGGAAGCCACGGAACAGGTCTTGAGCGAAAACAATGACAAAATCGGCGCGATCATCATGGAGCCCATGCTGGGCGCCGGCGGCGGCGTGGGACCCAATGCCGGTTATTTAAGGGGCATGCGGCGGCTGGCAGACCAATATGGTGTCCTTCTGATTTTTGATGAAATCATATCCTATCGCCTGCACGAAGGTGGATTGCAGGCCATGGAGGGGGTCACCCCGGATCTGACGGCCCTGGGAAAGATTATCGGGGGCGGGCTTCCCATCGGTGCCTTTGGCGGCCGCAAAGACATTATGGCAATGTTCGATCCCACCACGCCGGATGCCGTCACCCACTCGGGCACCTTTACGGGCAATGCTATTACCATGGCGGCAGGCCTGGCCAACCTGGAAATATATGCGCAACCGGAAATCGATCGCCTCAACAAACTGGGAGAATATCTGGCAGACGGGCTCAATAAGGCCATGTACAACCTTGGGCTCAAGGGAGGTACGCGCGGAATCGGATCAATGGTGGGAATCGCTTTTACCGACAAGCCGTTGAATTGCTCCAAGGATGTCGTCTTGAGCCTCATTCCGTTCCTGGAACTAATCCAGTATCTTCATCTGGAAATGTTAAACCGCGGCATATACTTTCTAAACCGCGGCATGTTTACGCTCTCCACCCCTATGACCGAGAAGGAAATCGATTGCTGCGTCAATCATTTCGAGGAGGCCTTGCGCATGCTCATGCCGCTGGTAGAAGAAATACAAAACCATTAAGTCAGGTTTGCCGGTCAACCCGGAGAACCTGTTGACCAGTAAAACATTTAAGCCCTTAAATCCACTGATGTGGATCGAACCGGAAAACACCTGAAGGAGGAAAAATGGAAGACAAGCTCATTATAACCGCCGCCCTTGCTGGAGGTGCAACGACCAAGAACAACAATCCCAATACACCCTATACGCCTGAGGAGTTTGCCGAAGAGACCTATCGCTGCTTTCAGGAAGGTGTCAGCATCGTCCATATTCATGCCAAGGACCCTGCCACCGGTATGGCCACGGTTGATGTGCAAACCCACCGGGATGTCATCGGCGCCATCAAAGACCGTTGCCCGGAAATGATCATCAACATCAGCACCGGTGCCATGCAGACGCCTGCGGAAGCCAGGATTGCACCGACGCTCGATTTGCTGCCCGAGATGTCCAGCTACAATACCAATAGCATGAATTTTGCGGTTGCCAACCACAAAACCGGAGAGGTCATGATCGAGTTTATCTATGACAACACCTTCACGATGATGGAGGATTTTGCCATCAAAATGAAAGAAAACCACATCAAGCCCGAATGTGAAATTTTTGATCCGGGCGGGTTGTATAATTGCATGCTGCTGAGAAGAAAGGGCAACCTGTTTGAAGAGCCCATGCATTTCCAGTTCGTCTATGGTGTCGCCGGCGGTATGCAATTCGATCCTTTGCTCCACATAAGCCTGGTGGGACAACTTCCTGAAAATGCCACCTACAGTGTCTGCGGGGTCGGTCCCCATCAGCAAAAAGCCGCCCTGCTCAGTGCCATTTCCGGCGGGCATATCCGCATCGGTCTCGAAGACAATGTGCGCATGCCCGGAGGCGATTTAGCCAAGGGCAGCTGGGAGCAGGCGCTGTGGGTCAAAGAAGTTGCCAAGATTGCAGGAAGGCCCATTGCAACCGTTGATGAAACCAGGAAGATGCTGCACCTGAAACGATAGAGCCTGGAGAATAAAGAAATGAGAGGAAAGCAATTTCTGTCGAAAAAAGGATTGTGGATAACTGCGCTGATGATTCTTGCATTGTATTATCTGCCGTCAGGCTGCTCGTCCGCCCCGAAGGCATTTAACGATGCGATCACCGGCCCTCAATTGATCGTAGATCCGGATAGCGTGAGTCTCGGCGTCGCCAGTTTGATGGATACGGATATTGTTATCAGGGGAAGGGGCTTTCGGGCCGGTGAAATTGTAGAAATTGAGATAATCGGGCAGGAAGAAAAAAATCAAGATGTGCAGATGGTTATCAGCCATGGACAGACAGGAGAAGACGGCGGCTTCGAAACCAGGGTAAAGGATGAAATCAAAGTTTTCGGTTTATTAAATGCCGATGCCAAACCGGGTAAAAAAGGGATGTACATTATCATCAGCCAGCCGGCTGTCGCAAGTGGCGTATACAGCATAGCGGCCACTGGGCTTGATTCAGATACTGTTGCCCGCAACACGCTTACACTAAAAGATCCCGGCTTGATCGACAATCTTATGGACTCGATTGGAGGAATGCTGGGTAAGATCAAAAAAGAAGAATAAAAAAATACTTTGAAAGGAGGTGGGTTGCTAAAGCATTGGTCCCTGTCAAGATTATCAGTTCTGGCATTCAGCTTAATTTAATCAAAAAGGAGAGTATCACGATGAATAGACTCATTCAATTAACTGTGGTTATGGTGGTCTGTGCTCTGGTGGTTGGTGGTATGGCATTGAATCCCGCTATCGCCCAGGCCAAGACGCAAAAGGTCAAATTCGTGGCGGTTGGCGCCAACGAGGGCTCCCCGGAGACCGGTGTAGAGCCTATGGCCCTGAATATGTATATTGGTGCCCTGGACTATCGCATGCGCACCTATCACGCCCTGAAAGGGAAATATGAATTAAAATTTATCAGCACCTTGTTTAATGACCCCAATGAATGTCTGACCGGCGTTGCTTCCGGTGCGGCGGAAATGACCTTCAGCGGTCCCCATTACATGGAGCAACTCGAACCGGCCTGGAAAGCGGTTGAATCGCCCGGCGTATTTGAAAGCTGGGATCATTTCATGCGAACCATGAGCAGCCCGGCCTGGAAAAAAGTGAACGAAAAAATGGCCAAGGAAAAAGGCATCACCATCGTGAAATGGATGGCAAGTGCCGGCAACTGGTATTTATACACCAGCAAGGGCCCGGTAAACAGTATGGCTGATCTGAAAGGTCAGAAGATACGCTTTGCGGGCGGAGAGGGATTTGCCCGGGCGCTCAAAGCCATGGGAACCACCCCCATATCCTTGCCCTATACGGAAGTCGTGACAGCGCTTCAGACCAATATGATCGACGGTCTGCTGACAGATATGTTCGGAGCCTTTTATTTCTACGATTTGCCGCGATACACCAAATACTGCGTGCTGAAGACCTGGGCGATTCAACCGGTTAATTTTGTGGTCAATACCAAGTGGTGGGAGTCTTTGCCCGAAAAAGAGCGCACTGCTATGCAGGATGTTTTTGATCGTATCGAGACAGCGCCTTACTTCGAAAACGCTCAAATTGCCATTACCCAGGGATGGGCGGCGAATCCGGAACTGGAATTGATCAAATTGAGTGACACGGAGGCCCAGAACTGGGAAAAGACCATGCGGGAAGCGGGTGCAAAAGCCCTGGAAGGTTTGGACCCCGAACTCATCAAGGCGATAGAAGCATCCAAATAATCGTGCACGCAGGTTCTCAGGCAGAATCTTTTTTCCCTAAAAATGACAAAGATTTTGTTTATTTTTTGGCCCTAATGATTCGTAATGGAGATCGCGGCAGCAACAGATGGTCGGCAGCGGTGATGCTCCCATCCGGCGTTTTGTCTGGCAACAGAGCTGCCGGAAATTGATTCGAGAAATGTCCTCTTCCCATTATGGGAAGAGGACTATGGGTGGATACAGCGGGACGAAGATCTAAATTGAACAAAAAAAAATCAATCTGACCATACATTTTTAGCAACAAAGGATCGAGGCGATGGTAACCAACGCAGAAGATAACCTGTTAACAAAAATCAAGAAAGCCTTTGAGCTATTTTGCGGTCTGCTCCTATTTATAGCCATAACCATCAGCATGGCAGAAATTGTAACCCGTGTGTTTTTTAAAATGTCCTATGATCTTTTTTTCGATTTCGCGGTCTGGGTCACGGTTTGGGCGTTATTGCTGATTACGGGACTTCTTTTGCCGGAAGGTGGACACATATCGATCGATTTTCTCCGGAATAAGCTTACGGGTAAGGTTCGCTGGTTTCTTGAAGTTACCCTGGCCTTCATTACCCTGGCATACGGCGTATTTATCACCTGGGGCAGCATACTTTTTTTGCAGCAGCTCTATGCGCGTCAATCCATATTTCCCAGGTACATTCCCATACCAAAATGGATTGTTGAGTTGTGCGTCCCCTTGAGCATGGCCATTTTCACCATTTTTGCTTTTGCAGGACTGGTGAAAGTGATCCGGCAGAAATGGTAACCCGCGGCGCTGGCTTTTTTAAAAAGCTTAGATAAGGAATAGGAGTGTCTGGAAAATGGAATTAGTCGAATATATTGGTCTCGGGGCCATGATTCTGCTCTTTTTGCTCGGTTCCCCCCTGGCTATCGCCTTCAGTGTGGGGTCGATTATCATTTTAATGTTTTCAATGGGGTTTCCGGTCCCGAATATTGCCCAGCTATTTTTCTCCACCATTAATTCATACACCCTCCTGGCAATGCCCTTTTTCATTCTGGCCGGCAACCTCATCCTCAGAAGCGGAGGGATGATACCCTTAAGAAATTTCATGAATGCCATGGTCGGCCATTGGCCGGGTGGAATGGCGGTGGCAACCATCGTATTTGCAGCTTTTTTAGGTTCCATATCCGGATCTGCCGCAGCATGCCTAGCGATCATAGGCACCGTCGTCGTCCCCATATTGGTCGAATCCGGCTACGATCGCCCATTCTCGTCGGGAATGACGGTCTGCGCAGCTGAATTGGGAATGCTGATTCCACCCAGTCTTTTTTTCATTCTGTTCGGAGCGTTTAACCAGGTGTCCATTGCCGATCTGTTTATGGCCGGTGTGGGGCCGGGTTTTTTGAGCGCTTTCCTGATGTGCATTGTCGCCGTGCTCATATCCAAGCGCAGAAAATATGAAACCAGAGAAAAAGCCTCCTGGAAAGAAAGACGTCACACATTTGTGCGGGTTGTTCCGGTTTTACTGATGCCCATCGTGGTCCTGGGCGGCATATACAGTGGCATTTTCAGCCCCACCCAGGCAGCTTCCGTATCGGTTTATTATGCGCTGATCATTGGGATCTTTATCTACAAAGAACTGGATTGGAAAGGCTTTGTGGATTCTCTGGTCGACACCGCCAAGCTCTCCAGTATGATTTATCTCATGTATATCGGCGGCGATCTGTTCGGGAAAACATTGGGCTACATCGGGCTTCCCCAGCTCATCTCCGAGTGGGTGGTCGGCATGGATCTGACTCCAATGGGCTTTTTGCTGGCTGTGGAAGTACTGCTCCTGGTAATGGGATTTTTCTTCTCGAGCATTCCCATGGTAATCATAGTGCTGCCCCTGTTCATGCCGAGTGTTATGGAACTGGGTATCGATCCGGTTTTCTACGGACTGCTTTCCATATTCTGTTCACTTATCGGAGAAATAACGCCGCCCATTGGGCCGCAATTGTGGATTGCCGCACCCATATGCAATGAAAAAATGGGCGCCATCGCCCGGGAGGCCTGGCCGTTTCTCGGCGCCCAGGTGCTGGCATTGTTTTTATCTACATTTATTCCGGGCATTGCGATGTGGCTGGTCTATCTGATGAGATAGAGAACTTTTCGAAACCGGTGGGAGGAGAATGAAAATGATCAAAGGCATCGGCCATTTAGGTATCTTCGTCAAAGACATCAAGGCGACGCTTACGGCATTGTCCAAATTGATTGAATTTGAGCAACCGACGATCAGGGAGTCCAAGGAAATGGGCATAAAGGCCGCTGTAGTCGAGTTGGGCGCAGTCGGATTGGAGCTCATTCAAGATGCCACCGGTGAAGGACCCCTTGCTCAGCTGCTTGAAGAAAAGGGGGATATGATCCATCATTTCTGTCTGGTAACCGATGACATCGAAGCGGATATTGAATCTTTAAAAAACCGCGGAGTGGAGATGATGGACCAAGTACCCCGAACGGGTGTCCGGGGAAAAAAAATTGCCATGACCATGCCCAGTGCGCTAAATGGTATTACCATCGAACTTTCTGAACCCTGAAAGGGCGGCTAAAGAAGAACCTCACGCAAAGACCCAAAGCCGCAAAGTAATAATTACTAAAAAAACTTTGGCGTCTTTGCGCCTTTGCGTGATAATTGTTTTCTAATATTAATTATTCGAGGGGTCGGGGTGTTCTTAATTTGCGCAAAGCCTGCCCGGGGGCAGTCCTCTGCGGGTCGCTACAATATATACATGACCTTCGACAACGGCAGCATATCCGTTTCGATACAGTCCCGTTCGGACCCGGGGGCCTGATTGCCGCGAATCCGCTGGATCACCCTGCCTGTCTGAACGGATTTAACATTTGCATTGAACGGGGATGATAAAGGAGATCGAAAATGTCCGAAAAAAAAAGTCATTCATTCAGCGTGTTCATCAATCATGAATACCCCGCTATCGTCAGAGGGGAAGGCATTTATCTTTACGACGATCAAGGAAACCGCTACATCGATGCCAGCAGCGGACCCATTACCTGCAGCCTGGGCCACGGCGTCAAGGAAATCGCGGATACACTCAAAGAGCAGGCCCTAAAAGCGGCCTACGTCTACCGCATGGATTTCACCACGCCCGAACTGGAAGAATGCTGCAGCAGGATCTGCAAAAAAACCAATCATGTGATGGACCGGGTGTTTATGGTATCCGGTGGCTCGGAGGCCACGGAGACGACCATCAAGCTGGCCCGCAAATACCATATCGAAAACGGAAACCCTTCCAAGTATAAGATTATTTCACGATGGCTGAGCTACCACGGGATGACCATGGGTGCGCTGGCACTGTCGGGGTTTCCTTTTCGCCGGGCCGATTACGTTCCCTATCTGAGCGGCACCTACCACATCCCACCCGGCTATTGCTACCGTTGCTGGTTCAATCAAAAACCGCAGACCTGCAACCTGGAATGTGCCCAGGCCCTTGAAAATGAGATCATGATGCAGGGGCCGGAAACCGTCGCCGCCTTTATTGCCGAGCCTTTTTCGGGAATGTCGCTTTGCGCCGCCGCACCGCGCAGGGATTATTTCAAAAAAATCCGTGAAATATGTGACAAATTCGATGTCCTGCTCATCATGGACGAAGTCATGACCGGCTTCGGCCGCACCGGAAAATATTTCGCGTATGAGCACTTTGAGACACCGCCGGATCTCATCGCCCTGGGCAAAGGCATTGCCGGAGGCTATTTCCCGCTGGGTGCTGCGGCGGTAACCTCCAGAGTCGTGGATGCAATAGCCAGGGGCTCAGGGATTTTCGCCGCCGGGCACACCTGGGCAGGCAACCCGCTGGGTGCTGCGGTAGCCATTAAAACCATGGATATGCTCGAAGAACATGATCTGATAGCGCGTTGCGCTGAGATGGGTGATTATCTGGGAAATAGGCTCGAGGAATTGCGAATACACCCGATTGTGGGCGATGTGCGCGGGGAGGGATTGATGCGGGGGGTGGAATTCGTCAAAGACAAAGAGACCAAAGAACCGCTCGATCCGGCGTTGATGTTCTGGATCGATGTGCACGGGGAGGCTCAGAAACGTGGCCTGGTCATCGAAGCCTCAGGCGGTTGCGAGCGGGGCCAGGCCGGGGACATGATGATGATAGGGCCTTCGTTTTTCGTCACCCGGGATGAGATAGACGAAATTATTGGCTTGCTGGATGAGATTCTAACGGGTATGGATAAAAAACTTGGTTATTAATTCGGATCGAATCTTAATCAACTGAGGGGTCGAGGCGTTTAGAAAGCTTGAGCAACCTGAGAAGAGGAAGACATGGCGGAACAATACCTTGTTGGTGAAAAAAAGGATAACATCTATTATCTCACATTTAATCGGCCGGAAAAGCGAAATGCAATCAGCTTTGAGATGTTGGAGGAAATCAGCGCCCTGGTTGAACCCCTGACAGTAGATCCGGATATTCGCGTGATCATTTTGACGGGAGCGGGCAACGTTTTTTCAGCCGGAATCGACTTTAACTCCCTGGGCAAGCTTGCCAATACTTTTCTGGGTGATGCCGGCGGCGGCGGGGCCTCAATCCGTGCCGAAATTCATAGGGGCCAGCAGGTCTTAAACCGCCTGGAATCCATCGAGATTCCCATTATCTGCGCCATGCACGGAGCGGTATTCGGATTGGGGGCAGAGGTCGCTCTGGCCTGCGATATCCGACTGATGAGCGAAGATTGCCTATGGGGACTGCCGGAAGCCAAATTCGGGCTGATCGCCGATCTTGGCGGAACGGCGCGGCTGTCCAAATACCTGGGACAGTCGCGGGCCATGGAAATTTTGATGACCACCAGGCGCTATCCCGCCCGGCAGGCTCTGGATTGGGGGCTCGTCAACTACCTCTATCCCACCAAAGAAGCGCTTTATGACGGCGCTGAAAAATTGGCGCAGGATATCATCAAATCCGCGCCACTGGCCGTGGGGGCTTTCAAAAAGATCATCAAAAGAGGTGAAGGGGTTGATCTGATGACCCAGCTTGACATGGAAGTCAATATGCAAAGCATCATGATCCGCACCGAAGATTTCCAGGAAGGCGTCA
>Ga0209536_100000547_pt1 | contig 60600 bp, 48 predicted proteins | sample DeeMarSeWOR28_12_FD_187461 | JGI IMG/M metagenome (GOLD analysis project Ga0209536, IMG submission 187461) | Marine sediment microbial communities from White Oak River estuary, North Carolina - WOR-2-8_12 (SPAdes) (version 2) | ecosystem: Environmental > Aquatic > Marine > Intertidal zone >...
AATTTTGTGCCGTGCCACCACTATATGGCTCCTCAAAGCCTGGGTTCTGAAGCAGATTTGCCTGCAGGGAGGGCACAGCGGAGACTATCTCGGTCCGGCCAGTCCCCAGAAGCATACCCAAAACAATAGCCAATAAGAAAGCAATTAAACGTAAGATGTTGTATTTCATGACGGATTGTTCCTTAGCGTGGAAAATATTTATGTCAAATTAAACTGTACGCCGACGTCCACGCACGACCAAAATCACAAGCGCAGCAAACAACAAAACAGCGACGATCGCGGCCGCGATGATGACGGTTGTTAACGCGTCGTCGTTTTTTGCTTCGACAACTTCATCACTGGTCAGCGATGCTGTAACTGGTGTTTCAGCACTCACCACTGCCAATGTATCTTCAGTAACATAACTTCCAAATACCAGGTCGAGAGAACTGCCTGCAGTCAACGACACCGCCCGATCGCCTGGTGTCGTCAGGATCTCATTCGTTAGTTTTGAACGTGTTACCCGGTAACTACCGGACGGTATACCCTCGACACAGAAGGGTTCGGAAGTGCCGTCGGTTACGTAGTTGGTTACTACTTTTTCGCCATCCGATATTGTGAAGGCAACGTCCGGCCGCAGTTCCTCGCCAGCATCGTGAACGCCGTTCTCATTTGTGTCATCGTAGGCCACCAGACAGATCGATACATCTGTATTCTCCTGCTCAATAGCAATTGTGGCTTCCACTTCTTCCTGTACCTCTGGCGTATCCGTCGGCTCAGATTCCGGCGTTTCCTCTTCGGCTGTTGATGTTTCAGTGGCCTCTTCTTCGGCAGGCTGCTCGTCAACTTCCGTTTCAGCGCCTGATGATCCAACAGGGCCGACGATCAATAAGTCACCGGCTTGAACAAAATCATCCCGGCTCATGTTGTTAAGTTCTAATATTTCGTCTAATGTGATGCCAGCCCTGGCAGCCACCGCCCAAATCGAATCTCCTGGTTTGACTTCGGAATAAATGATTCCCTCGGCATCCGGGGTAGCTGTTGGATCTATGCCGAGTTGGGTTGCCGGCGCGGCTGCAGCCGGTGCGGGATCGGATGGCGGGTTGCCACTCGCATCACCCACATCACCTGCATCAGGTGGTGGAGCCGGCGGAGGTGGTGCAGCTCCTGCCCCAACTACCACAAGCGCCGCATCATCCCAATAAACGTCGGTGTGTTTGAAGCCGTAATCTGGGCTGTTGGGATTCACACTTGGGGCAGAAAAGGTAAATACCGTCACTTTGTCGCCTTGGGCCCGGGCTTGTACGGAGAATGGCTGGTAAGTATCAAATGCTTGTTTGAATCCGGACCAAACGATATTTGGACTGAAAGGATTTGACCCGCCTGAGGGATCGATGCCAATTTGCATATTAGGAGTACCCCCTTCAGAGGTCAACGAATCATCTGATTCAGATAACCAGGCATGTCCCCAAATCGTGAACTGAACGACCGAATTGGCTGGGACTGTCACCGTTTGCCGTAATCCGGCTTTGTGAGTGCTCCAGAAAGAGAAGTATTGAGCCGCCCGATCGCCGCTTCGCACCCGGTTACCGCCCACATTGCGCTCGGCCGGTTTGAATTCCGGATTGACGTCGGTCGGCCTTTCTTTCACCCACCACGGCTTCCATCCCGACGGTGTCTGGGCTGTTGTACACACTCCTACGGGGCAATCAGCCTGTTCTCCTGGGGATTCTGGTACGTAGCTGGAATATTGTCCTTCGAAGCTAGGATTCGACAGCAGGTTCTCTCCTTGGGCAAGGGCTGGACTGCCAGTTGACAAGGCAAATACGCCCAAGGCAATTAGCCCCAGGAATAGTATTGGCAAAAAACGAATCGCTCGCATTTCCGTTCTCCTCTGACCTTACCCCCTATCCTAAAGGCAACAGCCAGGAATCGCCGATGGGCAAACCTTCTCCATCTAGCAGAGGTAGTGGTTCTAACGTATCGGCTTGATACAATCCAATCCGGATCTGTTGCTGGCTTTGGTCAAGTTCCTCTTCAAGCTCAATGATATGCCGGTCGCGGATGATTAATCCCGGTCGCCACCACTGACTGGGCCAATTTCCTTGACTGGGAATACTATCACTCTGCCCAATCAGCCCACCGTCATCTTCACCAGACTTAACGACGTGAATAAAAGCGACAACCGGCTCCTTAGAGCCAGCATCCGGCGACCAATAAAGATCGATCTGCAATTTTATCGGGCTGAGATGAGTCACCTCAGCGCCCCGCAATTGTATGTTATTGTCAAAGTTCGCCAAAATTGGCGCATTATTGGGCCCTTCCACGATATATTTCACATACAATGGATATGGGGCCGGTTCTAAGTCACCTTGGGCAAGGCCACCCGTTTCGCCCGAGACCAATGCCGGTGGGGCGATGGCGCCCACCACCTGATCGAGTCGTTCGAATGGCCAGGCGTAAAGGATTGCCGGCTGGCGAATTAGATCTGGTCCCAATTCATCTGGGCGATAAAAACTCACCAGCTTATCATTTTGTAGCAAGAAGCGTACAGATGGCCAACTATCCCAAAAACGTCGATCTACCCAAATAGCCGAGCTATTTGATTCATTATTGACGCTCTCTGCTAATTCCCTGGCAGCCGATTCGAACCAGTACGCTGTCTTAGGCTGCCGGCCGTAATCTAAAAAGTAATCCTTTATAGAAAACAACATACTAAACGTTAATAAGACGATGGCCAACGCCTGCCCTAAGCGGGATGGTAGCCTGGACCAGTTCCAAATCTGCTGTAAGCCGATGGCTGGCAGCATCATCACTCCAGGAAGAAGGCCGACTGCCCGTAGAAAGTGGGGGCTATCCTCGGCCAGAATAGTCGGTCCAAGCATAACACCAACCCACAATAACAAGGTGGCGGCCGGCGGCCGGCGCCAGTTGCGGAAACACCAGGCGACACCTAACAGAAAGGGAACCACCATCAACAAATCAAAGACCGGTCGACCTGGGGGGTTATGGCGGATGATGGTGTCACCCTTGACAAAAAAAAGTCCGAGAGCACGCCAGGTTTGCTGCCAAAAAGTGCCTATCAAATCTCCTCGATTGATGGCTGGGTCTAAAATGGATACCTGTCCCGCCCTTCCAATAATCAGGTCAGGCTCTCGTAAAAACAAGGAGGTTAGCGGTGCCAGGGTTACGGCCATGCCTACTAGGGCCCAGCCAGTCCCCGGCCAAAGCGACTTACCCCTACCTGTTAAAACAAGATACATGAAGAGCAGGACGAACACAATTACCGTAAAACGGGCAGCCAGATAGGTATAAAAACTAGTCCCAAAGGCCACCCCGGCTAACAACCACATCCAGCTTGCCGGTTGGCCATCCCGGCTACGCCGGTAGGCCAATGTCCCCAACCAGAATGCAATGGCTAACAACATGGGCAACAGGATCGGGCGAAGACCTATACGACTTAAGTGAATGGGCCAGATGGTGATGGCCCAGAGCCAAGCCGACAAAAGTCCTATGCTCTTGCCGAACCAGGTTTTAGCCAGCTTGTAGGTGAACCAGGTTGTTAAGGTTCCGATTACAGCCGCCGCCAGGCGAATAGCCAGGGTGGTGCGGCCGAATAAAAAAACTGACAATGCAGTCAGGTAGATATAGGCTGGTTCGCGACCATTATTGGTCTCAAAATAAAAGAGGCTTTTGCCAGCACGCTGGCCGGTAAGCACATCTAAAGCATCAAGTCCATTGACTGCTTCGTCCCGGTACAATCCGGGTGGAAGCTGGTCTAGTTGCCAAAAACGCAAGCCACCCGCAACAATTATCGCTAACAGCAACAACGCCCATCCCCAGCGGGATGGGCGAGAATTCCAAGCTTGTTGCCACCTACCCAGATGTGTGGTTGTCAAAACAGGGCAAGTATAGCAAAATACGATCCCGTGTCAATATTCACAAACGGAATATTTCCCCGTACATTATGCGTATTTTAATGGTTTCCAAAGCCTGTTTGGTGGGAGCGTACCAGACCAAACTTGAAGCGATTGCCCAGCATGACGATATCGATCTGACGGTCATCGTTCCACCATCATGGCAAGATCCGGCCGGTACTATACATCTGGAGCGGAACCATGTGGACGGCTATACATTGCTCGTGGATCCCATTAACTTCAATGGCCAGTTTCACTTACACTATTACCCAAAACTAAAGCAGCGAGTGAGGTCGATCAAACCACATATCTTACACATGGACGAAGAACCATATAATCTGGCAACATGGCTAGCTGTGCGCCAAGCAAAGGCCGTCGAGGCGAAAAGCTTATTCTTCTCCTGGCAGAACATCATTCAGCGATATCCGTTTCCATTCAGCCTAATGGAAAAAGAAGTCCTCGATAATGTAAACTATGCCATCATGGGCAATGAAGCTTCTGTCGAAGTCTGGAGAAAAAAAGGTTACCGGGGACCCTTGACAGTTATCCCCCAATTCGGCGTTCAACCCGATGAATTTGGCCCACCAGAAAGCCGGGATCGCGGCCGGGGATTTGTAATTGGTTCTGCCGGTCGTCGATTGGTTCCTGAGAAAGGTGTGGATCTACTGTTGCAAGCGGTAGCCAAACTACCCGGAATCTGGCGCCTGCACATCGCCGGTGACGGACCAGAACGGTCAAGCCTGGAACAACTAGCTTGTGAACTGGGCATCGACGAGCGCGTCCACTTTGACGGCGTCATTCCTTCTGACCAAATGCCCGCTTACCTGGGGCAACTAGACGTCCTGGTTTTATCCTCTCGAACTTTACCCAATTGGAAAGAGCAATTTGGCCGGATATTAGTGGAGGCCATGGCCTGCGAGGTTGTCGTTGTGGGCTCAGACAGCGGCGAGATCCCGAATGTGATTAGTGAAGCTGGATTAATCTTTCCTGAGGATGACGTCGATGCCCTTTGTAAATGCTTGCAGTCCTTACAAAGAGACGATGAGCTCCGCTTGAAGCTATCGAAAATGGGAAGGCAGAGAGTGCTGGACAACTACACCCAACAAAGCGTAGCCGAAAAAACCGTGGCCGTCTATCGCCAAATGATAACAAATCAAAATAACAAAAACGACGAATAGGCTCATTGTTTGATTTTGTGGTTTTTGCCATTACAGTATACTCAAGAAGCAAAAAAATTGAGGGTACAGGTGGGGCATAAGGAAAGTAGATACACTTAAACCATGGGTGATGATACAAGTATACCGGAACCAGAACCTAGCGATGAGGTAGATCAGCCGGACAAAGCTCGTCCTCGACGCCGGCGCTTATTCCGTTTCATTGGCTTTGGATTGATCGCCATCGCCATCCTTCTGCTGGTCTACGGTACGGTCATCGATTTTGCCTGGCAACGCGGGCAGTCCTTACGTGCAGAAAACGAACAATTGGCGATCCAGGAACAGTTAGCCAGCCAAATGGCATACGCCGAAGAGGACATCAAGGTTGGTAGCTATAATCTAGCGATTCGCCGGCTGGACTGGATATTGGAGCATGACTCAAATTACCCTGGGGCAGAGTCATTACGGCAGGTGGCATTAAATGGCGACAACACACGCCCAACTCTAACCCCTTTTCCTACAGCTACCTCACCCCCGGTTGAAGAACCCAGGCCAGAGGAGTCAGAACCAGCACGGTTGTTTGCGGAATTACAGCAAGTTATTGAAGATGAGGATTGGAAATCGGTCGTGACGGCAGTAAGCGCCTTTCAGGCTCAATATCCTGATTTCAACCGCCAACAGACTGATGCGATGCTTTACAACGCATACATTAACCTAGGGCAGCTTCTTTTACCGGGCGACCAGGTGGAATTGGGTCTCTTTTACCTGGCCCAAGCCGAAAAGTTGGGAGACCTACCTCTCGAAGTCGAAGACCAACGGCTATGGGCTGAATTATATTTGCTGGGGATCAGCTACTATGGCGTGGATTGGAGCGTTGCTGTTTACTATTTCCGCGATCTATGTGCGGCCGCCCCCTTCTACCAAGACTCGTGCCTTAAGCTACAAGAGGCCCTTATTTCCTTTGGAGATCAATTTGCAGCAAACCTGGATTGGTGTCCGGCAGAGGGGTATTATGCCGAGGCTGTCCGGCAAAATAATGACCCTGTCACCTCTGGAAAACTTGGTGAAGCACGAAGGCAATGTCTTGAGGCTACACCGACACCAACTATTCCAATAACGGGCACTGAATCTATTAGTGGCATCCTGCCAACGTTAATAGTTGACTCCAGGTTGGCGTCAAATTAAGGTCGTCTACTAAATATGGCTGAAAAAGGCGAACCGTTAAGTGATCGAGAAATCGCTGTTCTAAATTGTCTGGCTGGTGGGGCGACGAACCGCGAGATCGCGCAAGAGTTAGATATCAGTCCTAACACGGTAAAAGTTCATCTACGAAATATCTTTACAAAGTTAGGGGCTTCTTCACGCACCGAAGCGACAACGGTCGCCATACAAAAAGGCATGTTGACGCTGCCGGATAGTGGGTCTGAAGATGGCAAAGAGGTAGCCGGATCCGGATCAAGTGTTCTCCAAGAAGCACAGCAAGTTGCCCAACAATCTATTACGGCACAGGAACAGCAATCGAACATCCATTGGAGATGGATCGCCTTTGGTTTAATCCTGATGATCGCCCTGTTGGCAGGCGCTATTGTGGGCAACCTGATAATCGGTAATGATTCTCCAAACGCTATTGCTAGACAACCCACTGCTACGCTTGAACCATTTATCGCCCAATCTATGGGAGAAACCAACTGGTTTGTCGACCGTCCCCTACCACAGGAAAGAGCCAATATGGCCCTGGCGTCCATCGGCCTTGACCTGTATCTCATCGGAGGAGAGGTAGAAGCGGGAGTGATCAACCTGGTTGACGTGTTTGAGACAGACAGCCACCAATGGTATTCAGCTTCAACCAAACCGACGGCAGTCGCCGACGCTACCGGTGCAGTTCTCTTTGGTGAGATTTTTGTCCCCGGCGGCCGGTTGGCCGATGAGCGGCCGACGGCAGTTGTCGAAGCCTACAGTCCCTCGAACAATGCCTGGCGACCAGTTGCCCCATTACCCATTCCGGTCGCCGGTGGGCTGGCTCTTTCAGATGATAGCCTATTGTATCTTATCGGTGGTTGGGATGGTCAACGACATCTATCCACTATCTATGCCTATGATCCTGATGCCGATAGTTGGAAAGAATTACCGCCAATGAAACATGCCCGTTCGATGGCGGCTGGCGGTGTGATGAATAACCGTCTATATGTTGTTGGCGGTTGGGACGGTGAAAGAGAACTGCCGACTTGCGAGTACTTCGACGTGGAGGCAAACACGTGGCACGAATGCCCCTCGATATCTTTACCTCGTGCCGGTGCGGGTGCAACTGTCCTGAGCAATAATCTTCTATATGTGATCGGTGGTGGGATTGAAGGTGAAGTTCCCCACGGCGAGGTTTTTGACGCCAATGCCGGACTGTGGAAAGAGATCGAGATGCCCATGTTAGAAGATGAATCATCCTGGCACCATATCGGAGTAACTAGCGTTGAGACTCGGGTTTATGCTTTAGGTGGGCGCCAAAATGAAACGATCACATCGGCCAACTATGTCTACGAGCCCTTTAAGCACCGGACATTCCTACCGACAGTTGGCGGTGAAAATTAACCTCACGCCGAATTGAAGAAATCAGATTCGTGAAAGCCTTCTGGCACTGGCGGATAAACTCTAATAAAGGTTTCCTTACCAAATAGCTGTCGTTGCATCCAACCGGGAAGAAGGCGGCTCATACTGGTACCACCACCCTGGCTGCCATGAGCGGCACTGGCTCGAATTTTGACATCCCAATACTTACGATAGTCGATGGTCGTCGTGATCTTCTCCGGCTCAACACCCACTCGGGTAAAATCAATGTCTTGATTGCGCCCGGCCCGGGTTGGATCCATTCCGCGCAGACGCATGAGGAAAACCATGTACCTGACCCAGCGATTAGAAAACGCGCTATAGTACAGACGATCGGGCTGATACGGTTCAGGACCGATTTCTGGATATCTATCGGACGCTCCGGCAGCATGGAAAGCCGCCGTCGTTATCTCACAACTACGAATGTGGTCAGGGTGAAAGTAACCACCCGTTTGGTCATGAGTGATAACCACTTGAGGGCATAGCTCACGAATCAGTTTTACAACCCGGCCAATCGCTTTGTCTTGCTCTACATTAATGAATGCCGCCGGATGTTCATTGGCCAGATCGCCAATATAACCCGAATCACGAAATCCTAACATATGCAAGTGAACGCCAAGAATCTCGGATGCTTCGCGCAATTCATTGGCTCGGGCTTCGACCAGTCGTGAACGATCCCCCTGCCATTTCACATCGATAGAACCGGCTGCTCCATCCGTTGCTATTGCCACATGAACGTCCACACCCTCAGCCGCATATCGAGCTAAAGTTCCCCCAATTCCATAGGATTCGTCGTCCGGATGGGCCAGCACTGCCAGTAGTGTTCGATTCATTTGTGGAAAGATTGCATCACCTGGAGCATCGGAATCAAGCCAAGACTCTGGATAGGGTGGTGAACGCCGGGGAGTACTAATAGTGAACCGGTGGGTAGTTCCCGGCTCAGTCGATGGGCTTCTCGAATAGGCACTAACTCATCCCTATCACCGACGCTAACTAAGATGGGGCATTGGGCTTTGGAGGCACTACTCTCGCTCAAACCTCCCAGAGACAGATAATTGATAAGATCAGCCGCCTGTCGAACGAGAGACCGCCAGCGCGCTGCGCCATGTTGCAAAGCCAATTGATCGGCATATGTTGGTGCTTTGTCGCCTATGATGTCTGGGTTGAGCTTTTTGCTCATCCGGTCGGCGATCGATTGCATCCAGTAGAATTTGGTGGCGTGCATCAGCAAGGTTTGCACTCTGTGGGGGTCATAGAGGTGTAGCATTAACCCCAGGTAGCCGCCTAAATTATACCCTGCAACATGGATGGACTCGATGCTTAGGTGATCGAGCACGCCTAACAAATCCTGAACCATATTATCGGGGAGCAAACCGGTGTCATTGTTTTCTGACCGGCCGTGTCCCCGGTAATCGACCAGCAACAAACGATAATCTTTGGCCAGCGGCTCGATAAAATTGCGCCATTGGATGCTGATTGAGCCAAGTAATCCAGGCAGGAGCAACAAAGAAGCCCCGCCGGTCGATTGACCATAAATCTCATAATAAATCTGTGAATCGTCTTCTGCTTTCCAATATGCCATCAAAACCTCACAAAAATGGCGATTATTACGCCGTCAAATCCCTATTGGGTTACAAATGGCCAGAAAAATACTCTCTTGTCTATTCACCCGTGGCCACAGCTAGACCGATGGCATGTGTTTCGGTATGGGAAAGGCTAATCGACCAGGAGGAAAGCCCTTTAGATAAGGCTAATTCTCGAGCTCGATTATGAAGTACGAGTTCGGGTTTACCCTGTCCATCACAAACGACCTCGATGTCGGTCCAGTTAAAGTCGCCGATACCTGTGCCCAAGGCTTTGGCCACTGCCTCCTTAACGGCAAAGCGGCCGGCTAGGCTGGGCACTCTTCCAGCACAATAGACGATCTCTTGGTGGGTATAAAATCGGCGGCTGAATCGTTCTCCATGCCGGATCATGGCCCGCTCAATCCGGGCGATCTCAATCAAATCAATGCCAGATACTAACATCACACCTTCCATGGGCAGTCAAGAAACACAATGGTGGTAAACAGGAATTTAGCCCCAGCGTCATAAACGCTCCGAAACCAAATCCAGTTTCACGAACCGATTTCAGTAGTTTCCTCTGTGCCATTTGGCCCCGCAATTGCAATTGCGAGCTGATGGCTGCTCAAATATTTCTTTGCAGCAGCTTGTACAGTTTCAGGCGTCATGGCCATGATCTTTCCCGGAAGCTGGCGCAAATAATCCAAACCCAAATCGTATAGTTCAATATCTGTGATGACGCTTGCTATACCACCATTTGTTTCCAAACCAACCGGCATCGATCCTGTACGATATGCCTGGCTATCCGCTAATTCTTCTTCGAGAATTGGTTCGCTGCAGAGGCGATCGATCTCGTAAAGGACACTATCTATAGCCAGTTCCACCTTTTCTGGCGACACGCCGGTGCTCACGTACCAGGGAGAGGGTCCCAGGCCGCCGTGTAGGCGGCTGTATGCGTAGTAAGCCAAGCCTTGTTTCTCACGGACGTTTTGACCCAAGCGTCCCATCATGCCAAAAACGCCCAGGATGGTATTAGCCAGGCTAGCTTCCAGGTAATCAGGAGCTGATCGAAGCGGTCCGGGCAACCCGAGTACAATATCGGACTGCGTCTTTTGGGGCATATTAACATGAACACGAAGTATCTGGGATGGCCGGGGAGCAGGTGGAGCATCAGGCATGGGCAGTTGGGACTTATTCCAGTCACCGAAAACCTCTTTTACCTTGGCCAACGCTTCCTTAGGATTGATCCCGCCTACCAGTGTAATGACCATGCCATTAGGACCATAATAACGATCGTGAAAGCTCACCAGGTCATCCCGTTTTAAGTCCCGGATAATGTTTTCATATCCGTCGACACTCCGGCCGTAAGGATGATTTTGATAGAGTAATTCACGAAAACCTAAAGCCGCCATCTGCCTTGTATCGTTGGCCCGGATCTGCAATCCGGTAAGTATTTCCCCGCGAACCGCCTCCACTTGATTATTGGGGAAGGTTGGTTGTCGCAAGGCGGCTGCCAACAGATCCAGAAGCAGATCAAGATCTTCAACCAGGCTGCTGCCAACGAAATCGGTGATATGCCGGCCACCTCCAATATAAAGAGCAGCCCCCACCGATTCCAATTCCTCGTAAATCGAATCAAAGTCCCAGCGTTCAGTGCCACGAAGGAGCATATCGGCGGTGAAGCTGGCCAACCCAGCCTGCTCCCGACTCTCAGCCAAAGCGCCAGCTCGGACAAGCCCTTCTAAAACAACGGACTCAGCCGCCGGATTTTGATACACTAATACCGTGATGTTGTTGTCGAGTTGATACCGGAAGATTGAATCCGAATCAGGATAATTCATATCGGTCATGGTTGATCCACACAGAGCACTTAACTTTCAACGTCTTTTGACGACAAATAAGGTGAAATCATCAAACTGATCCGCTTGCCCAGTGAAGTTCTCGACAGCAGAGACGATGGATTCTAATACTTCAGATGCACTTCCATCCGCGCAGACAGCGATAGCCTCTTGCAATCTACCTAAGCCGAACTCCTCTAAATCCGCATTCATGGCTTCGGTTACGCCGTCAGTGAAGCAGATCAATAAGTCGGCCGGTGAAAAGGTTACTTCACTTTCTTCCAGAGCGATCTGATCGAGAACGCCTAACACGATCCCGTCGGTGGACAACGATAGGAATTCACCCGAACCGGATCGGTATACCAATGGCGGGTTATGCCCGGCGTTAGAAAATATCAAGCGACCCGTTTCGATGTCAAGTATGCCGTAAAAAGCACTCAGAAAGAACCCAGTTTCACTCTCCGAAAGGATACGCTGGTTAGCCTCTTCCAAAACCATCAACGGACTTACACCACTTAAAGCCGCACTCCGTATAAGCGTGCGACTGATACCCATGAACAAGGCGGCCGGGACGCCTTTATCGGATACGTCGGCGATGACAAGCCCTAATAAGTCAGGTTGGCCGGGCAACTCAAAGAAGTCATACAAATCGCCGCCCACCTGTCGAGCTGCCTTGTAAATATCACAAAACTCCCAGCCAGGTATTATCGGGCAGGATTTCGGCAATAAGCTTAGCTGAATTTGCCGGCCGACCGCAAGTTCTTTTTCCAGCTTTTGTCTGTCGATCTCATCTTGTTGTAGTCGTGCTTTCTCAATGGCGATGGCAGCCTGATTGGCCATGAGTTGAAGGAACCGGATCTCCTCGTCGTCAAAGCGGCGCTGGACCCTAGAGTGGATGGCCAATACGCCTAAACTGTTTTCCTGGGCAACGAGGGGGACGAACGCCGCCGCTTTAAAACCTTCAGGAGAGAGCCAATCGACGGCCAGATCAGGAAAGTCATTATTCTCATCAAAAGATTTGATCACCACTGGCCGTCTGGATTCCATCACTTGTCCAGATCGGCTTCCCTGGTCCGCTGGGATACGTCGTTTGTTAGCCACCGGATCATGATACCAGCCCGTGGCCGCAGAGAAATCCAGTTGATTTAGATACTTGCCGGGCAACAGGAGTGCCACGGCGTCTACTCGAAGCAGGCTTCGTATCTGGCCGACTAAATAATCCATCAGATCATTTAGATCTGTCCGGCTTAACAACTGGTTAGAAAGATCCAACAAGGCTGCCTGTTCATGAGTCCTTCGTTCTTTCAACAGATCAAAAAGATACGCTCGCTCGAGGGTAATCCCTATTTGCGTTCCAGCATTTTGTAACAAGGCCAGCGCTCGTGGGCTAAAGTCGTCCCATGCTAGGGCTGCCACATTGAGAATTCCTGAAACGCGTGGACCAGAACGCAGTGGGGCAGAAGCGTGGACCAATAAACCTCGCCTTTCTCCCTCCAGGTCCGCTAACCTACTGCAATTGACTTCATTGTATGCCTCGGTCAATTTACCTCGGTTACAAAAGCCCTGACAGTCGCAACCACCCTTCCATGCATCAGGATTTTCCAGGTTCATCGCAGGGGGCAAGTTGTAATGGGCGGCCAAAACATATCCTTTACCCCACCAGGGATCGACGGCGATCTCCTCTTTTAAAAAGATCCAACCGGTATCCAGAGCCATCAATTCAACCAAGGTGGCTAAAGACTCGTTGAGGGTACTGTAGACGTCGACGGCTTGATTAAGTGTCTGTGTGATCTCGCCTAGAGTCTTTAGATCAGCGATCAGGTCGGCTTGCGATGTCATTTTCTGGGCAAAAAATAGGAATTTGCACTTTAGTTATTCTGGTGGCCATTCCACTTCGAAATCTGGTCCTGATTGAATTGTTAAATCTACCATTACTTCTCGGCCACCAAAACCATCCACTAGGTCATGGGCTCGGACCGAAACCTGTGAGAAACCTTCAGGAATGATGATCCCACTTTGGCTACGGGTAAAAGGTTGCTCGGTTTCGTGCGGATGCAATAGTAACCGGGTGAAAGGATCCGATTCGTTAGCCTTCAGCACGGTCCCATCTGGAGCCACAACATCCCACCCGTCGGCATAGTCCTCCCAACCAGTATCCGGGTGTCGCACCGTCACATGGAATGTCCAGGACCCATCAGCCCTTTGGACGGCTTTAACGAATTCGACGTCGGCGTTGGCCGTTCCCTCATGCATTGATTCCTCCTCATGGTCAATCGTTGGTGTGGAAACCGGCGTAACGGTCTTCATTTCGATGGCTGTTTCTTGGCTATCCGGTTCTGTCGTTGGTTTAGCAGTTGGAATCGCATCCGTCGACGTCGTCGGTTCAGTATCAGGAGTCGCTATTGGTAAATCACCGGCAAGACTCTGGCAAGCCACAAACAGGAAAATTAGGATGATAAGGATCAAGAATGTTAAGGATTGTTTCATGAAGTCTCTTTCGCCTGTGATAGCAGGCCTCTATCATTTCCTTCAGGCTTATAATGACCAACTACTCGATTCTCTTGCCGGAGATATCGTTCGCGTACCCTATCAATATCTTCAAGAGTAACGGTATTCAAAGCGTCAAGGGTATTCTCATACCAACGATAGTCGCCGGCCACACACTCGGCCAAACCCATCATTTGTGCCTGGCCAGTGACGCTCTCGCCAGCCATGACAAATTGGGCCTTGGCTCGTTTAAGTGCCTTGTCCAATTCAGGCTGGGTAATTGGCTCGTCGGCTAGTCGCGCAATCTCCTTTTCCAAGGTGGTCTCAATCTCCGACAACGAGCGGTTGGGCCGGGCCACAGCAGAAAAGCTATAGAGATATGGATCGATTGTTGGAGATATGTGACCTGAGACAGCAGCCGCCAAATCAGTTGCCACCAGGGCTTTATAAAGACGAGAACTTTTATTGGTGGTTCCGCTTCCAAAAAAACCCAAACTGCTACCCCCCGTAAAGGCCGCATTAAGCAAAATCAACGGATAGAAGTCTAGATGGGTAGCTTCGGGCACCTTGTAGGCATAATTCAAATAAGACGTGTCTCCTGGGCCATGAACGGTGACCCTGCGCTCGCCCCGTTGGATTGGCTCTGGTCGCACCTTCTCATCAACCACTCTTCCAGATGGTATTTTGCCAAATTCTTTTGTTATCTGGTCGAGCATCTCCCCCTTTGCAAAGTCACCGGCAACCACCACCACTGCATTTACAGGGGTATAATATCTACGATAATGCCCGAATAAATCATCGTGCGTCATCGTCATCAGATCAGCCTCATCACCAATTGTCTCATGGTGGTAGGGATGTACACGAAAAGCAGCGGCAACCAGCTCTTCTTGAAGTAAAAAAGAGGGCTGATTCTCGTACATATGTCGCTCTGAGATAATCACAGTCCGCTCAGATTCGACGTCTTCCTCAGACAACGAGGCACCGACCATCCGGTCCGCTTCCAATCGTAGCGCAAGTTCTATCCGATCGGCCGGCATGGTCTCGTAATAGGCGGTAAAGTCACTAGTGGTAAATGCATTCCAGCGACCCCCTTCTCGGGAGACGAGCCGGTCCAGCGAACCGGATGGAAACTTGGGAGAGCCCTTAAACATCATATGTTCAACCCAATGTGAAGCCCCGGTGATACCGGGTTTTTCATTGCGGCTACCTACCCTGTACCAGATCCAGAAGCTGACCACCGGCGCATGGTGCATCTCCCTTAGCACAACTGTTAGTCCATTGTTCAACTGCGTCTTTGCAACAATCTGCGACATTTATTACTCCGGCCGTGACTACCGGCATTTTTGGTCTATGGGATTTTGAGGTAGATGGGTGCCAGGCCCATTGCTAGCCGCTTTCTTCTACTAATTCCTCGTCGGGTTCTGGGACTACGATACCCTCACCATACCGTTCGGGTTGCTTATCCGAGGAAAGTAAAGCGCCGCCAACGGAAAGATATTGGTATCCAAGATCCACAAGCATATCATGATCGGGGATCATTCTCCGGCCGTCGATGATGAGATAGGGGGGTCTTGTTCCTTTGCGGATGGTGCTTGAAAGACCACGGAATTCTTCCCAATCTGTTGAGATGAAGAGGGCATCGGTACCCTGTATCGCCTCTAAAGCCGTTTCATGGTATGAGATGCGTTCAAATAGATGGTTGTGCTCTGGATCGAACCACTTAGCTGCTTCTTCTGTTGCCAAGGGATCATAGGCACGAATCGATGCAACACCTCGAGCCAAGAGCGATTCCACGACCTTCAAGGATGAGGAATCACGCATATCGTTGGTTCGCTTCTTAAAAGCAAGGCCTAACAAGGCAATTGACTTGTTATTGAAATTAAAACCGCCTTCATGAACGGCGCGATCGATGAGATAGGTTTTTTGGTATTCGTTGATGTTGTAGACGGCCTGTAAGAGATCCGTCGACCGGCCGCTCCGGTTGAGCTGGTAAATGAGAGATTGGATATCCTTGCCGAAGCAACTCCCCCCAGCCCCGTTGCTTACGTAAGAGCCCCAGGTACTGATGCGGGAATCAGAGGTAACCCCAAGCTTTAGATCCTCCATGAGCGTGTTCTCAAAAGTCTCGGCCAACCGACCGCCGACACCATTCCAGAATGAGATGTAGGTTAGCAACAAAGCATTGGCCATGTATTTGATAGCTTCGGCAGTTTCAGGCGTCGTTTCAATGTATCGAATGCGTACGTGATTGACAAACTGGGAATAAACCCGGCGCAAGAGCTCGAAATCCTCGGCCGTGTCGGCACCAACGATCACACGGTCTGGTTTGCGCGAGGCCTCGACGGCATTACCCTGGGGAAGGAACTCGGGATTGGATGCTACGCCGAAATTTTTCACGCCATGTTCGTCAAGTATTTGCTGTAATAGCCTGGCCGAGCCGATAGGAACCGTGCTTTTGTTGACTAATACAACTCGATGGTTGGTATCCCTCTTGGCCAATAATTGACCTAAATGATGGGCGGCGTTCATATAGTAATGAAGATCCGTTGAGCCGTCTCGCTTCGGCGGCGTCGGTAAACACATAAAAATGACATCGGTATCTTCAATCTCGGAGGTGACATCCGTGGTGAAATATAGGTATCGGTCTAGATTCTCGGCGATGACTTCGAACAGGCCAGGCTCGTTGACATGTCGCTCGATTTGCTCTCTATCGCCAGTCCGGTAAGCGGATATCCGTTCTTCGGAAATGTCATAGGCGTATACCTCATGCCCATATTCAGAACAGACGGCCGCATGAGTTAAACCGACAAAACCTGTTCCAACAACGATGATCTTCATTGAAAAACTCCTCGTAAATAATTTCGATTATTGAATTTGTATCATGCAATTCCAGTAAGAACCATAATCATATAGCCGTTTTACCTGGCTAGGCAAACGAATTAGATATCTCCCTGGCTGACTTCCTTCCTATTTCCACCGCATAATTAGTCCCACGATCCCACGGATAAACCTGGCTCATACTGGCAAAGAAGAGATTTGAGAGTGGTGTATGAATCGGGGGGATGTTGACTGAATGATTCACTTCTGGCACAGGTTGGGCATATCGGGTACGAAAAAGCCAACTCTTTCGCACCCAATCTGGCTGGAATTCCTGATTGAATCTGGGTAAAACGCCGATAAAAATGTCTTCTAACTCCTGCTGGCTCATATTTAAGTAAACGTGGTCAGGAACTACATAATCACCACAATAAATCACATGATCGCCACCATAATATCGTTTATCGATATAATTCGTATGCTCAACCAGGGCTAGAAATGGGATGTCGTTCACTGCTTTGTCAGGCGAGTCGGCCGGTAAATTGAGCCAGTAAGTTGCATTTAACAGTTGATGCTTTAGAGCAAGGACCAAAATCACGGCGCCCATACTTTTTAGATTTACTAATTGGTTGAGATAAGCGTCGGGGAGTGCTGGAGCCATCTTTCCAAACAAGCTGGGTGATGTCGTCACCAGGCAACTATCATAATCGGTCCTGTCTCCATCCTTTACACCTAATGAAATCTGGCCGTTTTCCAAAGAGTCAATGGAATGGATGGGACAATTGAGCAGGATTCGCCCACCACGTTCCTTAACTGCCACAGTGAGGGTGTCGACGAAATATTGAAATCCTCCCTGGAAATAGCCCAATCGGGGGCTGCGAACCTTTAGGCGAGCCCACATCCAAGCCATGTTAGCGTCTTTGTAGTAAGGACCAAACTTGCCGATTAGCAATGGCCGCCAAATCATCTCGTAAATTTTGTCCCCATACCAACGACGTAACCAATTATCGGCCGTTTCTCGTTCCAAGCTACGCCATGGTTTGGAAAAACGCAAATAAGCACTAACCATACCAAAGCGGGCTACGTCGATCAGGTTGAATCCAGGAAATGATATCCAGGCTTTCGGCGAATCAAAAGGCACGATTTGATCCTGGTAAAATAAAGAGGTGATAGGTCGAGGCCAAAAAAGCTTATCAGCCATCCCCAACTCCTGAACCAGACCGATGATTTCCTGGTCAGAACGGAACAGGTGATGGTAATAACGCTCAAGTGGCCAATCCCAAATCTCGTCCTGAAAGCCGGCTGCCAATCCGCCAGTATAGCTGCTGGCCTCGAAAACGGTGACCTGATGACCGGCATTTAACAGATCATAGGCAGCCGACAATCCGGCGACTCCCGCACCAACGACTGCAACCCTCATGAAACTGCTTCCCCTTGCCTCATCTCCGTCGCCCGGCCGAAGTCCGACCAACCCATCCCTTCCCGGATCATGTAGTAAATTCCCAGCAGCGTGATAGGTAACCACAAAGCAGCATGTAACACGAGCGTATAAGCTGTGGCAACGGCACCTCTAACCCCATAAAGTTGCAGCACGGCGATGCCTGGCGCGTCGAATGTGCCCACATAACCAGGAGCCGATGGTAACGTCGTAGCCAGATTAACAACACCGTTCATGAGCATCAAAGCGAAGAAACCAACTTCAAAGGGGAAAGCTTGCATGACAAACCAGTATTTAACCGTTTCGAGTAACCAAATGACCACCGATGTGGCAAAGATCATCAACACGTCGCGGAAGCTACGCAGCGACTCTAAACCCTCTAAGAATTGATGAGCCATATTCAATAATGGCTGGCGCAGGCGATAAGGTAAGAAGGCATTAACGACGATTTCAGTGAATCGTAGGGCGCGTTCCGGCATGGCGGCTAAGGCAAAGAAAAGAAGCAAGGCACCGAAGAAGACGATACTAGCCAAAATCACAATCCGGCGAAGATTATCACTGGGTAACGGAGCCAGTGGCAAGGCCGCAAAGACAAACATAAGCATCACCAACCCATCAAAGACACGTTCTACGATTACGGTTGCCAGGCTAGCGCTCATGGCGACGCCTTCACGACGGCGTAAAACATAGGAGCGTAAGACCTCGCCAGCCCGAAAAGGATAGACGTTATTGCCCATATAACCGATAACCACCACCGGGAATAGACGACCTAAGGAGATCACCTTCAGTGGTCGTAACATATAGTGCCAACGCCAGGTGCGGGCCCAAACAGCCAGGAAATAAACGCCGACACTGGGTACCAACCACCAGTAATTCCCGAGCTGCAGCGCCTTCCAGACAGCATCAAGGTGCAGTCCGCGCAATGCCAACCATAGAAAGAAAGCACTAATGATTATTCCAATTGCCAATTGCCAACGTTTCACAGAATGATCCGGAGGATAAGTCCTGTTACAATTTCACACACTCGAATATACACACAGCCGAACTTAGCCGCGTACCGTCAATCATATACCACTAAGAACTTCCACAGGACAAACAGGTTTAATCGCTGAGGAGTTTGCAATTGTATCATGGTAACCACCGGTGACACTAGGCCAAGACATGGGGGAAGACATGGGGAAGCGCGAAAGATCTGTTTCACAATGGCTCAAGGCGTATGAGGCACCAACATGTAGTCGAAGACGAACTGTTTTTAGTTATCAAAGGCCGGCAAACCCAAAAATTTCGTGACCAAGATGTTATTCTAAAGGAAGGCGAATTCCTCATTGTGCCTCGAGGCGGGGAACACAAACCGGTGGCTGATGAAGAGGCTCATGTTCTGCTGTTTGAGCCGGAGTCGACGCTGAATACAGGCAACATTAGAGAGGAGCGCACCGTCGAAGATATCGAGAGGAATAACTACAGCAGATTCTTATTGATCAGGGTGGGGGCGGGAATTGAGCGCTACCGTTAATACTCCCGTTTTCAATATGGGGAATCCCGCTATCGACAATTGTGTTTCCGAAAACATCGGTCACCCGGAAAGTATATGGCCCCGGGCCCATGCCACTCGCCTCGACGAAGTAATTGTATTCAGTTCGGGGCACTTCTCGAAAGATACCAGATCCCGTCAGGTACTCAATACGAGCTATTGGATTTCGATGATTTCGAATCTGCACGGCCGTCCACCATTGATTGCTGCCGTCCTTGAAATGATAAACGATCGGGCCATCCAAAGGAGGGCTGACTTGTTGCCAGCTTATGGGCACCCTTCCAAGCCGAGGTTCGGCGATCAGAGCAAATGCTTCTTGGCTCAAGTCGACGTCACCCTCTGGACATTCAGGACAACGATCGACGATCCGAACCAACACCGTCCCGTCTGGCCCTTGAACAGATATATAGGCACCGCATAAGGCCGCATTATCGTAGTCGGCATGGTTCATGGCCGCCACCATCAGGTTATCGGGAGATGGGGGAAAAAGGCAGTTCCCTGCTCCTGTTGCGTTATAGTAGGTACCCTCCCCGGTGTGAACAGGACCAAAAGAGACTATCCCATCTGTGAATCGGGTTATGATAGGCAGGAACGCTACGGGTTCTAGGGCGATGGTAGCTTGTATACCTGGTTGGTGAACCTGCGCATTTGCCAAACGCAGATCACCGACCGATTTCATATCCGAACCTGCGGATAAGCTCCTAGAAAGTAAACCAAGCAATGTGACAGAAAAGAACAAAATGAGCCAGTATCGGGCTTTCTGGATATTTTTATCATTAGATCGGAAAAACATGCCTCTACTTTACAGATTAGACCAATACTGGTCAAAGAGCAAAACGGATGGGGCCATATGGGTCACTTTTTCATATACTCCACTTCACCAGGGTAATCCGTCCCGTGGCGGTCAGTTATGCGATAGAGAGAAACAGGGTAAAATCAAAGACTCGATCCAATACTTGGAATTAGCCGCGTGGATTTTCGTCCCCAGCACAGGAGGAACTTCGATGGGCCAACAACAACCGGACGAATTTGAGGATACCTGGGCTGATCTGGTGCCAGAACAACCTGATAGTCGCGAGCGCTGGCCCCTTTGGCTTGCTATTGGCGCTGTTGTAATCGTGATGGTTTGTCTTTGCCTCGCCGGTGGATATTTCGTGACCCAAGAATTTTTTCCCGGGTTGGTCCAGAGGCCGGATCCAATCATTCCCCCATTACCAGGGACCGAACCGACAGCGGCCGAAACGGTTGTTTCAGGCGAACAAGCAAACCCAACTGCGGCTGTCGCGCCGCCACCGACAATCATCATCTCGCCAAGGCCCTCCCAGGATCTGGCGCCCACCGCCACGCTCTTTGTCGAACCCACGGAACTGGCAAACACTGCTAAAGATGTGGTAGCCGTTCGCCTTGCCGCCCCACCTCTAATCGACGGGTTATTGGACGAATGGGGTGAAGTGCCTGTCTTCGAATCAGCTCATCTGGTCTACCAGTTTTCAGGATGGGATGGAACCGATGATCTGACGGCCTTGTGGCGATTGGCCTGGGATGTTAGCAATCTTTACATCAGCGTTGAGGTTGCCGACAATGTACACGTCCAGACACAAACTGGCAATCAAATCTTTCGGGGTGATAGCATTGACGTGCAATTTGACACGAACAGAGAAGGGGATTGGGGTCCTGGCTTAAGCCCGGATGACTTTCAAATCACCTTCTCGCCAGGCGATTTCGCGTCCTTGCCGCCATCTGCTTTCCGATTTCAAGGTACCGCCAGCGGCCAAATCTTGGATGCACCGGGAGGACATCACGTGAATTTACAGGCCCAGCAAACGGCAACAGGGTACAGGATTGAAGCTGCCGTCCCCTGGGGTGATCTGAACTTAACCCCGGCTGAGGGTCTGGTCATAGGCCTGGCTCTAAACGCAAATGACAACGACAGCCCAAGCACAGCCGTTCAAGAGGTCATGAAGTCACACATCGCCACACGCACGCTGACTGACCCGAGCGGTTGGGGCACACTCACCCTGCAATAAATCCTGGATTAACCCGCAAAAGGTGACCCGGATCTAATCTAGCTCACACGGAGAGGGAGATTAGCTTTCTTTGGCTGACGTATTCGGTCTGAGATCCTCGTCACAGGTGGACATTCCCAGGCTTCGGCCGGTGTTTCTCGTCGTAGATCCTTCAGTTTCGGCAAAATACCACAGGCAAAACACTGGTCACGGCAGTCGATACGAGTCTCACCCTGTTGGCTCATCAGATAATCCTGGATTAAGAAACGGCGAGTAACGGCAACGTCGATGTGTTCCCAGGGAAATATCTCACCTATCTTACGCGGGCGGTGAGAATAGAAGGACATCTCAAGCCCCTCGGCCGCACAGGCTTCCTGCCATTGACCCAGATCGAAATGTTCATACCACGCGTCGAACTTAGCCCCGCTTCGCCAGGCCCGCTCGACGACCCTGGCTACCCGCCTATCTCCACGAGATAAGAAACCCTCATAATTCGATTCATCAGGGTCATTCCAACGCAATCTCAGGCCTTGACCACGCAACTCTCGTTTGAGTAAATCAAGCTTAGCGTGGATATTATCTATTTGGTCCATGGGCTCCCACTGAAAGGGAGTATGTGGCTTGGGAATGAAGGTGCTGACGCCAACGTTGACACCGGCTTTTTTGCCATGATACTCTCGGCCGATAGCCAGCACAGCTTTTGAGAGATCGGCGATGGCCTGGACATCTTCCAATTCTTCCTGGGGATGGCCGATCATGAAGTAAAGTTTTATGGTGCGCCAGTTGCGTCGATATATCTCGCGCACGGTCTCCAGTAGCTCCTCGTGGCTTACATATTTGTTGATGATATTACGCATCTTCTCCGTCGCTGCTTCCGGCGCCAAAGTAAAGCCGCTGCGTTTGTTATCACCCAGGTTATCCATTAGTTGAATGGAGACGGTTTCGGTGCGCAATGAAGGCAAAGAGATTTTTGGGCCCCTTTCGCCAAAGCGCTGGCCGATCTTTTCGGTCAATTCTATGACGTGAGTGTAGTCGCTGGAGGATAAAGACAATAGGCCAATTTCTTCATAACCTGTCTTTTCAAGGATTTCCTCTATAGCCTCCAAGATCTCATCTACAGGTCGTTCACGGACTGGTCGGGTCACCATGCCGGCATGACAAAAGCGACAACCTCTTGTGCAACCACGCATTATCTCGATGGGTGCCCGGTTGTGAACTGTCTCGATAAATGGCACGATGAAGTCAGTAACCGGGGGAGGCAATACAGGCACGATCGTCTTCAGTACTTTTTGCGGCGCCTCCGGCACGATTGGATTGATCTGTATTATCGTTCCATCCTCACGGTAATCGACATCGTAGAATCGGGGCACGTAACAGCCCTCTATCTGGGCCAGATAGCGCAATTGTGTTTCGCGATCGAGGTGGCCGGCCGCGCGCATCGTGCCGATAATCTTGAGGATGACCTCTTCCCCTTCCCCGATGACAAAGAGATCGATGAACGGCGCCATCGGCTCCGGGTTATAACAAGCATGTCCACCGGCAATTACCAGCGGATAGCTGGCATCCCGTAATTCCGAATGGATAGGCATGCCTGATAGATCCAGTAAGTTTAGGGCATTGGTGTAAAGCTGCTCATAGGGCAAGGTTAGAGCCAGCATATCGAATTCGCTAATAGTTCGCTTGCTTTCTAACGAGAACAAGGGCAGATTTGTATCGCGCATAATCTCTTCCATATCCACCCACGGGCTGTAAACGCGTTCTGCCAACAGATTGCGGTGCTTATTGATAATATCGTATAAGATCATCAAGCCGAGGTTAGACATTCCCAGCTCGTATATATCAGGGAACCCTAAAGCGACTTTAAAATCAATCTCATCCCAATCTTTAACAACCTGGTTATATTCACCACCCGTATACCGGCCAGGTTTTTCCACTCTTGGCAAAATTCGCTCTAGCACAGACTCAAGGTTACCTGTTGTATCTGAAAAGCCCATATCATATTTCCGCAGATCCAAAGCCCTCACAAGTTGTAAAGTGAAACTCCAGGAATAAAAAGTAAGGTAAGCTTTTCTATTATATATATCTGAATTTTCTATTATAACCAGTTGCTTACGTGCTTACATCTCGGATTGCTGCCTGGAATTAGTCAAATGACATAAAAAATACATAATACTTCTTATTGAAACATAAGGACAAAACGGTTACCCTACAACTTAGTTATGGATCCACTGGCACAATTTTTCGCTGATAATATCATCGTCATCTACTTCGCCTATGGTCTGGCCTTCTTCATCATGGGTTTGATGATCTGGATAGAATCTAACCGTACGTCGGAGTTTCGCATTTCTCGAGCTTTTGGGTTGCTGGCCGGCTTTGGCATCATACACGGACTCCACGAATGGTTCGAGATGTTCCAGTTACTCAGTGCTTCGGGTGCCACTTCTATCCCTGACTGGCTATTACTTGACGAAGTGCGTATCGCCCACCTGGTCGTGTCTTTTTTGCTTCTGACCATATTTGGCGTGCGATTACTCTTCTCTACCCACAGAAAAGATGGCAGCGAGCAAAGATTAGCTTATATCGCGGCCGGTGTTTTGCTGGCGATCTGGATTATAAGTTCGCTGGTCACAAATTGGATATTTGATCCCGAGCCAGATGAGTTCGTGACCGCCGTGGATGTGTTAAGCCGTTATATCTTGGGCATCCCGGGTGCCCTGCTCGCTGCCTGGGCAATTGTTTTAGAACAACGATCGTTTCACAAACGAAGTAACGAGGGCTTCGGCCGATCTTTACAATGGGCGGCTTGGGCTTTGATCCTATACGGTGTTTTCGGGCAAGCATTTCCCCCGAAGAGTTTTCTATTCCCTTCTAATGTGGTTAATAGCCAACTATTTTTTGAAACATTCGGTATCCCCATACAATTCTTCCGGGCAGTGGAAGCTGCGCTGATGGCTATCTTCTTCATTCAGGCTTTGAGAGCTTTTGAATTGGCTCGCCAAGAACGATTGGCACACGCTCAGGAAGCCAGAATCGCTGCCCAACAAGAGTCTTTGGAAACTCAAAGGAGAGCTCAGAAAGAGACCGATCAACTAAACCAGGAGCTACGTGAGCGTGAAGAACTTTTAGGCGAGTTACTGCGCCAGGTGGTCACGGCCCAAGAAAGCGAGCGCCAGCGTATCGCCCGCGAATTGCACGACGGTGCGGGTCAAATCCTTACCGGCCTGGGCTTGGGGCTGGCGGCCGCCACAGAAAGCGTTAAAACCGACCCGGCTATTGCTTCCTCCCAATTGGTCGAGCTCAAGCAGCTGAACGCACAAGCGCTTAATGAGTTACACAACCTCATAGGCGATTTGCGACCGGCCGTATTGGATGACCTGGGTTTAATCCCCGCGTTAAAGGCGCAGGTTCAACAATTTGAGTCCCGGACAGGCGTTAAGAGTGAATTTGTGGTCGAAGGGCTCCGTCGTCGACTGCAACCTGAGCTGGAAACAATTCTCTTCCGTATCGGCCAGGAAGCTCTCACGAACGTAGCTAAACATGCCCAAGCCCAATCAGCTCATATGCACCTGGTATTTAATCAGAATTGCCTGAAGCTAATCGTGAAAGATGACGGGCGTGGATTCGACCCAGAAAAGGTGTTAAAGACGAACCATCATGAGCGATCAGCCTGGGGCCTATTGGGAATTCAAGAGAGAGCTGCCTTGGTCAATGGCGTCTGTTTTATCATCTCTAAACCTAATTCAGGTACGACCATTCACGTCACTGTCCCTTTGGTAAACAAAAAAACCGACGATGTCAAAGATTAGCCTGATACTTGCCGACGACCATGCGGTTGTTCGTTCCGGCTTACGTATGTTGTTAGAAGCACAGCCGGATATGCAAATCGTTGCCGAAGTGGAGTCTGGCACTGAAGCCGTCGAAAAAGTTGAATCTCTCCGTCCCAATGTCATATTGATGGATATTCAAATGCCTGGGGTGAGTGGCATCGAGGCTACGAGAGAAATCCGCCGGATCGCACCCGATACGGCCGTGCTGGCTTTAACGATGCACGAAGATGACCAATATTTCTTCGAAATGCTCAATGCTGGGGCATCCGGTTATGTGCCGAAACGGGCAGCACCAGACGAGCTGTTGACGGCCATCCGAACCGTTGCTCGGGGCGAGGTCTTTTTGTACCCTTCGCTGGCAACCCGCTTAGTACAAGATTATCTGAAACGGGATGAGGAGGATGAGCAGAACCAGGTGTATGACGAATTGACGCCCCGGGAACGAGAAGTATTGATCCTGATTGCCGAAGGTTTATCGAATGCCGAGATAGGGGAGAAGCTTGTCATCAGCGTCAAGACTGTTGACCGCCACCGGGAAAACATCATGCGCAAACTCAATATGCACAGCCGGATCGACCTGGTCAAGTATGCCATCAAGAGGGGTTTGATCGACCTTGACGAATGATCAGAGAACCTTATCCTGCACTAAAGGCAAGCACGCCCCGGTCGCTGATGATCGGCCGGGGCGCCTTAGTAAGAGATGGAGGCTATAGCGCCTTACTAATCACCAGAGATTGCAGGTGCAACCGCCAAACCCTTGGCCTGAATGTAGATGGGACAATCTGTGCAGCTTTCAGGTAGCATTCCATCCATGCGAAGACGTACAAGAAAACAGGGAAGTCCTGGCTGTTGGCGAGCAGCACATTCAGCCTGCATAGCCTGATCACAATTTCTCAATATCCAGCAAGGAATTGTAACTACAGGCAGCTTGATGCTGGGGGCGGTTTCGGCTTCAACGGCCAGTTCACCTTTTTCTTGAAGCAGCAACTCATCTTCCGCCCGCCATCTATCGACGAGACGGTTCATCAAGTAGGCAATAGTGAAGGTTATAACCAATGGTGCGATGCATCGGAGAGCAAACAGAGCAACTAAGACCGCGGTTGCTTCTAGCTCATTCATTGGCATGTCCTCTTATTGATGCTCCGGGTTCTGCCATTCTGAGATGACTTTTCGTTGGACAGAACTTCAAAATTAATATTATCCCTCTGATTTCACGGAAACCGGGATTGGCTTGGCCTCGGCAATATCTATTTCGGCCTCTACCGTGTGATCGACCACCCGCAAATATCGTACGCCGAGAGTAAAGGCCAGCAGACCATAGGCGATGACACCGATTCCGGCCATAAACTCAACTAACGAGGGTACGTAATGTGTGTAAAGAGGAGTAATCTCCTGTGGTAAGACACCCGATACCACAAGCTGGCCGACGAGGTTAACGTCCCAACGATAGGCCACCAACCCACCCACCACTAACAACAATGCCAGTATATGTAACCTGGGTTGGCTGCGTAACCGGGCACTGAGCAAAATAACCATGGGAATGATGATGCCCAACAAGATTTCCCCGGCCCAGAAGTTGAAGGCCAATGGACCAGTGAGCAGTAAATTCAATCCCTCGCTTCGAGCTGGCTCATATGTATAGCTCATAGCTAGGATATCCCAAAAACGAAAGTAAAGATAGGCCACCAGTGCCCAACCGATGAATCTGGATATGTGATCCAGCAGCTCCTCGTTGATCCTGGCTCGGGGCGTGAATCGGGCGGCTACCTTCGAGGCAAGGACCGTCAGAGCCGGCCCGGCCACCATGGCCGAAACGATGAAGAGGACGGCTAAGCCAGGACGGTACCAGATCGGCCGGGCTTTGAGCACACCATAGGTTGCACCCAGAGAGGATTGGTGCAACATCGAGAGTCCCAGGCCAAGCACTGCCAGAATAGGAGCCAGGTAGTGAACTTTACTCATGTGTCCAGCCAGTCTAGGCCAACGGCGTTGCATGATGTCTGAATGGCCGAATATGGGTATCACCTCAAGTAGTAAAACCGTGAAGTATAGGCAAACACACATCGTCACTTCCCACAGGGGGGAATGGATGTTCCAGTAGGTGATGGCGTGCCAAAAGCGGTCGGGCCGGCCGATATCCATCAATAACATCAACATGGCGATGCTATAGCCAATGATGCCGACGAATACGGCCGTACGGGCGACGGGTTGGAACTGTTTGAGACCTAACAAGTAGACTGCAGCCGACAGCAAAAAAGCGCCAGCGCTTAAGGCGATGGCCGATAGGTCGATGGTGATCCACAAACCCCAAGGAACCAGGTCCGATAAGTTCGTAACCACCAATCCCCGAGTAAATACCAGAAAGGCGCCAACCACGCCGGCGGCCATAAGTAACAACAAGACAGCTACCCAAGCCGGGAAGAACAAGTTCCGGTATCGGTTTCCTGACCAAATCATGAGGCTACCTCCTCTTCAGGTTTCTGTTCATTTTCTTCGTGCATGGGCAAGTAGTAGACTCGCGGTTCAGTTCCCAAGTTTTCTTTCAGACGGAAAGAACCGTGGTCGTTTAAGATTTTACTTACCGGTGACTCGGGATCGTTCAAATCGCCGAAGAGGCGGGCTCCCATGGGACAGGCGACGACGCAGGCTGGCGTGGCTGCCTGGTCCACACCGGGAGTTAGCCCCATTTCCAATCCCCTATCGATCCGCTGGTAACAAAAGGAGCATTTTTCGACCACTCCACGGGGGCGACGAGGTACTTGTGGTTGGCCCCAGGTCGGTATGGCTGGATTTTCTCCGTCAAAAGTTTCCCAATTAAAGGAACGGGACCCATAAGGGCAGGCTACTTCACAATAACGGCAACCGATACAACGATCGTAATCCATCATCACGATGCCATCGGCTCGTTGATAGGTCGCCCCCACCGGGCAGATGTGGGTACAGGGGGCATCGCTACAGTGCATGCAAGGCACAGGTAGATAAGTCTGTTTTCCTCCCACGACACCCGTTTCCACCAATCGATTCCATTCGATATTAGGCGGAACATCATTCGATGCTTTGCAGGCCAGTGTACATTGACCACAGCCCACGCACTTCGACTGATCGATCACCATGGCCCAACTATGCGGGCTTTCCTCTTCTGATTCTGGGTTGGCAGCCGCTCGTTTTTTGACCGTGGCAGCCACTGTTGGCCCAGCGACAGCTACAGCGGCACCGGCCAATCCTAATTTCAAGAATTCGCGTCTTCCAAGTGATTTTTCTTCCATTTCGTTATCCTCAATCCTTGGACATGAAGCGACGGTGCCAACTCTCGGCAAATGGGGTAACGGCCATGCCAAAACCCATGCCCACAGCGGCGACTAACAGATAATTGAAAGGTTTCGCTGGCTGTGGCGCTGGCTCTCCAATGACCGGCGTGCTGTTCACGCTAATCGTTTCACATGCTTCTGTGTCCTCTGAGGCATAGGTGGACCACATCAATCCTGACATGGGATCTGTTTGCACATTAGAAGAAGGAAAGTGCATTTCCATGCCGTGGCATTGGGTGCAGGTGTCCAGATCGACTCCGAAGGTGTGCAGTCGTTGGCCGTGTCCTTCGCCAAGCGGCGAATTAGAAACGCGGAGATGGCAGTCGGTGCATTGCAGCCCTGCTTGGGCGTGACCGGTATCACCATAGAAGTGACCTTCTTCAGTATGGCAGGTCCCGCATAGGTCTTTCATATTCCCAACCTTCAGGCTGGTGGTATGAGGGTTATGGCAGCGCACACAAGTCAGTTCCCCTTCTCCATGAGCGCTGGTCTGCCATTCCGCGTGAGTATCGATATGGCAGGTACCACACAAACGTGAAGAAGGATCGGTAGGCATTGGCGTTTCAGGATGCGGCCCGGTTTGGCCCGAGTGACAGGTGGCGCAGGCGATCCCATCTCCCTCCCATGTGCCTGTCTCTGGATCATATTCAGTTGTGTGGCATCGCATGCACTCTGGGGGACTTCCTTGTTCCTGCCAGGCCTCTTGAAAGATCGGATCGGCTGCTGCTTGGCCATGGGCACTCTCTTGCCAATGGCCAACCACGCTTTCGTGGCATTCGTTGCAGTCAGTCCGTACTGGACCTTCTTGACGCGGTCCACCTGCCTCGCCAACGGCGACAGCCATAAGGCCTGCAACCAGAGCACAAACGAGGCCTACAGTGAATCTCATTAAAAGACGTCTCAGCATTGTTGGAGCCTCCTTGTCCATCCCTAACCCGACTAAAGCGGGAGCGATTCAACTAAATTAGAATGTTGCATCGAGGATGTGATTGTGGAAATCATTCATTTACGTCGAGTTCATTCTGTAGAAATCCACGGCTAACAGCTCTTTCCTGAGACAAGCTTTGCTAATAGTCTAACAACCAGCTTGCCGAAGGTAAATCAGGAGGTCGACCAATCTTTTATGTGGGTGATTTATCCCATGGAATCGTCTTTGAACAGCAAAATAACGGCTTTCAGACCCGGCAATAATGGGTAATTTACCCCATCTGAGATGCCTACATATCCTAATAGACAGGGCCTGGCCGGTCATGATACAGTTTTGACAGATTAATTAGTGAAGAGTTCACCTGTAGATTTTCCAGACTTCCAGCCTTTTTCGAACTTTTCACCGATACGAGACGAGCGGTGATAAATAAGAGAAAAAGGAGGCAACAATGAGTTCAATCGAAGCTACTGCCATCATGGTCGCCCTGTTTGTATTGCGTCTAGGATTTCCCCTAGCCCTTACCCTACTATTTGGCCTAATGATGAATCGGCTGATGAACCGAGCTTATTTGGAATAAGGGATAACGCTCCACCGGGTTCCTTCCGCACCTACTACCCACATGGGATCCGGCACCATACGTTATCCTAAAGTAGAGCCGGTCGGATTAACTTTCGACCGGCTCTTCTTTATTATTGAAGAAATATCAAGATCATCGGTGAATACTCCACCGATTCATCGACATACCTCCTCGATAAGTTCCCCTAATAACCAATCATAAAAAAAGCTAATGACAAATGTCATAGGATATTCACGATAATCTTCCCTAATATGGATTCTAGCTTTCCAATATTATACCGTCGGAAGATTAGGCGAAGATCGCAGATACATGCTTGGCAGGCGTCCTTTTGAAAATTTATGACTAGGGACACGCCTTTGCTTTACCTTCTGCAAAGCATTCGGGCAAAGCGTAGGAGATGAATCGATGCTGGCTCAACGTTCTTGGAGATTGTTTTTATTATTTGTAACCGCGGCTCTTTTGGCTGGTTGCACAGCCTCCCAAGGACCAGAAGGACCGGTTGGTCCTGCGGGACCGGCCGGACCAACCGGACCTCAGGGACCGGCCGGCGATCCGGCTATGGCCAGCCAAACCTACATTGGCTCCGATCAATGCGGAAGCTGTCACGAAGCACTATATGAAACATTCCTCCACTCCGGCCACCCCCACGATCTGATATCTATTGAGAATGGACAGCCCCCAACATATCCCTACGACGACCTTACCGGCGGAGTTCAAGATCCTCCGGAAGGTTTGACTTGGAATGATATCAGTTATGTGATCGGGGGTTTTGGCTGGAAAGCGTTGTTTGTCGACCAGGATGGCTTTGTCATCACCGGCGAGGGAAATGAGGCAACTCAATACAATTTCGCCAACGAGGAATTAGACACAGATGCTGGATGGATCCCTTACCACACCGGTGAAGAACTGCCCTTCGACTGCGGCCGGTGCCATACGACTGGCTATAATCCTGATGGTCACCAGGATGGGTTAGAAGGCATCATCGGCACATGGGCCTTTGCCGGCGTTCACTGCGAGGAATGTCACGGACCCGGCAGCCGGCACGCTGAAGACCCTTACGGCGTCCAAATGGTGGTGGATCGGGGTTCCCAACTATGCGGCCGGTGTCATACCCGGGATAATCCGGCCCACATTGAAGCTATTAATGGATTTATCGATCAAAACGAGCAATTTGACGAATTATTCAACTCGAAGCATTTTGCTCTTTCCTGCGTGACCTGCCACGATCCCCATGCCAGCGCTGTGTTTGAAGAGCCCGAGATAAATCCCGAGCGAGGGCGACGACAAGTTTGCGAGGCATGTCATTGGCAACAGGAATTCCAGAACAATCAAAAACATTTGGGAGTCGATTGTATCGATTGCCATATGCCGCCAATGGGCAAATCGGCCGTGGCTGACCTAAATCTGTTCACTGGGGATATCAGCTCCCACCTCTATTCCATCAACCCCGATCCGGAAGCAGAACAATTTAACGAAGATGGAACATTTTCCGAGCCCTTCATAACCTTAGAATATGCCTGCATGCATTGCCACAATGGCGGGCAGGCAACTGTCAAAGACCTTGATACACTGAGCGAAATGGCTTCGGGTTATCACACACGCCCCACACCCACGCCGGAACCAACACCCACAGCGGAAACGGTCTCAACACCCACACCCGAATCATCCTGACCAATCAAACACGTTTAAGGACCGCCTTATGAGAAAGATAGGATCTGCCATTAAAAATTTTTTCTTCCCGCCACAGGACAGCGCCCGTTGGCTTCGGATACTTCCTTTTGCCTTCTTGGGCGCGCTCACTTTGCTCGCGCTAACAGGCACCGTTTACGGCTGGAATTATACGAATTCACCAGAATTCTGTGGCTCCGCCTGCCACACGATGCCACCCGAATATAACGCCTATCTGCGCTCACCGCATGCCCGGGTTCGATGTGTTGAATGTCACATCGGCCGAGACGTGGTAACCACCCAATTCACCCGAAAGGCTGGGGATTTACGCCACGTCATTCTAACCGTCACCCAAGATTATGAATTCCCAATTTACACCCGGGCCATGCGGCCGGCAAGAGAATCCTGTGAGACCTGCCACTTTCCCGAGAAGTTCTCCGACGATAGCTTACGCGAAGTTCGCACCTTCCAAACCGATCAGGACAACTCGTTGGAAAGCACATATTTAATCATGAAGACCGGGGGCGGTAGCAAGCGCGAGGGGCTCGGCCGGGGCATTCATTGGCACATCGAAAACGAAGTGCGTTACCTGGCCACCGATGACTTAGAACAGGATATCCCTTACGTTCGGGCTATCGACGATGACGGCAACATCACCGAATATTACGATATTGCCTCAGGAATCACCCCGGATGATGTTGCCGGCAGCACGCTCGAAACGATGGATTGCATTACCTGTCACAATCGCGTCACCCATACGATCCCCGATCCGGACGAAGCGGTGGATCAAGCTATCTTCAAAGGCTTAATTCCCAGAGATCTGCCCTCGGTCAAGGAACAATCCGTCCATCTCTTGACCCAAAGTTATACCAGCCCGGAGGAAGCAAGACAGGCTTTTTCAAAGCTGGACGATTTCTACGCTGAGGAGCATCCCACGATCTATGACCAGCGACAGGATGACATCCAACAGACAATTCAGACACTTGAAGATATTTATAATCAAATCGTATTTCCAGAACAAAAGATAGACTGGGAAACGCATCCCGATAACTTGGGACATGTGGATGATCCTGGCTGTTTTCGCTGTCACGATGGGAAACATTTGAGCGGCACGGGCGAAGCCATTCGCCTGGAGTGTAACCTGTGTCATTCTGTTCCGGTCAGGGCTGACGACAGCACGCTGGTGACGGAGATCGAGCTGGTTCGTGGTCCTGAGCCACCCTCCCATACCCATACCAGTTGGATCACTCTTCATGGCAAGGCGATTGATACCTCCTGTGCCGCCTGTCACCCTCCAGCCGATGCCTCAGTCGACTACACAAAGTTGGAGGGCAAACCGCCGGCCGATGATTCTTATTGTGGGAATGCAGCGTGCCATGGCGCAGATTGGGAATATACCGGCTTCGACTCGCCAGAATTGGCTCCCTACTTAGAGAGGCAGCTCTATATCCTGCAGAATACCAGCCCCTACTTGTTGGAGGGAGTGCCCCGCAATTTCGAATCGACTTTCAGGGCTATGTTCGAAGGGCGCTGTGTCTTTTGTCACAATAGCGGACCTGATGCAAAGGGCGATCTAGATCTGAGTTCCTACGAAGGTTTACTGAAAGGTGGAAATAACGGTCCAGGTCTTGTTCCGGGCGATCCTGAGGCCAGCTTGATCATTCAGCGCCAATCTGGTCCTGGCGAACATTTTAGCCAGGTATTGGACGATGAATTAGAAGCCTTGAAGCAATGGATTGCTGCTGGCGCAACCGAGAATTAGCCAAGAAACCTAATATTGTGCAGAATCGCCAAATAAGGTAGCCAACACTATAATATACATACCTGTAAACCCAAATCTTAGTTGGAGGATTTTTATGTCTAGTACTCCGCTTAGCAGGCGTAAATTTATGGGCATCGCCACTGGGGCCATCGGCGGTTTTATCACCGTTGCCATAGCCTTTCCAGCGATCGCTTATATCCTGGCCCCGGCTTTGAAACGTGATGAAGCCGAGGAGTGGATCCGGCTTGGATCAGCATCGAAGGTCGAGCTCGGAACCCCAACCTTATTTAAGGCCACGATCGAGCGCCAGACTGGTTGGATCGTGACCGAAACGGAGCTTACTTTTTACGTTCTGACCGATAACGGCCGTGACTATGTCGCTATGTCGAACACTTGCACTCATTTGGGTTGCCGTGTTCGTTGGATTGAAGACCAGCAGCAGTTCTTCTGCCCCTGTCACAATGCGGCGTTTGATAAAGAAGGAGAGGTTCTCTCTGGTCCACCGCCGCGCCCGCTGGATCGCTACACGGTCAAAGTTGAAGACGACCAGCTCTATGTCTTGGGAGGTTGAAATGACGACACGAGTAGGAGATTGGTTTGATGAAAGACTAGGCTGGCGGGGAGTGTGGGAAGCTATCTTCCTACGCAAGATCCCCAAAGTAAACTGGCTATTTACCCTTGGCAGCGCCACACTTTTTGTGGCCACCACCCAGATAGTGACCGGCATTCTACTTACCATCTATTATGTGCCGACGCCCGATCACGCCTATGATAGTGTACAGTTCATCACTACCCAGGTACCCGCCGGATGGTTTATTCGAGGTCTCCATCATTACGGCGCCAGCGCCATGGTAGTCTTAGCCGCTTTGCACATGCTGCGAGTTATTTTCATGGGCGCTTACAAATTTCCGCGGGAGATGACCTGGTTTACCGGTGTTGTGCTCCTGGTGATCACGGTTGGCTTTGGTTTCACCGGTTATCTTTTACCCTGGGATCAAAAGGCATTCTGGGCTACCACGGTCGGAACACAAATCGCTGGCGCAGCCCCTGGAGTTGGAGATTGGGTTCTGCGTATTATGCGCGGCGGTGAGGAGTTATCGGCCATCACCCTGGCCCGCTTCTTCGGCGTTCACGTTTGGGTGTTACCTGCAGCTCTGATCCTCCTGCTAGCCATTCATATGTATCTGGTAATTCGCATCGGTATCAGCGCGCCTCCTAAAAAAGAGGAGTAACTCTTGAACGAACAAGATAAACAGGCCTATTTAGAAAAATATCGCCAGGCAAAAGAGAAGGGAGTTCCATTCTTCCCCAACATCCTATTCAAAGATTCCATTGCTGCGCTGCTTGTGTTTATTTTACTGGCGGCTTTGGCCTACTTCATAGGTGCTCCACTTGAAGAGCGAGCCAACCCGGCCGATGCAACTTATTCGCCTCGACCGGAGTGGTATTTTCTTTTCCTGTTCCAATTACTGAAATACTTTCCTGGGGAGCTGGAAGTAATCGCCGTGGTGGTTATTCCAACCTTGGCGGTATTGCTACTATTTCTGTTACCGGTCTTGGATCGCGGACCCAAACGGTATTTCACCAGTCGACCACTGATTACTGCGGTCACCGTCATCTTGACCTTTGGTGTGGTTCTACTCACAGTCCTGTCCATCCAAGAGGCACCGCCGCCAACCGAGTTGGCCTCAGGTGATAAGACGGCCGTTTTGTATACGACGAACTGCGCAGGCTGTCATGGAACTGAAGTCCCGGCCTCGTCGGACACGAACTTGCATGAAGTGATCGCCCAAGGCAGACACGAGGATATGCCAGCCTGGTCGGCAGATCTGACAACAGACGAGATCGATGCCCTAGTCGGCTTCATCCTCTCTCCGGTAGGCAGCGAATTGTTTACCAAGGAGTGTAGCGCTTGTCATGAGGCGTCTGAGCTGGTTGCTGGTGACCCCATCGAATTAAAGCAGGCACTCGAACTTGGTCCTGGTTATCCGGCACATTCTGAGGTTGAGATTAACGATTGGAGTGAAGCATTAACCCGAGAAGAGCGAACCGCGTTGCTTAATTTTCTTGTTGCACCGGATGGGCAGAGATTGTACGCCATTAATTGCTCGCCCTGCCACGGCCGTTCTGTTCCCTTTGCCGGCGACGAGGAGGAGCTCCGCCATATTATTGCCGAAGGTGGCCTCCATTTGGAAATGCCACCCTGGCAGGAAAAGCTGACCAGCTCGGAATTGGACCGGTTGGCATTATATGTCGTCAAACCATCCCCATCAAACCAGGAACTTTTTGAACAGAATTGTGCCAGATGTCACGGTGAACGTATACCCGTAGTTGAAAGTTTTGGCGAAGCCCGCGAAATAATTGCTACGGGCGGGGCTCATGAAACCATGCCTGTTTGGGGAAACTCCCTGACAGACGAACAATTGAGTGCTCTGGTCAGTTACACGCTGAATGCAACCCAAGGCGCTCCACTGGAAGAAGGTCAATTGCTTTATGTTGAGAATTGTGCCAGCTGCCATGGCGACCTGGGTGAAGGTGGAGAAAATCCAGCTCGTCCTAATGACATTATTGCTCCCATTAGCACAGCCGAATATCTGAAAACGCGCGATGATGTGACCTTACGAGCCATTATCGCCCAAGGCCAGCCTAATTTCGGCATGTCACCGTTTGGCTCCGCCTTTGGCGGGCCGCTGGACGACGATCAAATCGACGCCCTGGTGGCTTATGTCCGATCGTGGGAAGCCGACCCACCAGTTGAGCTTCCGCCAGAAGCACAGGTCAGCACAGTAGCTTTGAATGGATTTGAAATCTATTCCGAAATTTGTGCTCAATGCCACGGAATCACCGGTGGCGGAGGTGTCGGACCATCTTTGCGAGCTGCAGAATTCCGAAATACATATTCAAGCCAGGATATATTTGATACGATAAGTCATGGGCACGAAGCCACCGACATGATTGCTTGGGGTGCAATTCTCACTTCTGAGCAAATCGAACAATTGGTTAATTTTATCGAGCAACTGCCTGTCGACGAACCCGTAGTCGAAACAGAAAGCGAGACCGGGGAAGTTACGGAAGGTGAAACAGAAGGCGAGCAAGGGGAAGCAACTGAACCGGAAGCTGAACCTACAGAGGAACCAGCTGAAAGTGAGATCTCGTTTGCAGCCAATGTGATGCCCATCCTGGAAAACCGCTGTGTAAATTGTCACGGCAGTGACGGTGGCTGGGATGGTTCTAGCTACGAGCTCGTGATGACAACCGGCGATCATAGCCCGGTGGTAATTCCCGGAGACGTCGAAAACAGCTTATTAGCCCAAAAATTGGTAGGTACCCATGAAGAAGGTGATCTCATGCCTCCCCCACCGCTGCGGAAGCTCAATGACGAGTTGATACAAATTATCCTGGATTGGATTGCTGCTGGGGCGATGGATAATTGACAACCATTGACCGTTATTAAGGCTCAGCCCCCAATACACCTATTTATGATGGTACTTGATTGCCAGGTGATAACCTTGGCGTCAAACGCCTAAGTTCTCATCCGGGAAAAGCAACGATGCAATGTCCAATCCAGCCCCCACTACAATCGTCGCCAGATTCCTGTTGCAATAATCTGGAATAGGAATGGCAATTCAATAGTTTCATCCCCTTTCAGGCAATCCTGATTGAGCCGCTAAAAACAATCAGAAGGGGATGTTTGTGCGCTGGCGCTAAAAATCCCCCCTATTAAAATCCCGGAAGTAATACAAAAAGCCGGCTTGTTGTTCTCTCAAGACCAACAAGCCGGCTTCTACTTTATATATATTGACACAGATCCAATTTAGGGTCGTGTCGCAGCGGATACATCGCCACCAATAGCTTCCAAGCTATCATAGAGAGCCTGGAGGATATATTGGCCGTTGTGGGCAAAGCCACCGGGGTCCTTAGTTGCGTACTGATAGTTATACGCAGCACGCAGCAAGGCTGGCGTCCAGGTTGAGTAATTCTCTTCTGCTTCATTGAAGAAGTACGGGTAAGCATCACTATTATAAGTGATGCCATCAACGCCCTCGATACCGGCGGCGTACTCCTGCATGGCTAGCAGCAGCGCTTCGCGCATGGTTTCGATCTCGCCGGCGATGCCCTCGGCCACATCGCCGTCACCGTCAAAGTCAACTTCGCTGATGCGGATGTTTTGCAGGTCCTCAGGGGAGGCTACACCTTCGTGACAATCACCACATTCTTCGAACTTGACTTCGAGAGCATGGGTGTCATGGCACTCAACGCAAGTATCGAATCCAGGAACGTGCTCATTGCGACCAAGATATTCTTTGCCCTCATATTGATAGGCACCTTGAGCCTCATTGCCAAACAAGGAAGCACCGGCGGCGAAGTAATGAATATTCAGGAAGCGTAAAGCCTCTGAAAGTTCGTCATCGCCCAGATCGCCAATTAGTCGATCAACGCTAACTGTGGACTCACGTCCCTGGTGGCAGTTCAGGCATAGATTGGCATCAAGGCCATTTTCGGCATCGACCTCAATCAGGCTGAGCGTAGCACCACTGGGGAACTCAACGGATTCTGATTCGTAGCGGGTAAAGGTGGTCAGATCGTTGTGGCACGTCGCACAGTTCAGGCCATTGGCTGTCGGCTGCTCGATTGAAACGCCCTGCTCGATATAGAGGGGTAAACCCTCGGCCGAATGGCAACGGCTGCAAGAACCTGGTACTGCCCCGTCTTCATCCCAGTGGCGGAAGGCCTCTTCGGAACCGGCGAAGTGACCATGGTCGATGCGATTAGCAGCGCTCAGGTCAACCGGCGTGGAAAGGGCCTCATTCAGGCTCTCGATGGAATCGTAAAGCAACTGGATGATGTACTTGCCACCATGGGCGAATTCACCAGGATCCTTTTGGGAAACCTGGTAATTATAGGCTGCTTTGGCTAGACGTGGTGTCCAGGCGGCGAAACTCTCGCCAGCATCGTCGAAGAAGTACGGATAGCTAGCGGCGTCATAAGTGACTTGAGAACCAGCCACTTCACTGCTATAGGCTTGCATCGCTCCATAGAGCATCTCTTGCAGCCCTTGGATCTCACCCATGATGCCTTCTTCTAGATCACCGTCGCCATCGTAGTCCACCAACGAGCCAGGCATTCTGATATTGACCAAGTCTTCTGGGCCAGTCAGATCCTGGTGACATTGTGTACACTCTTCAAACCGAATCTGCAGCGTGTGCTGGTCATGGCAAGAAGTGCAGGTATCGTAGCCGGCTACGTGGTCAAACTTGCCGTCGTAGCTCTTGCCGTCATATTCATATCCACCCTTTGCTTCAGTACCATAAAGAGTGGCTGCCGCCGCATAGTAGTGAATATTGGAGAAACCAAGATCCTCACTGACGGTGTCCTCGTCACCTTCGCCCAAGCCAGCATCGGCTATGGACTGATTGACACTAACGGTCGAGTGCCGGCCTTGATGGCACAACATACAACGAGAATCATCACCCAGATCGGTTACTTCGACCCCCGAGGGGAAGACGACGCTCGTCAAATCAAGGGTCACATCGTTGTGGCAAGCCTGGCATTCAACCGTGGTGCCAATCGGGGCCGCTTGATCCACAACGCCAAATTCGCTACCGTCAGCACCAAGGAAATCCAGGTAACCGGGGGTGCTATGGCACTTGGCGCAGGATGTTGGCACTTCGGCCGGATCGTCTTCATTCCAGTGGATGAAAGGCTCGCCCTCGACGTCATTATGACCTGAGCCCTCCCATAGCGGGATGAAAGATAAATCCGCCGCAACTGCCGCACCCCGCTCGAGGGCCGCTTCAGTTTCAACCTCAACGGGAACTTCGACAACGCGGGTCACTTCGACTTCCGTTTCTACAGGTACCTCGACAACACGGGTGACCTCGACCGTTTCTGGCTCCTGCTGGCAGGCAACCAGAGCCAATATAAACAACAGCAAAAACCCAATGACAATGATGTAACGTTTCTTTGGGTATGTCATACGCTATCCTCCTTTTGGGGCACCCAGAAAAACAATAAAACTAGCACCTCTACCCACACCTCATTTGAGGTTGGTTATAACACTACCCAAGTATGCCATGGGTCCCATTTAAGATGTAGTGACAAATGGCAGTCCATCGTATGAGAAATGTCATATTGTGAATATTTTCACTATCAAAATCTATATAAATCTATACAATATTTTTCAGCTAACCGGCACGATTCTGATCAGCCTGCTGGTCCTGGCGTGCCAAGGGGAACAAAGATCTCTTCTGTAACTCTTGGGATCGTCGTGATCGCCGTCTCCTCAAAAGTAAAAATCCAGATTACAAAAGCTAAGAAGAGAGCCCCAAAAATCACGCTGGCAATAACGAAGTTGCGCCGCCGGCTGAGCAGAACAGGTCTATCTACTACTTGCCATGGGCTGCCGCCAGCCTCGAGTCGTTCCAACTCCAGCGCATGTTCCTCCTCCATCTGGTTTCGCGGCAGCTTACCAGTCCACATGCTGGGATTAAAATGTTTAATCAGCACGTTATACAGGTGCCAGACGATGATGGCTGAAGCGGCCAAGACCGCTTCCCAACCGTGGGCAGCCAGGGCGGCTGGTATGATTTGGCCTGGAAGTACAGAGGTAGTGGCGATAGGATTTAAAAGCATGAAGCCGGTGATGATCATCACCCCCGTCCCCCATACCACGGCCCAATACTCAAATTTTTCCCCAAAATTGAACTTCCGCATTTTCGGATGCTCATCCTTAAGGCCGATGTTATAAAGCACGTAATCACGAACGTCCACAACATCCTTCTTGTCTGGCAGAACACGCACCCGCTCATGCTTTACATAAAATCTATAGAAGCCGGTCATCAAATGGTAGACAGATCCGGCGATGAGAGCGAAAGCAGACCAACGATGGATGATCCGAGTCGTTTCAATTCCTCCCATCAGATCGATTAAGGCTTGGGACAAGGGAAATTCGATGTATTTCTGCGGCAGTCCAGTGATGCATAAAATGGTGAAGCTGACCAAAAGAATCAAATGCTCAATTTGGGCACCAATACGAAAGCGGGGGTATTGTTTTTGTTTCTCGCTCACATTCAACTCCAACTTACTTCCTGAACCGGGTTCGCACTGCTCGGAAAATGTCGGTCGCCACGAGAAAACCCAGGGCACCGACAGTTAATGGGATCACGACAGCGTAAAAAGTATCGACCAGAAAGACGAGAGGGTTATTTTGTAGAGACGGCGGAAAGTGACTGGTCCAGGCGTCGGGGAAATTCGCCGTTGCATCGGGATGGCACTGCCGGCACGTTTCTAACAAGTTGACTTTGATGCCATTTTCCGGATCGTCAACCGGCCGGATGTTATGGACGCCATGACAATCATAACAAACTGCTTTGTTCGTCTCGACAGTCGGATCCGGGTGATCCTCAAAGAGAGTCACCGTTTGGCCATGGAAGTCGGCCACATACGTTTCAAAGACGTCCGTGGAGATGTCATACTGGGCCATCAGCTCTTCGTCGGCGTGACATTGGGCGCAAAGCTGAGGTGACTGGATGCGAGCCAGGCTAGTGGTGGGATCGGCGATGTTATGCACACCATGACACTCAATGCAAGTTGGCACATCCGGGTTACTGTCAACTAACAAAGCCTCGCCGTGTACACTTTGAGCGTATGTATTAAAGATGGTGCTATGACACTGTTCGCAAGTGTGTGAAATTCGTTCCCGTGGTTCGTTCGGAGGCGGCGTATCATGAGCGCCATGACAATCGGTACACATGGCTGCTTCTAAGTTGCCGTCCTCCAGCGCCGCGCCATGAACACTATCAAGCGCCTGTTCGAATTTACCTTCGTGACATTTCTGACATCTTGAATTACTTTCCAATGTGTATTCACGAGCGCTGGTCGCCTCAACCTCTTCGTGAGGAAATTCAAGTTGGCCATGACAGTCGGTGCATGCTAAGGGCTGCCAGGGATTGTCAACTCCGTGGACCGAATCATGAAGGGCGTCGGCGTCGACAGTCACCGAGATCTCATCGCCATTTTCAAAGGTCAGGACAATTCCCGGTTGGCTATGGCAGGCAAGACAGTAGTCGTTATCTGCACGCTCGGCAAAAAATCCATCCCGAATGATTTGAGAAAGTTGAACTGGGTCGACAAAATCAACTCCTGATTCCATATGACAATCGACACAGGTTTCAGTTCCTTCACCCGCCTGCCATTGGTCAATGGTTAAGACATTATGGGAACCATGACAATCGGTGCAGACCACAGGTGAGTCCGATTCCGGCCCTGGGTGGCTCGTAATATGAGGTTGCTGGTGACATCGTTCACAGGTGGCCGAACGAGCGATCTCAAAACTGCGGATATCACTCTCGGCGACTGGTTCGTGGGGGAACTGGTAATCGACCGGCGCGTGGCAGTCGGTACAGGCCAGGGGCATCCCGGCATGGGTACCGTGGGCAGACATGGATAAGGCTTCCAGGTCCACGGCCACCGGCAACGTTTCACCGGATGAGAAAATGATTTCACTATCGCTATCGGCATGACACAGACGGCAGGCCTGGTCGCTGGGTGGATGGGTAGGCTCATCTTGTAAAAGCGTCGCAAAGACAACCTCGCCCTTGGAATTGGCCAGCTGGCTTCGTTCGGCCGGAACGATCTCTTCGGCATCGGCAAATCCTGGCGCCAATACGAAAAGGCCAAGGATGCAAAGAACTAGAAATAGTATCCCAAAAGTTCCCAGCACGGCTGGCCGTATTCGATTTCGTCGTCGCAAATCATCCTCCATCACGAAATCGCAAAGCTTGTGGTGGCCTGACCCTCATCGACATTTACAGTATATTCGCCTGGTTCGAGACCTTCGGTTTCTAAAACCACTTCTTCAGTAAAAGGCGTTAACACCTGGGCACAGAGGACGCCAGAAGGCTTAACGGCTGATATCGTCAGGTTGATGGTGTTGCCATCCACTGTTTGTTCAACCGAGTCAACGGTCGAGCAGGAATCAGGCGAATTGCCTTCGATAATGGCCACATATTCACCATCCCTTTCTTCGACAACCACGCTGTCGACGAATACCTGAGAACTTTCGGTTTGCGGTCCAGCCGTTGGCTCATGAATGCCAGTGGCCGCTTCGATCAGCTCTGCGTCAGTCTTAGTCGATGCTATACCGCCTTCCACATGACAATGCCGGCAGGCAAAATTCAAACCCAATTGAGAAAATGACTCAGACCCATCTTCGTTGAATTGTTCGATCTGGTTTGGATCGATGGCCATTAAATGGGTGCGAATGTCGCCGGTGAATTTTTCCGGATCGCCGACCGCGCTCTTGGTAACTCGCGGCATATGGCACTCAATGCACTCTTGGGTGTGGAACTCAATGTTAAAATTCTGCGATTCTTTGAAGTGACAATTTTCACATTCGGTGCGGACAGTTTGCGGCGCATCGGCCTCGCGAAGTTGGATGACGCCTACGTGTGGATCATGACAGACGACACAGTCGATAGTCACGTGCTTGGATTGGAAGAGTTCCTCATATTGTTCATGATGGCGAATGAGACCATCACTGGCATCAAGGGACTCCACCACTCCTCGAAAATGACACTCACCACAAGCGGCCGCACTCCGATCCACCTTCATTTCGAAGGACATGGGGTGCTGAGCATGCTGGCTACCCGGACCGTGGCATTCTTCACATTGAATGCCACCCTCAGACCATGTACCAATAAGACCTGGTAACCCGTCTTGATTACCTTCCGGACTATAGCCAGTGGTATGACAAGCACCACAATCATAGGGCTGCTCTTCGCCGGGGTGATAAGCAACCCATTCATCCCCTAAATCCAGTTCAGGATTATAAAAATTGTACTGAGTCGTCGCCTCTTCGTCGCCGGTGATAATAAAACCATCCTGGTCGATGAATCGAGCTTTCCAATTGTAGCCCCCGATCACATAGCTAATGTCATCCCAGGAATAGCCCTCTGGTGGACCTGGAATATCGGTAAACGGATACTCAGGAGGTTGACCGTTCTCAACTTTTGTCAACTTGTAGGGGTGACCACTCATCAAGAAAACATCAGAGATTTCCTGGTGGCACTCAGCACAGGCTTCCGCACCGATGAAGCTTGGAGGTTGAAAGCTGACGCCGTCTTGTCCTGCCGCTCCCGGTGGGCCAGGTTCACCATCAGCACCTGCCGGACCAGGTAGCCCCTGTGGACCCTCAGGTCCTGGCGGTCCTTGTGGTCCCTCTGGGGGTTGACAAGCAACGATAAGCAGGGTCATTACAAGTAAGACCAGGCTATTGACCCAAAATGCTCGTCTCATATTACCTTCCTCCATTAGTAGATGCCGATCATGGCAAGATTGAAACCGGGCATCTACCGAAATTAAATCAACGGCAGAACAAATTGTGCCCATGCCGGGCAAAGGGAAGAGTGGGCCGACTGGCGATGACAATTTTACAAGATTAAAGTAGCCTTGTCACGCCGCGACAAATTGACAATCTCCTGTCATTATTTAAGCCCAACAATGGAAGTGTATCCTGTCATATTGGACTGAATTAGTGACGGATATCATGCATCTCATATGACGGGTCTCACTAGTATTGGTTTACTAGTTGAAACCTCTCTTAAAGCCATTATTGGTGTTTGTCACATTTTTAGAGTTGATCTTACCAGGCTGGTCCCGTTTAATACCTGCGAGACTGATTGATGCAATTGTAGTCAAACTGGACCAGTCTTAGCTACAGTTGCATTTCAAAAACATGATAAAGTCCCGGCCGTCATCTGGCGATTGCTATGGGGTGACCGTTATGCTAAAATTCGCAAGCCATTTTCAGAATGATGGCACCATATTAGGCGAAACCGGGAAAGTTCCTGAAATTTATATAGGCGCCAAAGCCCGGTTTCGCTCGAGTAAACTCCAACTTAGAGCACCATTTTTGTACAAATACTTTTTGGAGTTTACCTAACATTCAACTTTTCTACCTTTGGGAAAATCAATTAATAGCTCCTAACTTGAGGAGGACATCACTTGAATCGGAGTGAATCTTGGAAAACGTGGATCGTCGTCGCCGGCCTATTGATCTTCGCCGGAATTGCCTCAGCTACAATTCCCTTTCTGATCGATCAGCTAAACAACAGCGACGAGCCGTCAACCTCGCGTGAAACCCATCCAACGGTCACCACTATCGATGTATCTGAATTGCCATTCATCGGCGAGGTATTAGTTGAAATACCCTTCATCGCCGAAAACATCCAGGGGCTGTCCATCACCTTGCTCCAAGCTTTTGGCGTTATCTTCGGCGTAGTTTTGGTCACCGTCGGTGCCTTCGGCGTGTTGATAACCTTGCTTGTTTTTATACCAAGTCGCTGGATTAATAACGTTTATGCCGATAAGGGCTATCAGGAAGCTCAAACTGAACTTGAGGAGCGTCAAAAGGCATCCCTAAAAAATCTCCAGCAGGAACAGCCATTAGCTGAGCCAGTTGAAGCTGAAAGGCGTATAAGATGGTCCGCCGTTACCTTTGGCCTCATCGTCGTCGTATTGGTCTGGGTAACCAGCGTCCTATTAGCCTTTGGTCTATTCCAAAATGAGACCATTTCAATTGGGGGTTTTGACATCAGCGCCGTTGCCTTCTTGAGTCTGGTTTCGGTCGTGGTCACGATCATCGTTCTATACCTGGCTCTCCGACGCCGAGATCCGACTGAGCTCGAAACCGCTGAATCCGATAACAAGCCTGTCAACTGGGGTGCGATTTGGGTGATCGTGACCGGCTTACTGGTTGTCGGCATTGGAACCGGCCTGGCCATTGCCTTTACTTCACCCTGATCCTTCACCATAAAAATGTCTCGATAATAGGTTTTCTGGGCGGTTCCCCACCCCCAGTAGTTTGATATCATGAAGGAGTATTTGGCTCTTGAATCGGGATGAGCTCCTGGAACAGCTAGAGAATAGTAGGATCTTACTTCTTGAACTTCTGGAACCCATTCCAGATGATTCTCTGGTTGAACCTGGCGCCATAGGCGAGTGGTCTATCGCCGATGTATTGGTCCATTTAACTGCCTGGGAATCTGAATTGGTAACATTTTTGATGCAAATTGACCAGGGCAAGAAACCTGAGAAGTGGTTAAATGCTCTCAAAGATATTGAGGCTTACAATATCCAACGTCATAGAGATACCCAAGGACGCGATTTGGATCGAATTTTTGACGATTTTCATGGCGTTCGCATTCACTTAGAACAATGGCTCGAAGAATTCAGCGATCACCAATTGAACGATCCGGACATATACGAATGGACCAGGGGTAGGCCCCTCTGGCTTCTCATCAAAGAATGCAGTTTCGGCCATGAAGCTGAGCACATTGAGGACATTAAAGCATTCGTCACAAGGCGGCAAGGGGATAAGCAACCATAGGACACTGAAATATGAGCACTATTCACGTACGATTTCAAACCGCATCACTCGAATCAGCTTATCGCGCAGCACATCACTCGGCTGTTGTCGTCGATCGCAGCCAATTAGGCATGCTCAAGTTTACCGGAGAAACACGACTCGACCTCATCAATCGCATGTCGACCCAGAAAGTGATCGGTCTCCAAAGTGGTGAAGGAACTGCTACCATCCTGACAACCGACATCGGCCGTATTATCGACCGGTTGATCCTTTATGCCGACAGCAGTTCGGTATATTGCCTGACCAGTGAGGGTAATGGGCAAAATATCGCCGACTATCTCCGGCGTTTTGTCTTTTTTATGGACGATTTCCATGTTGAAGATTTAAGCGAAAAGACGGCTATCTTCGCCGTTTACGGCCTGCAAGCCCAATCATTATTGACAGAATTGTTTGGCGAAGGCTTGCCTTTACCGCTTCATCACTGGACCACGTTTGATGTGGCGGGTACCCCCATCTATGTTCACCAGACAGATCCTGTCGCCGGCGATGGCTACTTCATCATGGGCCAGGAGCAAGACAAAGAAATGATCTGGGAGCATCTGGTGAAGGCTGGGATGACGCCGGCCGGTGAAGAGGCATTCGAATATTTGCGTATTGAAAGCGCTCAACCTCGATTCGGCCATGAACTCACGACCGATTATATCCCCTTAGAGGCCAACCTTTGGTCTGATGTGTCATTTAATAAAGGCTGTTATACCGGCCAGGAAATCATCGCCCGGATGGAAAGCCGTGGCCGGTTGGCTAAAAAGATGGTATCGCTTAGAGCCATAGAAACCCTTCTGGTCGGGGAAGAGCTCCTGGTTGATGGTAAAATGGCCGGTACGATCACCTCGGCCGCCGGGGGACCGAGTGGACATTTAGCCCTGGGCTTTGTAAAGACGTCATTTTTGGGGGAGAGAAATGACAAGGAAGAAAGCCTCCAGCTTAAATCTGGCGATGTAACGGTCGAATTGGTAGGTGTTTCCTGAACGCCGTAACTTAATACCCATCACCCTTGTTTTGACAAGTTAAAACGTTCCCGTAAAGTCACCAGAAGCTTGTACAATTCATAGCCACAATTACCCCCTGGCTGATTCGTTGAAACCGCCTCTATCCGGTATAATTACACAGGTGTAAGCCGCCCCAACGAGGTGGCATTTTTTGATTTAAGGAAGGCTCCCTTGGACATCGGTACAGTTAGCGCTATAGATATTAATAAGGAGATGCGCAGCGCGTATTTGGATTACGCCATGAGCGTCATCGTCGCACGGGCATTACCTGATGCTCGTGACGGCTTGAAACCGGTTCATCGCCGGATCCTATACGCCATGTACGATATGGGCATCAGGCCCAATTCGCCCCATCGTAAAAGCGCCCGGATCGTCGGCGAAGTACTCGGAAAGTACCATCCTCATGGTGACCAGACAGTCTACGATGCCATGGTGCGGATGGCGCAAGAGTTCTCACTCCGTTATATGTTGGTCGACGGTCAGGGCAATTTCGGCAGCATCGACGGCGACAGCGCCGCAGCGATGCGTTACACCGAAGCGCGGTTAGCCCGGATCGCGATGGAGCTGTTGGAAGATATCGACAAAAATACCATCGACTTTGACGACAACTTCGACGGCAGTCTTGAAGAACCGGCCGTATTGCCGTCTCGCCTGCCCAATTTATTGATCAATGGCGGATCGGGTATCGCCGTGGGTATGGCCACCAACATCCCGCCACATAACCTGAGTGAAGTTTGCGATGCCATCGCCTATATGATCGATCATCAAGATGAACTAGATTCCGTGACTCTCGACGACCTCATGCAATTCGTAAAAGGGCCCGACTTTCCCACCGGCGCCCTGATTATCGGCACAGAAGGCATCCGCAGCGCATATGCCACTGGGCGCGGCCGGGTGATCATGCGTGCCGTAGCCGAGATCGAGGACATGCCGGGCCAAACCGGCCGCCATCGCATCAATATCACCGAAATTCCTTACCAGGTCAATAAGGCCAATCTCATCGAACGGTTGGCCGAGTTGGTAAACCAGGGCAAGATCACCGACATCTCCGATCTTCGCGATGAATCAGATAGACGTGGTATTTCCATCATCGTCGAGCTCAAGCGAGGAACCCAGCCCATGAAGGTGCTTAACCAACTCTATAAGCACACTGCATTGCAGCAGAACTTTGGCGTGCAGATGCTGGCCCTGGTCGATAGGGAGCCACGTTTGTTATCTCTGAAACGCGCCCTGCAAATCTACATCGATCACCGGGTTGATGTTATCACCCGGCGCACGCAATTTGAACTCGACAAAGCTTTGCACAGGCAGCATATTCTCGAAGGCCTGTTGATCGCCATGGGCCATTTGGACGAAGTCATTGAAACGATCCGAAGTTCGGCTGATGCTGATGTAGCTCGTAGCCAGCTCATGAACCGTTTTGGGCTCACCGAAGTACAGGCCACGGCTATCCTGGATATGCAACTACGCCGCCTGGCCGCTTTGGAACGCCAGAAGCTGGAAGATGAGTACAAAGAGATCAGTAAACAGGTGGAATACCTGCGCAGCTTATTGGCCGATAAAAAGAAGATCCTGGCCCTGATCAAGGAAGACGTTGCTGAATTAAAGGAAAAGTATGGCGATGAGCGGCGATCGCAGATTGCCTTTGGATTGGATGCCGACCTGAACATGGAAGATCTGGTTCAGGACGAGGACGTATTAATCTCCATCACCCAGAGAGGATATATCAAACGCACTCCTGTGGCCGCCTATCGCGTGCAAGGGCGTGGTGGCCGGGGTATGATTGGGATGAGTACCCGGGACGAAGACCAGCTCGAACATCTCTTTGCCGCCGGCTCCCTCAACCATATCCTCTTCTTTTCTGACCGGGGAAAAGTATACTCCGAACGAGCCTTCGAGATCCCTGAGTATGATCGCACGGCCAAAGGCACCTCTCTCATGTCGATTCTACCCTTAATGCCAGAAGAGAAGATCACCGTCGCCTTGCCGGTGCACAGCTTTGCCGAAGCTGAGTATTTGACGATGATTACGAGAAAAGGACGAATCAAACGGGTTGGAGTTAACGCCTTTGAGAATGTCAGGACCAGTGGGCTGATTGCCATCAGCCTGGATGAAGATGACGCCTTAGGTTGGGTGACAATGACCGAGGGGGATCAAGATCTGATCTTGGTTAGTGAACAAGGACAAGGAATTCGATTCAGCGAAGAAGACGTACGCTCTATGGGCAGGACAGCGGCTGGCGTCCATGCCATGCGTTTCATGGAAGATGATCAACTGACTGGGGCCGACGTCGTGGTACCAGGTCGCGACCTTCTGCTAATAACCGAAAAAGGATTCGGCAAACGTACGCCCCTGACTGAATATCGACTTCAAAGTCGCTATGGGAAAGGCGTTCGAGCAATGACGTTGAGCAATTTGACCGGCAAGATCGTCAGCGCGCGGGTTGTTGATCAGGAAGATGAAGTAACCTTTATTTCGGCCAGCGGCATTATCTTGCGTACCTCGGTGGATACGATCTCGCGCCAGGGGAGGTTTTCGCGCGGCGTCACCGTGATGGATTTAAAGCCAGGTGACACGATTGTGTCGGTAGCGATCGTCCGAGAAGGACATTTGTCGAAGGTGGAAAACGAAAGCCCCGAAAATGGCCAGATTGAGAGCATCACCAATCAGGAACGGGCTGAGCATTAATCAAGATTAGACAGGATTGAGATGTTGATAGCATTTACGCTATCATTACGACCACTTTGGCTAACGGGTGAAAACACATTCAATATTTAATTTGAGTTGGCAGCATACATGCTATCAATTCTTGCTTTATTTATTATGATCGTTAATCGTCTACCTGAATTAATGGCCCAGAAAGGGATCTCGATTCGTAAGCTCTCACTGTTGACCGGCGTCACCTATACGACGATTAGAGCCATCTACCATAGCGAGCGACGTAGTGTGCAGCTCGCAGTGTTGGATGCTATTTGCCAGGCCATGGAAATCCAACCAGGCGATCTTTACATCTATGTTCCGGAGGGCACTGTCTACCAGGAGCCAACAAAAATAGCAGACCACGGAATGAGCCGGCCGGAATTACAAGATCAGACAATGAGTCCAAGCTCTGAAGAAGAGCTCTCGGATGGTTGGAAGAATTGGTAACGGACCGGATTCCTAGGCGTTTATTAGGCCATTCGCCATAAGCTGATCATAAGTGAATATAGTACTTTAGTATTGTTTTGGTCCATTTCTACTCTGTTATGTAGACAAGCTCTTATTCGTATCGCATCGATTGGGGATTAAAGTGGCGATATTAATCAAAAAACATTCTTCATATGATTTATATCCTCATGACCCTTGGAATTATGGAATTCATCGATGCACTCCGGGAGTTGATCGGTGGTCCGGTGGAGTTTCCTCAACTGCTCCTGGCCATACTCGTCTTCGTCGCCCTCTTGATAGCGGAGAGGTATTACCGTGACAATGGGTAAGGCGGTGGACCATCATTTAGGGCGGTAATTGATTGGTAAATCATATCTAGCGGTGAAACGTACGGTAGGATAAAATTCGCATATTCGGTCGTCTACGCGATTCCAGTCATGGCAAGAAGTGCACGGGAGTGAACCATGAAAACTCTCAAGTTGTTCCTCACCTTCCTCCTGGTGTTACTGATTTTGGCAACTTTTACCGGGCAGGCTTTTGGCCAAACCAGCTATGTGATCCAATCTGGTGATACCTTATCTTCAATAGCCAGGCGTTTTGGCGTTTCTGTGTCAGCCATTACGACGGCCAATAACATCGTCAATCCGAATCTCATCTTTGCTGGCCAAACCCTAGTAATTCCCGGCGCCGAACCATCCGGTGGCACAGGCGGACCAACAAATTCGCCGCCAGCTCCTGCCCCTCCCCCAAGCACTGGCCCGCCGACGAGCGCAACGACGTATGTCATCAAACCTGGTGAAACGCTTTCCAGAATAGCTATTGCCCATGGCGTTTCGGTAGCTGCGCTCGTCCAGGCCAATAGTATTTCCAATCCTAATCTCATTTATTCCGGCCAGGTGTTGACGATACCTGAAACATCTGGAGCTACCAGTTCTCCGGAGACGAATCCACCACCTCCGCCTCCGGCTCCGCCGGCGCCAGCTCCACCGACGTCAGCTCCACCGCCACCCCCAGCACCTCCCCCTCCTGCCCCATCTGGCCAGAATCTCTTGCCAAATCCATCCTTTGAGGGTGGATACTACCATATCAATGGGATCCCTGAATTACAGGTGCCCAATGGCTGGATCCTGGAGCTCGATACTCACCAACCTTATATCAGGCCTGAAAGTCGCGTTTTGCCCCGTTCGATGCTGCCTAGTTCTGAAGGATCTCTATTCATCTGGGACGGCGATTGGACGATGAAAGTCTTTAAGGGTGGGGCGCGGATCAGCTTCCGTCTTTTCACTGACGTCAATTTGCCGCCAGGGACCTACCAATTCAGCGCCAACTACTTCCCGGACCTAGTGTCTGACTACAAAGGTGGTGGGAAAGTTTGGTCTTCGGGGGGAGCGGGTGAAGTTGCCTTCATCAAGGATGGCCTTGGCAGCTGGTCAAACGTCGATGTCGGTTCTAGGAATATGATGGTCCAGACTTTTACTGTGCCGGCCGCTAGAACTGTTCGCGTCGGCGTTGCCTTCCGGACGACCTGGAACCTGGCCAATAACGGCTTCTTTCTAGACAACTGGTCCTTGCAACGCCTATCAGACTGATCGGCGTCAAGGGCCACGTGTTCGTGGACTATATCTATCGAGAATCCAGCGGTGTTGATGCGCGTTTTGAACGCAGGTAAGTGAAGAGGAAGAAGAGGAGAAAAACAGTCGTGAAGGCAATGGTCAGGTAAGAAATGCCGCCTTCCAATTCGGCCAATTTATCGGTGGCAAAGTAACCGAGTAAAAGCAAAGGGAGCGTCCAAAGAAACTCGCCCATGAACGAGGCTGGCAGCCAGCGACGATAAGGGATTCGGGCATTCCCTGCGGCAATTACGGCCGGCAACGACAGGCCATTTGACAACTTGGCGATTAAAATGAACCGGCGGGGCTGGAGTTGGACGCCCTCTTCGACATGACCGGCGATACTTCGATAGAAACCAAAGCGATGCCCGATGCGGTTGATTTGTCCGGTCGAACCCACGTTGTACCAGAAAAGATCCACAAACAGGCGAGCGAGCAAAGCCACGAGAATGATGGGTAACAGATTGAGATAACCGGTAGCAGCGGCAACTCCACCAAAAACGGCCGACATCCGACCCTGGAATAACATGAAGAAGGCGACCAGCATGTAGTTCCAGGTACCAAGATCTGGGAGCTGACCATGTTGAAAGTTAAGCCAAAGTCCCTGCAATATCTCCAACGCTGTTTCCATAAATATATCTGACCTATTCTACCTGTGTAAAAGCACGTTTGCTTAAGGCAACCTGTAAAACCCAATCTATCCGGTACTGAGTTATTCTTTAATCTTTCTATCGTAACCCTGGGAGGAAGCCCAGTATACCGATAAATTGTTATTTGTCACACACTTCACATTAGCGGCACGTAAGAAAGTTGTCCTGCCCGGTTTGGTCATACCAGATAGAAACCTTATGGAAGGGTTATCTGATAAAAACAAGTACTATTTGTTAACACAACCGTAACCCGGCCGGATCTGCCACCACTCATTACAAGAGCGAGGATCCTGGAACGTCCCCGAGTCCACAATGGCGACGACCACTTCTGTTCCTCGAGCGACGCCTAATGGTTTTCCGGCCGGTAGACTCGGCAAATCGTAACCGTATGGCCTTTGGGATGGTGGTTCGTAGTCATAGCGCGGACCATCCGGATCGTCATCTTTATTGTACCGAGCCAAAAGGTTAGGGTCGGTGCAAATATTGTCGATATGGACCGTATAACCTTGCGAGCCCGAGCTATCTTCTCGAGTATACCTCAGAGCGATTGTATCCTCATCAGCAAAGAGGATGATTACCTCCTTATCGCCGCCGATATCATAACCAGAGGTGGGAACGCGCAGTACCTCACCCGGCGTCGTCTGCAAACCCATGAGTGTTACCTCGGGATTGGGGGCCGGATTCCCACGGCTTCCCGGATCGGGCGACGGGGCCCAGTTCCAATCATAGACGCGGTAAAATCCAACAAAGCCTGGAACGCGACTCGGCTGGAACAATGTGGCAAACTGGGGCGGTTGAGTTTTGTCGTCAGAGCCATAGTCACGCAGATCCCTTATCAGTCCAGGATCGTTATTGGCTATGTAGCCACGAAGGGCTACGTTTTTATCGGCGTGATTGTAAGCCGGCCGGACAGGATTATCCAGATCATATTGAAGGGCAAATCCACTACTATAAGAGTTACCAGAACTAACAGGACACACGCTTTCCGGCGGCTTTATTACCAGAGGTAAATAGAGGGTTGAATCCAATTCAGGTGCCGCCGGTTGGGCATGAGCTGAAGCCATGACCGAGAGAACAGTGGCCAAAATCCAGATTATTAAAAATATCAGGCTAGGTCGTATTCTTCGAAAATTCATTTTAGAGCTTTCCAGGTAGTTTAGCTATTTAAAAAAATCAACCTTATAAGCTCATGACATAAACGATCTTAAGCGGATCTCAAAGGAAAGTATAGGTGAGATCGCTGGTTGATTCGATAGGCTGATAGAACCAGGACTTGGTAGACAGTGCCGACAAAAGCAAATGAGATTGCCTTGAAATACCTTGTTCTTAAATCGAGCAGAAGCACAATTCGAGAACTATACCCGTAATTCTACAATATCGCCATCATGAAGCTGGTGATCCCGGCCGACCATCTGCCCATCGAAAACGCCAGTGCCCCAGATCCGGGCGCTTTTTAAACTGTGGTAGAAATCCCGGTGGATCTTTCCGGCAAATTCCTCCACGGTTGCCCCTTCTTTGAGGACGAATGGGGCGTTGAGATCTGGCTCTTCACCCGGCGGCTTAGAGTAGACCCGGACGATGTTCAAAGCCTTGAAAATGGCCCATCTCAAATCTTCCAGGTTGCGACCCGTTTTTGCTGATACCATGAGGCAAGACCAATCTTCGTCGAGCATCTCACAAACGATTTCTAGTAGCTCTTCACTCTCCTGTTCATCGCCCTTATTTGCCACCACCAGAATAGGTTTAAAGGTCATTCGCTCTTGCTCGTCATATCGTTTTTCGAACCTGCAGGGTACAATTCGATGCTCTTGCAACAATGAAATCGTCCCTTCCAATTGTTCCACCGGGTAGGTCTGCAGATCGACCACCAATAAGAGCACGTCAACTCGACGAATCAGATCTATCAGTTCCGGTTCGATGAAATCTCTATCTAGGGGCGGCGTGTCAATCAACTGGATCTGCACGTTTCCAACCATCATCATCCCTGGTATAGGCGACCTGGTCGTGTATGGGTAGTCGGCTACTTCGGGCTCGGCGTTGGTTAAAGCTGTGATGAGCGCCGATTTACCTACATTGGCTGGGCCGATAATCGCTACCTGTCCCGCACCCTCTTTGTCGATGTGGTAGGCCGATTCATGCCGGCCTACCTTCTTGCGCGCCTGGGCCGAGCTTTTTAGTTTGGATAGTCGCCGTCGCAAATCAGCTCTAAGCTTGTCTGTTCCCTTGTGTTTGGGAACCGTGCTGATCATCTCCTCTAGACGAGCGATTCTCTCTTCAGGTGTCGTGGCCTCACGATAGCGTTCTTCTGCTTCGAAGTATTCAGGAGGAAGATTTGTAGGCATGCGTTTGTTTTACTTCGTTAAATGGTTCATTTTAAGTTCATAAAGAGCTTTAGCCGGATGACAGTCCGGCGGATTTTCATCCGCCTGGAGCCCTTTACGAGCTTCAATTATCCCTCACAGGGATGTGAAGGATCCACGTCGATGGGCAACCCACTTGGTACCGAGTCGGGGATTAATTCACAGCCATCTCCTGCAGATGGGGATTCGAGGGCAACTAGAAAGGCAATCAGGTCCCGTATCTGCTGGTCGGTAAGCGACTTCGGAGTAGAGACCAGGGGATCTAAAACTTGGAGTACAGAGCTTCGGTATACGAAGGTCTCTTCTAACAGGGGATCCAATTGTGAAGCATCGTAATTTTTCAAGACGGATACGGGATCAAGATGATGTCGAACGGCCGCTTCCAGAGTGGTGTAAGCGCCATTGTGCATCCAGGGGCCAGTTAGCGTCACGTTGCGCAATGGTGGTGTTCTAAAAGCAAATCGATCGGCACTATCACCAGTTTCCCGTCCCCGACCATAGTCTAGAGGTGCCTCGTCCCCTTTCCCAGGACCGATTTGGGGAACGCCGATATTATGAAACTTCTGGTCGGTTAGTAAACTCCCATTATGGCACTGGCTGCAACCAGCCTCTCCATAAAAAAGCTCCGCACCACGCTTAGCCTTAGTCGAAAGCGCGCCACTTTCGCCTGCCAAAAAGCGATCCCAGGGGCTGTCGGCATAGGTGAAGAGGCTCATTTCATAGGCGGCGATGGCGTTTGCCGCATGCTGAAACCTTAACCTTTCAACCGGGATATCGGGGTAAGCGGCACCGAAAAGCTGGCGATATTGGGGAATATTTAGCAATCGATTCATGATTGCCGACCAAACCTCCCGAAGATTACTATCCGAAATCCGGGCCAGCTCATTCGGTTGCCCGTAAACATCCTCATCACCTGATTGGCCACGCATTTCATCCCGGGATGTAACTGGAAACATGGCCTGTACGGCGATGATGTTCTCTAGTCCAAACGGTAAATTATCCCCGGCCGGGGAGATAAAATCCCCTTCTTCGTATCCGGCGACCCGGCCGTCCCAAAACATGGTATGCCAGCCCTTAACGCCCCGGTTGAATATTTCCGGTGCGTTGCGAGGGATAAAATCATTATCTTGCCCCAGCCGACGGTGGCTCGCAAATCCGGTTCCATCAACGCCAACTGAGAGAGAAAGGTCATCACCCGTCGCCGCCAGGGGGTGGTGGCAGGTGACGCAGGCAATATCTCGATTCCCGCTTAACTCTTTGTCCCAAAATAATGCCTCACCCAAGCGTATCATCTCCGGGGAAGGGGTTGGCAAAAGCTCAATCGGCTTGGCCCCCCCAGCTTTTAACAGGAACTGAAATTGGAATTCTTCCAGATCGGCCGGAGTTGATCCGATATTATCTGAAGAGGCTTTTATAGAGGCCGCACCTTTGGCAACAGTAACGAATTCGTCAGCGGGCAAATCACTCAGTCGCGTCTCAGCCCCATCGGGCCAACGAACGATCAACTCGTCAACCCTATCAGTCGCACCCAAGCCAAAGTGACATCTGGGATCCTCGGAAGACATGTAACTACTTCCAGCTTTAGTTTCGCAGGACAGCTGCCGGCCGTTAGGCAAAATAGCCTTGACCAAAACACCCGGGTGGAATTTCTCCAATTCAACAGACAACCAATGACCACCGTCGTTATCATTACGTAGCAGGACCAGCCGTCCCCCGATAGAGCTGATAGCAATGTCCGGATCACCATCGTTGTCATAGTCGGCTACTGCACCTCCACGGGCAAGGAGTGGCTCGATTCTGTTAAAACCGGCAACATCGGTCAAATCTTGAAATAAACCAGTCATGCCTTGAGCAGTTAAGTTCGAAAAGAACTGGATCTTCTGCACGTCATCAGGCGGGTCCAATACAGGTACAGTACCATTGGCAATGATGAGATCGAGATCGGTATCGAGATCAACATCTGCCCAGGAAATCCCCCATCCGGTCCAGCCAAGGCCGATATTGGGCACGCCAATGGTTTTGGCCGCATCTTCGAATTCGAAATTACCCCCGGCCGATTGGTTACGATATACCGAGTGGAGCTGTTGCCCAAGATTCGTAACCACCAGGTCATAACGGCCGTCGTTGTCATAGTCCGCGCTGGCGACGCCCATGCCACTGTTTTCATCATTTACCCTGGCATATTGGCCCACTTCCGCAAACCGAAAGCCTAATCCTGCCGGATCGGTTCCAGGACCGCCGGGCCAGGCCACATTTTCATAAAGACGGTTGGGATTAGTATCGTTGGCCACAAAGAGATCCAGGTCTCCATCCCCGTCAAGGTCTGTAAACAGGGCGCCCAGGCCATATTCATAGTTGCTAGCTTCTAATCCGGCTTCGACGCCCACCTCGCGAAAGGTGGCATGTCCAGATGGGCCGGCCCCTTGGTTAAGGTACAATAAATCCCTGACTCCAACATGGGTGTTCGGGAAACCCTGGTTGGCTTCGGGAATGCGATTATTCAGATCGACGTAACCGGCCACAAAAAGATCGGGCCACCCATCAACATTGACGTCGCCCACGGCCGTGCCCGTCTGCCAGCCGTAGGCATCGACGCCGGCCGCTTCGGCTCCTTGGGTGAAAGTGCCGTCGCCATCATTCCACAATAGGACATTGACCCGTTCTGAAGTGACATATAGATCGGTCCAACCGTCAAGATCGAAATCGGCCGCCACGCAGCCATTTCCCCGCATTTGCAGGTCAGTTCCAGTGCTCTCGCTCACGTCAACGAATTGGCCTTCTTCGTTGCGAAACAGGGCGTTGCGAGGCAAGCCACCTTCCGACTGCCATTTCCCGGCTTCTGCTACGGCATAAGAGTTGACGGCATAAAGATCCAGCCAGCCATCCTGATCGTAGTCAATCCAACAGAGGCCACCCCCCATCATGGCTACCGCATCCCCTGATACATCCCACCGGAAGGCACCGTGCTGGAAATCGATCCCGGCTTCGTCTGTCACGTCGGTGAAATGGACCAAGTCCGGCAGATAAGTGGAAGTCGTCTCCTGCTCCGTCTGTTTATCGATGCAGGCGCTAATAGCGCTAATAAATAGGATGATCGCCAAGATAACCCCGGAAAAATGGGGCCACTGCCACAAGATTGATGTGACCTTATTTCGCTTTTGCAATCTTCCTTCGATTCGTGCGACCATAAAAGTGATCGCTTGGCTTTCGCCCCTTGCTCATGCCGGGCTAGACAATAACTGTTGATTCCGACTTCTGAGTGAATATGATTAATCCTATAGTATGATCTCTTTCTTGATTAGATTTAATCACCCGATCTACGGGTGGCAACATCGAATATAACCGCGCCCGCAAGCACAAGGGCCCTGACGATGTACTGGACCGAGTTGTCGATACCCATCAGGTTCATGCCGCTGGTCAGCGAGATCATGACCAGGGCGCCGACGACCGAGCCGAAGACCGTGCCGATACCACCCGCGGCCGAGGCCCCGCCGACAAAAGCGGCGGCGATGGCATCCAACTCCAGCAGGAGCGGTCCGGTGGTCGTAGCTGAACGCAGCCGGGCAGCATACAACATGCCCGACAGGGCGGCCAGCATGCCCATAGAAGCGAAAACGACATGGGTAATTCTGGAGACGCTAATACCGCTCAGTTCGGCCGCTTCCGGGTTGCCGCCAACGGCGTAAATGTGCCGGCCAAGCACTGTCCGGCGGGTCACGAAATCATAAAACAGGACCACGATCAGCACGATGACACCCGTCCATGACAGCCCCTGGTAGCCGGCAATCGTCCAGGCCACCGCACCGATCGCGAGCGAGATCACCACCAGTTTGAAAACAAACAGTGGGGTGGACAATTCGTCGACCTGGCGGCCTCTCCTGCGGCGGGAACGGACGGCGCTGGCCACGTAGAGGATGATGCCGATCAGCCCCAGCAGCAGGGTCACCTTATGCTTATCGGGCAATATCGTCAGGCCGATAATATCAGGAATGAAGCCGCCGCCCAGGGCATTGAAGGTATCATTGGGAATGATGATGGTGCCCGTCGCTCTGGTCACCAACCCCAAGGCGCCCCGGTAGCCCAGCCAGCCGGCCAGGGTGGCCACAAAGGACGGGATGCCCAATGTCGCGACCATAAACGCGGTGAGGAGCCCGGCTAAGACGCCAAAGAACAGGGTGAGTGGGATGACGACGTATACCGGCAGATTCCATTGGACCATGGCGATAGCGGCCACAGCTCCCAGGAAACCGGCCAAAAAACCGACCGACAGGTCAATGTGGCGAATGACAATGACCAGCGTCATGCCCACGGCGATGACGATGACAAAGCCAGACTGATTGACCAGGTTGACCAGGTTGCGCGGCGAAATGAATAAGCGATCGGTGGTAATGGCAAAGACTAGCCAAATGACCCCCAGGGCAATGAACATGCCGTAATCGCGGATGTTTTCTCGAAACAATCTCCGAATCTCTTGTGACATGGTGGATCTCCTGGCGGTGTCAAGCAGTGATGGTTTCGGCGAAGTCATCGCGGGCCCCGATCATGTAGGCCACAACTCGTTCGCGGAAATCGTGGAGGTCACCTGCGACCGGGGTATCGCAGACTTTGCGCCCCTGGCGAAGCACGATCATGCGGTCGGCGACCCGGTAGATATCTTCCAGACGGTGACTGATGATGATGACCGATGAGCCGTGTTCCTTGAGTTGGCGCACCAGATCCAGCACCTTGTCAATGGCGGCCACACTTAGCGCGGCCGTGGGCTCGTCCATGATAATGACTTTGGCGTCGAAGGCGGTGGCCCGGGCGATGGCCACGGCCTGGCGCTGGCCGCCGGACAATCGCTCCACTTTTTGACGCACGGAGGCGATATCAATCTTCAGGCGGTTTATCAGACTTTTCGTCTCCAGTTCCATGTGAGCATAATCCAAAACCCCAAACGGGCCGAGACTCATCCGTACCACTTCGCGCCCCATAAACACATTTGCCGACACGTCGAGATTATTAGCCAGGGCATAGTCCTGGTAAACCATCTCGATGCCCGTGCGGCGAGCATCCATCGGACTGGCAAAATGGACGGCCTCGCCTTCAATATAGACGCCCCCATCGTCGGGGGAATAGGCGCCGCTGAGGACTTTCATCAGGGTCGATTTGCCGGCGGCGTTGTCGCCCATCAACCCCAACACTTCGTGGCGATGTAAGGCCAGATCGACGCCACGTAGTGCTTGAACGGCACCGAAGTGCTTCTTGATATTCCGCATTTCAACGACAGGGGCTTTTTCTGCGGACTGTTCCATTGACCCTCCTTATGCCTGGCACGAAACTATAGCGAAAGGAATAGAGATGGGCGGCGCGAGTTTTCGCTACTTGCCCATCACTATTCCTTTCATCAAGCTTTTAATCGTTCAGTTTAATTCAAACCAGTGAATTCACTGGCATCCCAGTAACCGGAGTCGATGATCGCTTCCTGGACATTGTCCTGGTCGACGGAGATCACTTCGGATGGCTTGGCCGGGACATCGATCACACCGTTGTTGTAGGTGTTGGTTTGCTCCGGCTCGCCACCAGTAAGATAGGCGACGGCGGCGGCGATGGCGTCACTAACCAGGGTGCGCACGTCCTTCAAGACGGTCATTGACTGCTTGCCATCGATGATGTACTGGACCGAGGCGATTTCAGCGTCCTGCCCGGTGACCACGTAGCTGGAGACATCGGCATCAGCCGCAAACGCATCGGCAATAGCCCGAGCGGTGCCGTCATTGGGAGCCAGGATGAAGACATCACCCTTGTCCTCGGCGGTTGTCGCCGTCAGGTTGGCTTCGGCCAGGCTCTTGGCGGTGTCGAAGTCCCACTCGGTGGTGATCTGGCCGATGATCTGGCCCATCTCGTCGCGGGTCAGCTCGGCCTTGTCCTGCAGCGCTTCCGCCTCGCTGGAGTTCTTGATGACGAAGGTGCCGTCGGCGATCTTGGGCTGCAAGACGTTCCAGGCGCCCTCAAAGAACAGGAAGGCGTTGTTGTCGGAG